>JYMV01027649.1_pt1 | contig 104292 bp, 94 predicted proteins | sample 338911 | NCBI WGS metagenome assembly JYMV01 (sample SAMN03354496, study PRJNA234377) | hydrothermal vent metagenome | biome: Deep sea; feature: Hydrothermal plumes at the Eastern Lau Spreading Center, Western Pacific Ocean; material: Seawater | place: Tonga | collected 2009 | depth 2000 m m | reverse complement strand
AATTTTAGATTTCAAGATCTCACGATAGAAACTGTAGATGCTACTGGAAATGGCATGTCGACTTATGCAATACACATTACAAATTGTAATAATTATGATATCACGCGTTGTCAATTGCTTCCGGGCAATGGGTCTCCTGGCGCGGATGGCACTATTGGGCTTGCTGGTATTGATGGTGGCGTTGGAGGTAATGGCGGCGATGGCAGTGAAGATGGTAGTTGCTGCACTGCTGGGGGTGCTGGTGGAACATCAGCCGCTGGTAATCCAGGTGGTACTGGTGGTAATGGCGGTCCAGAGGGGAGTAATGTCGGCTCCCCTGGCATTCCAGGAGGAGGAGCGGGTGATGGGAGCATGAACAGCGGAGGGGGAGCTAACGGAACAGGTGGATGTACTAACTCAAGTACTTCATGTAGCGTGCCCAGTTGTGCAGCAGGCACACCTGGTTCTTCTGGTGCAGCAGGAACAGGAGGCACAAATGGGGCAGCTGGTCCATCAGGCACATTTGTTTCGTTTTTTACTCCGGGTGCCGCTGGGGCAACTGGAACCAGTGGTACAGATGGTACTGGTGGTGGTGGTGGCGGCGGCGGCGGCGGAGAAGGCGGCTCATTCGTAAATGATGGTGCTGGAGCTGGCGGCGGTGGTGGCGGTGGCGGCGGTCAAGGTGGGCAAGGCGGAACTGGTGGCCTTGGTGGCGGTGGTTCATTTGCCTTGTACCTAGATGCCAATGGCGCAGGAGGAAATGTCACTGATTGCAATGTTGTTACAGGAACGGTTGGTGCTGGGGGAGCAGGTGGTGCTAGCGGTCCAGGTGGGCTTGGAGGGCCTGGAGGAGCTGGAGGAAATCCATCATGTGATGTAGGTGATGGTGGCGACGGTGGCGACGGTGGCGACGGTGGCGGTGGTGGAACTGGAGGACCAGGACAGCCCGGAGAAGCAGCGGCTATATACCTGAATACAGGTTCACCATTAAACGATATTGACACAACATTTAACCTAAGTGGCCAACCGGCCATCACGGTAGACAACCTGTCTTGCACCGGCGTTAATATTGAGTACATCGCAGCATCTTCTGCGACGTGGGACCTTGGATTAAGTGCTACGCCTCAAGCACCGTCAGGAGACACAGTTACTACTGTTTATTCCTTAACTGGAAGGAATGATATTACCTATGGACTAGATGTTTATAGCGGTTTTTTGAATATTGCTGATAGCAGTATACTAGCGGTACTCACTCCATCAGGCAGCATCGACATATGTGGGGTTGACTCTGTTCTGCTTACGGCTAATGCAGGCTTTGCCTCTTACCAGTGGCAATTTGATGGGATTGATATACCTGGCGCTACCAACAGCACGCTGTATGCAACAATTATCGGCTCCTATACCTTTATTGGTACAACGGCCTGCTGCGGAGCAGGTGATACCTCCGTCCCTGCAATTATTGATATTCTGGCTTTACCAGTGGCAGATGCTGGACCAGGTGGGACAGAATGTGATCTGAATTTTACCTTTAGCGCAACCGCTAGTTTGGGGGTTGGCGCATGGTCATTGTTTACTGGCCCTGGAACCGCCATTTTTGGTGATACAATTAGTCCAACAGATTCGGTTAGCGTTTCTCAATATGGAACCTACGTTTTCCAGTGGACAGAAACGAATAGCGCATGCGCTGACAGTGACACCGTAACTGTGACTTTTGCTGAGCAACCAATTGCCAATGCGGGAATAGGGGGCGTGGAGTGTGATTCCACTTTTGTTTTGAATGCTATAACCAGTGCCGGTAATGGAACCTGGTCTCAATTGTCCGGGCCTCCTGCTGGTACAACTTCGTACTCCAATGTCAATAGTGCAACATCCATTGCAATAGTTTCGGCTTATGGAACCTATATATATCAATGGTTAGAAGTCAATGGGATTTGCTCTGACTCGGATACCATAGCCGTCACATACAACGAATTGCCGGTTGCTGTGGCCGGCTTGGGAGGTATTGAATGTGATCTGGACTTTACGCTGAGTGCAATCCCAGGTATTGGCAGTGGAACCTGGTCACAGATTTTAGGTGCGGGAAACACTGTGTTCGCTGATTCAACGAATGCCACAACAGGAATAACAGTCTCAGGCCCAGGAACCTATGTTTACAGGTGGACAGAGGCAAATGGTGTGTGCTCAGCATTCGATGATGTGATAGTGGTATTTAGCAATCCTGTTGTTGCTGATGCCGGGGCAGACACCAGCATTAGCCTGGGCAATAGTGTGGTCTTGAATGGGCAAGGTGGTCTTACCTATCAATGGTCACCAGGTATAACATTAAGTGATTCAACTACCGCGGGGCCAATCGCAAGTCCTGTAGTAACCGTTACATATGAATTGACCGCCACAGATGGCAGCGGCTGCACCGGAGTAGATTCTGTTCGGGTGGAAGTGCTGGAAGATTTCAATTTTGTGGTGTCCAATGTAATGACTCCGAATGGTGATGCATATAACGATACATGGTACATTGACAATATTGACTTCTATAGCGAGTGCACGGTTTCAATCTACAATCGATATGGATACCTCTTATACACCAAAACTGGTTACACCAACGATTGGGACGGGACCAGTGGAGGTCGGGTGCTACCAGATGGGACTTATTACTATATCATTGATTGTCCGGGTAAGACTGACGTGTTTAAGGGTGGTATAACAATACTGAGGAACTAGTATGTTTAGCAAATTAAACATATCAAAAGGCCTGATTGCCATGGGGCTGCTTGTTGCGGGAATAAACTCCGCTTTGCAGGCGCAGCAGGTGCCTCTATATCAGCAATATTTTTACAATAGATTCGTATATAACCCTGCGTACACCGGGTATGATGAGGCGGCCAATGTGTACCTGCTGCACCGCTCCCAGTGGGCCGAAATTCCTGGTCAACCAACCACCACTGCGATTACCTTTGATGGCCCACTACAACCTAAAAAAATAGGACTGGGCGTTAGCATTTATAGCGACAAAACCGATATCACAAGTAGAACAGGGGTATATGGAGCATTTGCCTATAGGTTAGAGCTTGGTGATGTCCAAAACTTGATGTTTGGAGTCACCTTGGGAGGACTGGAAAACAGAGTGGACTTTTCTCAAATTGTGGTTAAAGACCAGGATGACCCAGCATTGCTCGCTACTTTAGAGCGAAAAAAAGGTCTGGACGGAACATTTGGAATTGCATATCGATGGAGAGATCTTCACTTCGGAGTAGCCATTCCACAGATATTGGCCTCCTCTTTTGAATATAAATCTACATCAGATAATAGCAGAGCGCATTACAATCTTTCCAGGCATTATATGGCTTCGCTAGGTTACAAATTTTACGTCAACGCAACACGGGATATATCAATTAGGCCCCTTGCTTTGGTGCGCTTCATGCCTGAAGCACCCATGCAATTTGATGCGAACTTAATATTCAATTGGAGGGAAACAGGTTTTCTGGCTATCTCGTACCGCAGCGACTATGCAATTGGGGTCAATGCTAGAATAAAATTGAAAGAGAAGATAAGCATCGGTTATACCTATGATGTTATTTCCAGCTCTATCAACACCTACAGCGGCATAAGTCATGAGGTGATGTTGGGTTATACCTTTGCGGGCGGTAAAGTGGATGAATCAGAACTGGAAGAATTACAGGAGAGGATCGACAGTTTAGCGAATGAATTGGCAGCGAACGAAGAAGAGGTTAATGCCAGGTACAACGAACTCATAACTGAAGCTGATAGGCTCTTTGAAGAGGGCAAATATGAGGAGGCGAAATCTGCTTATGAACAAGCTTTGGCACTCAAGCCTGACGAACAATACCCCAAGGATAAGATTGCTGAAATTGATAGTATGAAGAACTCGCAATACGACGCGGCGATTGCAAGGGCTGATGCGCTGTTTAAGGCAAGGGATTATGAAGGCGCGAAACAAGCATATGAAGAGGCCTTAAGATACAAACCTGGTGATCAATATGCTAAAGATCAGATTGCCAAGACAGTAAAAATCATGAACTTGTTTGAAAAGAGGTACGATGCTCTTATCAAGACAGCTGATTCCCTTTTCATGGCTAAACAATTCGATCTTGCCCGCTCAAAATATGTGCAAGCTGCTAAATTCAATCCAAATGCCCGATATCCCAAAGACATGATAAACATGATCGACAATAATCAAACTGGAGGGGATATCAGAATGGTAAAAAGTGAAGACTTCCTCGATGAATTTGGCAATACGGCATCAAAGGGATTCTATGTGGTTATGGCGTCATTCAAAACCAAGAGTTATGCTGACCGCATGAAATCTCAAAAAGGGTACAAGAGCGTTTACAACAAAGTTCGTGGATTCCACTATGTTTACATGAACATGCTGGACGCCTATGAAGATGCTAAAAAAGAGCTGCTCAATAAGGCACGAAAAGAAAAGGCGGATTCCTGGATTTACATCTTGCGCTAGTACGACCATTTGAACCAGTCAAGCAACTGGTTACCTGAACGTTAACCACTCCTAAAGCAATTTCTTGCAATCCGGGCAGCTATTTCGGCAAAATAGAACCAAATAATTGCATTTATAGCACCCCAAATTTTGTGTTCGTCGAATTATTGTTTTCCCATCTAAACATTTTCGTTCTACCTGTTTGTTTCTATTGATAATATTGTATCTTTGCACCCCCTTAAAATCCGATAGCAAGTTTGCTTCAGATGGGGGATATCGTAAGAGAAACAAAAATATTATATGCCTACAATCCAACAGCTAGTCCGAAAAGGGCGATCCAACGTGAAAAAAAAGAGCAAATCTATTACTCTTAACTCCTGCCCTCAAAAGCGAGGAGTTTGCGTTCGTGTGTATACCACTACACCTAAGAAGCCGAATTCAGCGATGAGGAAGGTGGCAAGAGTGAGATTGACCAATGACAAGGAAGTGAATGCCTATATCCCGGGTGAGGGCCATAATCTCCAGGAGCACTCGATCGTGTTAGTGAGAGGTGGAAGGGTAAAAGATCTGCCAGGGGTAAGATATCACATCGTCAGGGGAGCGTTAGACACAAGCGGGGTTGATGACAGAACCCAGAGAAGGTCCAAGTACGGTACGAAGAGGCCAAAGAAAAAATAATTTATTTAAACCATTGAAGACGTGAGACGTTCAAAAGCCAAAAAGAGAATTCTACTGCCAGATCCCAAGTACAATGACGTAATGGTGACAAGGTTTGTCAATCATCTCATGCGTGGGGGCAAAAAGAGTACTGCATTCAGCATTTTTTACAATGCCATTGACATGGTCTCGGAAAAGACCAAAGAAGAAGGGCTTGAGGTATGGAAACAGGCGTTAGAGAATGTTATGCCTTCAGTCGAAGTGAAGAGCCGAAGGGTTGGTGGAGCAACCTTCCAGATTCCACAAGAAGTAAGGCCAGACAGAAAAGTAGCGTTGGGCATGAAATGGCAAATTAGATATGCCAGGGAGAGAAACGCACATAGCATGGACCAAAAATTAGCTGAAGAAATTATCGCTGGTAGTAAAGGTGAGGGCGGAGCATTTAAGAAAAAAGAAGACACTAGAAAGATGGCGGAAGCCAATAGGGCTTTTTCTCACTTCAGGTTCTAACATAGGGGTAAAGGAAAGATGAAAGGTTTAGAATTAACGAGGAATATTGGAATTATGGCCCACATTGATGCGGGCAAGACCACTACCACGGAAAGAGTTCTGTATTACACCGGATTGACTCACAAAATTGGTGAAGTTCACGATGGGGCTGCGGTGATGGACTGGATGGAACAGGAGCAGGAAAGAGGGATAACTATCACTTCGGCAGCTACCACTACATTTTGGGAATACGCAAATAATAAGCACAAGATTAACATTATTGACACGCCAGGTCACGTTGACTTTACTGTTGAGGTTGAGCGATCGCTACGAGTATTGGACGGGGCAGTCGCTCTTTTTTGTGCCGTAGGCGGCGTTGAGCCACAATCCGAAACTGTTTGGAGACAGGCAGACAAATACAACGTGCCAAGAATTGGATTTGTAAACAAGATGGATCGTGCTGGTGCTGACTTTTTCAGCGTAGTTACCCAGGTGAGTGAGAAGCTGGGAGCGAATCCAGTACCTCTGCAAATTCCAATTGGTGCAGAAGAGACTTTCAAGGGAGTTATTGATCTTATCGCTAATAAGGCAATCGAATGGGACGAGGCCTCTCAGGGAATGACCTTCACAGAAATCGATATGCCATCAGAATTAGTGCCTGTTGCTGCTGAGTGGAGAGAAAAACTTGTAGAAAGTGTTGCGGAGTATGATGATGTTTTGTTGGAGAAGTTCTTCGACGATCCAGACTCTATAACAGTCGATGAATTACAAGCGGCCGTTCGCAAAGCAACAATCGACATGTCAATTACGCCGATGTTGTGCGGATCTGCGTTTAAGAACAAGGGTGTTCAGACACTCTTAGACGCTGTTTGTGAATTCCTTCCCAGCCCACTTGATATTGTTGCAATTTCTGGTGTGAATCCCAAAACACAGGAAGAGGAGGAACGAAAGCCCGAAGCCAGTGACTATACTGCCGCACTCGCCTTTAAGATTGCTACTGATCCCTTCGTGGGAAGGTTGGCGTTCTTCAGGATGTATTCCGGCACTATAGACGCCGGGTCATATGTGCTGAACACAAGAAGTGGTAAGAAGGAGCGAATTTCGCGAATATTTCAAATGCATTCTAATAAGCAAAATCCTATTAAGAGGATTGAAGCTGGCGATATTGGGGCAGCAGTAGGATTCAAGGACATACGTACAGGTGATACATTGTGTGATGAAAAGCACCCCATTGTTTTGGAATCTATGTCCTTCCCTGATCCTGTGATTGGAATTGCAATTGAGCCCAAAACACAGGACGATGTCGACAAACTGGGTGTTGCGCTCGGAAAACTGTCAGAAGAAGATCCAACATTCACTGTTAAAACTGACGAAGATTCAGGACAAACCATCATAAGTGGTATGGGTGAGTTGCACCTTGAGATCCTGGTTGATAGGATGAAGCGTGAGTTTAAGGTAGAGTGCAATCAAGGTGCTCCGCAAGTTGCATATAAGGAAGCTATTACCGGGCATGTAGAGCATAGAGAAGTCTATAAGAAGCAAACTGGTGGTCGCGGAAAGTTTGCGGATATAGTATTCATGCTAGAGCCGGTAGAAAATATTGAAGGTGAAGAGAACAAAGCAGGACTTGAGTTTATTGATAAGATCAAGGGAGGCAACATCCCTAAAGAGTTCATCCCTGCCATTAAAAAAGGATTCACGGCGGCAATGGACAATGGAGTGCTTGCAGGATATCCTATGGATAGCATGAAGGTAACGCTCCTCGACGGATCGTTCCACGATGTTGATTCTGATGCCCTGTCATTCGAGATTTGTGCCAAGACGGCTTATAGAGCTGCAGTACCTAAAGCTCAACCGGTACTTCTTGAGCCAATTATGAAACTAGAAGTCAATACACCTGAAGAGAACATGGGCGACGTGGTAGGTGACCTCAATAAGAGGAGAGGCCAAATGCAAGGCATGGACTCTAAAGGAGGGAAGTCTATCGTTAAGGCTGCTGTTCCTCTGGGACGGATGTTCGGTTATGTTACAGCGCTTAGAACAATAACTTCTGGCAGGGCATCTTCAACAATGGAATTCTCACACTACGCCGAGGTTCCCAGGAATATTGCTGATGAGATTATTGCGAAAACCACTGGTAAGACTGAAAAAGTATAAATAAAGGACAATAAGCAAAAGCATGAATCACAAAATCAGGATCAAATTAAAATCTTATGATTACAACTTGGTTGACAGGTCAGCTGAGAAAATTGTAAAGACGGTAAAGTCAACCGGTGCCATTATTTCTGGGCCAATACCTCTGCCTACCAACAAGAAAATCTTTACTGTTTTAAGTTCGCCACATGTTAATAAGAAGGCGAGAGATCAATATCAAGTTAGCTCATATAAAAGGCTAATGGATATCTATAGTTCCACACCTAAAACTGTTGATGCTTTAATGAAGCTTGAACTGCCAAGTGGGGTCGATGTAGAAATCAAAGTATAATAAAGGACTCATGTCAGGAATTATAGGGAAAAAGATAGGAATGACCAGCACCTTTAATGACAAGGGCAACAACGTTGCATGCACTGTTATTGAAGCAGGTCCCTGTGTTGTAACTCAGGTGAAAACCAAAGAAGTGGATGGCTACGATGCTCTTCAGGTCGGTTTTGACGAAGCAAAAGAGAAGAACACTTCTGCTGGGATGAAAGGCCATTTTACAAAGGCTGGGACAACGCCAAAAAAGAAATTGGCTGAGTTTAACATTCCAAAACAAAGAGGTGAAGAAGGAAGCGAGGCGTTAAAAGCGGGAAGCATCATCAACGTTGAGATGTTCACAGAAGGTGAATGGGTAGATGTTGTTGGCACTTCCAAGGGAAAAGGATTTCAAGGCGTTGTTAAGCGTCACGGATTTCACGGAGTAGGTGGAGCAACGCACGGTCAAAAAGACAGGCAAAGACATCCAGGTTCCATTGGCGCTGCCTCTTACCCGGCACGTGTTTTTAAGGGAATGCGAATGGGCGGACAGATGGGAAATGAACGCATTAAAGCCATCAACCTGAAGGTTATCAAAGTATTGCCAGAGCAAAACCTCTTAGTGGTTAAAGGATCTATTCCCGGAGCTAAGGGTTCATATGTATATATACAAAGATAATTGCGAGTATAATGGAATTACCAGTAGTAACCATAGCAGGCAAAAAGACCAGCAAGAAAGCCAAGTTGAAGGATGACGTTTTTGGCATTGAGCCGAATGATCACGCGGTTTATTTGGATGTAAAGCAGTATCTCGCCCATCAAAGGCAAGGGACAAGCAAAGCCAAAGAACGTAGCGAGATCACCGGATCCAGAAGGAAGATACGAAGACAAAAGGGAACCGGAAGCGCCAGGGTTGGTGACATCAAAAATCCAATCTTTAGAGGAGGTGGACGTGCATTTGGACCTCGTCCGCAAGATCATGGCTTCAAACTCAACAGAAAGCTTAAACAGGTTGCCAGAAAGTCGGCGCTGTCTTATAAGGTTAAGGATAAATGTCTGACTATTATTGAAGACTTTAAATTTGACGTGCCTAAGACCAAAGAGTACGCTAATCTCCTTGCGAACCTGGATATGGCTGGCAGTCGATCACTGCTGATTATTGCTGAAAACGACACAAACATCACTCTAGCGGCTCGCAATATCCCGAAAGCTACAGTAATCAGCGCAGCCCATCTCAATACCTACCAAATCTTAAGTGCTAAGACTTTGGTGGTGTGTGAAAGCGCCGTAACGGAAATAGAAAAATCTTTCGCCAAATAGTCATGACTATTCTAAAAAATCCAATTGTTACAGAGAAGATGACCGCTGAAAGCGACAGCTTCAATCGCTATGGTTTCGTGGTTGACAGAAAGGCCAACAAAATTGATATCGCAAAGGTGATAGAAGAGATGTATGGTGTTACGGTTGATAAAGTAAGGACCATGAACTATACGGGGAAGCCCCGGTCAAGGAACACAAAGGCAGGCGCTATTTCTGGACGAACAAAATCATATAAGAAAGCAATTGTAACCCTCGCTGAAGGGGATACAATCGACTTTTATAGCAACGTATAATTAAGCAAAGATGGGTGTTAGAAAACTAAAACCAGTTACACCAGGACAGAGATTTAAAGTCCTTTCTGCGTTTGAAACCATTACTGCCTCAAAGCCTGAGAAGAGCTTGGTTGCAGGTAAGCGACGACACGGTGGAAGGAATGATACTGGCAAGATGACTGTAAGAAATGTGGGCGGTGGGCACAAGAAACTATATCGTGTAATTGACTTTAAAAGAGACAAAGACGGTGTACCAGGCAAAGTGAAAGCTATCGAATACGATCCAAATAGAACTGCTCGCATTGCTTTAGTGTACTATGCAGATGGAGAGAAGCGATACATCATTGCACCAAATGGGATTAAAGTGGATCAAACGGTTGAATCAGGAGAGAAGGCGACACCTGAAGTGGGAAATGCACTGTTCCTAAAAGACGTGCCTTTTGGTACCATTATCCATAACATCGAACTTCGACCTGGACAGGGCGGCGTACTCGCGAGAGGAGCCGGTGGATACGCACAGCTCACAGCGAAAGAAGGGAAATACGTAAATGTAAAGCTGCCTTCTGGAGAAACTCGTATGATTCTCGGTACTTGCAAAGCAACAATTGGTGTAGTGTCTAATGGTGATCATCAATTGCAAACCATCGGCAAGGCTGGAGGAAACCGATGGAGGGGAAAAAGACCCAGAACCAGGGGTGTAGCCATGAATCCTGTAGATCACCCAATGGGTGGTGGTGAAGGTAAGGCTTCCGGCGGTCATCCAAGATCTAGAACTGGACTACCTGCTAAAGGGTTTAAGACCCGCTCTAAAAAGAAGAGCTCCAACAGGTACATTGTAGAAAAACGAAAGAAATAAACCTGCCTGCCGGCAGGCAGGCTGACAAATTATAATACTATGCCACGTTCGCTTAAAAAGGGGCCATTTATAGATTACAAACTTGAAAAGAAAGTGATTGAACAACAGCAATCTGGAAAGAAAGCGGTTATTAAAACCTGGTCAAGGGCTTCCATGATATCGCCGGAATTCGTTGGGCTTACTATCGCTGTTCACAATGGCAACAAATTTATTCCAGTTTATGTGACTGAAAACATGGTGGGACACAAACTAGGAGAATTTGCTCCAACCAGGCAGTATAGAGGGCACTCTGGGCATAGAAAATCATAACAAAGTATCTTAAAAGGACAATAAAGTGGGTTCAAGAAAGGAAAAAACAGCAATTAAGCGCAAGGAAGAGAGAAAGACAACTTATCTAGCCAAGCTAAATAACTGTCCTACATCACCTCGCAAGATGCGACTTGTCGCTGACATGGTCCGAGGCCAGGAGGTAACTCAGGCTTTGAACATACTAAAGTTCAGCCCCAAGGAAGCGTCTGGCAGGGTTGAGAAACTTCTCATGTCTGCAATTGCTAACTGGAGAACTAAGAATGAAGGTGTTCGGCTCGAAGATGGAAATCTTTATATAAAGAGCATTTATGTGGATAGCGCACGTCAGCTAAAGAGAATAAGGCCTGCTCCGCAAGGAAGGGCGCACAGAATAAGAAAGAGATCTAATCACGTAACCTTAATAGTCGACGCTATGGTTACAACTGAAACAGCTTAAACTAAATGGGCCAAAAAACAAATCCTATAGGTAACAGACTGGGTATCATCAACGGATGGGACTCTAACTGGTACAGTGAAAAAGATTGCGCAGCTAAATTGCTAGAGGACGATAAGATCCGCAAGTATTTAGGGGCCAGATTGGAGAAAGCCAGTGTTTCGAAAATTATCATCGAAAGAACCCTCAAGCTAATTACCGTTACTATCAATACAGCGCGACCAGGCATCATCATTGGCAAGGGAGGACAGGAAGTTGATAAACTTAAGGAGGAATTAAAAAAGATCACCAAGAAAGAGGTGCAGATAAACATCTTTGAGATCAAGCGGCCCGAGTTAGATGCGAAATTGGTTGCTGACAGTGTTGCGAAGCAAATAGAAGGTCGTATTTCTTTCAGAAGAGCAACGAAAATGTCCATTGCCTCAACCATGAGGATGGGTGCTCAGGGAATTAAGATCATGATTTCGGGGCGCCTGAATGGTGCCGAGATGGCGAGAACAGAACAGTATAAAGACGGCAGGATTCCACTTCATACATTTAGGGCAGATATTGACTATGCATTATCAGAAGCTCAGATGTCTTATGGGAAAATTGGCGTGAAAGTGTGGATATGTAAAGGAGAAGTATATGGAAAGAGGGATCTCTCTCCAAACATTGGCATGCAAAAGAACAAAGCAGCTCCCAAGGGTAGGAAAATACCTTCGCCAAGATTCAACCAGAACAGATAAAAGAGATTCATTAATGCCTGGGTTTCAGGTGTATTTATTATAGAGATGTTACAACCAAAAAGAACAAAATTCCGCAAGATGCAGAAAGGGCGGATGAAGGGCAACTCCCAGAGAGGGCACCAGTTGGCTTTTGGCTCCTTTGGCATTAAGGCGCTGGAAGAGTGTTGGTTGACCAGTCGTCAGATTGAAGCTGCTCGTATCGCTGTAACGCGTTACATGAAAAGGGAAGGTCAGTTGTGGATACGTGTATTCCCTGACAAGCCCGTTACCAAGAAACCAGCTGAAGTAAGGATGGGGAAAGGCAAGGGGGCTCCAGAATACTTTGTGGCAAGAATAAGCCCTGGTAGAATTCTAATTGAATCTGAAGGTGTACCTCTGGACATCGCAAAAGAAGCAATGAGACTAGCCTCCCAGAAACTCCCGATCAAAACCAAATTCATGGTAAGAAGGGATTTTGTTAACAGAGACTAGATTATTAAGAACGAATTATCATGAAAGCAGCTGTAATCAGAGAGATGTCCTCAGTAGAAATACAAGAGATGATTGATAACGAGAAAAACGCATATCAAAAGTTGAAGATGAACCATGTGGTTTCCAGTCTGGAAAACCCCTTGAAATTGAAGTATGCCCGAAAAACAATTGCTCGTTTATCAACTGAATTGACCAAAAGAGCAGGGGAAGATGCAGAGACAACTTCCCAGACAGCTCAGGTAAATGCTAAAAATACTGAGGAAATCGCCCCGAATGAAGAAACAAAGAAAGCAGGGGGTGCTGTAGAGACTGAATAAACTGAAGAGAACCTGCCTGCCTGTCAGGCACTCAAGCTTAACGAACCATGGAAGACAGAAACTTAAGAAAAGTAAGAACAGGACTTGTTGCCAGTAGTGGCATGGACAAGTCAGTATGTGTCAATGTTAGGAGAAAAGTAAAGCACCCTAGATATGGCAAGTTCATTAAGAAGACTACACGGTTGTTAGCTCATGATGAGAATAATGAGTGCGGCGTGGGTGATACGGTTAGGATCATGGAAACGCGACCAATCAGCAAAAGCAAATGCTGGCGAGTAGTTGAAATTGTAGAAAAAGCTAAGTAAGATGATACAACAAGAATCAAGATTAGCTGTAGCTGATAACAGTGGTGCAAAAGAAGTTCTGTGCATCAATGTTCTCGGTGGTACCAAACGCCGCTATGCTAGCGTTGGAGACACCATCGTGGTAACTGTAAAGGACGCAATGCCTGCAGGCAACATCAAAAAAGGGACAGTAACAAAGGCTGTTATCGTAAGAACCAAGAAGGAAGTGCGGCGAAAAGACGGTTCGTATATCCGATTTGACGATAACGCATGTGTGTTGTTAACCCCTGAAGCCGAATTGAGAGGAACAAGGATCTTCGGACCAGTAGCGAGAGAGTTAAGAGAGCGACAGTACATGAAAATAATTTCGTTGGCACCAGAGGTGCTGTAATAAGATATTAAGTATTACAAAATGGGCAAAATAAGCTTCAAAAAAGGAGAGACCGTTGCGGTAATCACTGGGGAAGACAGGGGAAAAACAGGAAGGGTTCTTTCTGTGTTCATTTCTCAAAACCGAGCTATTGTGGAAGGCTTGAACATGGTTTCTAAACACTCCCGGCCTTCTGCTCAAAACCAGCAAGGTGGTATAGTTAAGCAAGAGGCGTCAATTCACATCTCAAATTTGATGTTGGTTGACCCGGCCACGGGAGAGCCGACAAAAGTTGGTAGAAAGATTGACTCCAACGGGAAACTAGCTCGGTATTCCAAGAAAACCGGCGAAATCATTAAGTAAGATGACATACATACCTACATTAAAAACGAAGTACAAAGAGGAGGTGGTCCCTGCTTTGATGGAGAAATTCTCTTATGCTTCTCCTATGCAAGCACCAAAACTCACCAAGATTTGTCTAAATCAAGGGGTGGGAAGAGCAACTGCAGATAAGAAGCTTGTTGATCATGCCCTGGTAGAAATGAGCATAATTGCCGGCCAGAAAGCAGTACCTGCAATCTCCAAGAAGGACATCTCGAACTTCAAGTTGAGAAAAGGTGTTCCAATTGGCGCACGTGTAGTTTTACGTGGAGAAAGAATGTATGAGTTCCTAGAGCGACTAATTGCAGTTGCAATTCCTCGAACAAGAGACTTTAGGGGTATCAGCCTCAAGGGATTTGACAAATTTGGAAACTACTCCATGGGCATTAAAGAGCAGATCGTCTTTCCGGAGATTGACATTGACAAGGTAAAAGAGATAACCGGCATGGATATCACATTTGTAACAACTGCCAATACCAAAGAAGAATCGTTGGCATTGTTAAGCGAACTAGGATTACCATTTAAAAAACAATAAGGATGGCTAAAGAATCAATGAAGGCCCGAGAGGTCAAAAGACAGAAGATGGTTGCGAGGTATGCTGAAAAGAGAGCGGCTTTGAAAAAAGCTGGCGACTACGTAGGGCTACAAAAGCTTCCCAAAAATGCATCTCCTGTAAGACTACACAATAGATGCAGCTTAACTGGCCGGCCGAAAGGATATATCCGTCACTATGGAGTCTCTAGAATCGTGTTCAGGGAAATGGCAGAGCAAGGCCTTATTCCAGGTGTACGAAAAGCCAGCTGGTAAGCCTAGAAAGAACTAATAACAAATAATAAAGATGACCGATCCAATTGCAGATTATTTAACCCGAATGCGAAATGCCTTAATGGCTAAGCATAAGGTTGTGAATATCCCTTCTTCCAAAATTAAGCGGGCAATGACCGAGACCTTATTGGATAAAGGATATATCCTAAACTACAAAGTAGAGGGCAGCAAAGAGTCTAATAGGAGCATAGGGACTCAAGACAACCTGAAGATTGCATTAAAGTACGACGCTGAAACCAAACAACCAGCAATTAAGAAGTTAATTCGCGTGAGTAAACCGGGTTTGCGGAAGTATGCTAACGCAGATTCTCTTCCGCGGGTACTCAATGGATTGGGTGTTGCAATTGTGTCTACTTCTAAGGGAGTTATGACGGATAAAGAAGCAAGAAAAGAGCATATTGGTGGTGAAGTACTTTGCCACATTTATTAAAACGAACAATGTCACGAATAGGAAAATTACCAATTGAATTGCCAGAAGGAGTACAGGTGACTGTGGCCGATACACTGGTAACTGTAAAGGGGCCACTTGGTGAGCTGGTACAGAATGTTGATAAGCGGATTTCTGTGAAGGAGGCTGAAGGATCAATAATTGTTTCCAGATTTACAGATGATATCCAAGACAAAACTTTCCACGGTCTCTATCGTTCACTGATTTTCAATATGGTTGAGGGTGTTTCGAAAGGTTATACTAAAGAGCTTGAGTTGGTTGGGGTAGGTTATAGAGCCTCCAACCAAGGTCAGGTTCTTGAACTTGTCTTGGGTTACTCGCACAACATTATCATGGAGATTCCGGAAGAAATAAAGCTCGAAACAGCAACAAAAAGAGGTACGCCGCCCAGAATAACGCTTAAGTCGCATGACAAACAGCTAATTGGCCAGGTAGCTGCTAAGATCCGGTCGCTTCGCAAGCCAGAACCTTACAAAGGTAAAGGTGTGAAGTTTGTGGATGAGGTATTGAGACGAAAAGCAGGTAAAGCAGTAGCAAAAACGTAAATCATGGCAATAGATAAATCAGCCCGCCGACTGCGGATAAAATCCAGATTCAAGAGTACCCTTATTGGCACAGCCGAAAGGCCGCGACTTTCTGTATTCAGAAGCAACAAACAGATCTATGCGCAGTTGATCAATGATGAAAATGGAAAAACTATTGCTTCGGCCAGCTCTCTAGAAGACAAGAAGGCAAGCGGAAATAAGATTGAACAAGCAAAGCTTGTGGGTAAAGACATTGCTGAAAAAGCAAAAAAGGCCAATATTTCAACCGTCATTTTTGACAGAAGCGGTTACCTGTATCACGGCAGGGTCAAATCTTTAGCAGAATCAGCCAGGGAGAACGGTTTAACTATTTAAAACTATGATTAATAAGAATATCAGGCGAATTAAAGCCAGCGAAATTGAACTTAAGGACAGGCTGGTTGCAATCAACAGAGTTACCAAAGTAACCAAAGGTGGTAGAACATTTGGTTTCTCAGCTATCGTTATTGTAGGTGACGAGAACGGAATTGTTGGACACGGACTGGGAAAGTCGAAAGAAGTCGCTGCTGCAATTGAGAAAGGCATTGATGATGCAAAGAAGAATTTGTTGAGAGTTCCCATTCACAAAGGAACAATTCCTCACATGCAAGAAGGAAAGTATAGGGGAGCAAAGGTCCTTATTCGACCTGCAGCAACCGGAACGGGAGTAATCGCCGGTGGTGCCATGAGAGCTGTACTCGAGAGCGTCGGTGTGACTGATGTATTGGCCAAGTCCAAAGGATCATCAAATCCACATAACGTAGTAAAAGCAACAATGGATGCCTTGGTTCAGCTTAGAGATGCTAATGCAATCTCTAAAATAAGAGGAATATCATTGGAGAAAGTATATAACGGATAAAGCCGTTGAGCATAACACATTAAGAAGATGGCAAAAATTAAAGTAAAACAGATCAAGAGTAAAATCAACAGCACTAAGCGCCAGAAAAGAACGCTTGAGGCTCTGGGGATCAAAAAAATGCATCAGGTAGTTGAGCATGAAGGAACCCCACAGATACTTGGAATGGTCAACAAAGTTAGCCATCTGGTTGCTGTCGAAGGAGCATAATACGATATAACAAGACAATGGATTTAAGCAATTTAAAACCGGCCAAAGGATCAATTAAGAAAAACCAAAGACTTGGAAGAGGCCAGGGTTCCACTAAAGGCGGTACTGCTGGGAGAGGACATAAAGGCCAGCAGTCTCGCTCTGGATATTCTCGGAAGTCTGGCTTTGAAGGCGGACAGCAGCCTCTTCAAACCAGGGTGCCAAAGTTTGGCTTCAAGAACATAAATAGAATAGCCTATAAAGGTATCAATCTTGATACGCTGCAGGCTCTTGCTGAGAATAAGAAAGTCAAGAAGGTTGACAAGGAAGTGCTGCACGAAAACGGCCTGGTTTCTAAGAACGATTTAGTAAAGATCCTCGGAAGAGGTGAGCTAAAGGCGAAATTGGAAATTACTGCCAACGCGTTTTCCGAAACGGCGAAAAAAGCCATTGAAAGTGCAGGAGGAACCGCTATAGAGCTTCCAGGTAGAAGAGGAAAAAAGGTAAATAAGCCGCGTAAAAAGACTAAGCCCAGAGTAGCAGCTCCGACAGCTAATGAAGCGGCAGGGGAAAAAGGTGAAGAAAAGGAGGAAAGCAAGGAAGAGGAAAGCCAGGAACGGGAACCAGAGGCAGAAAAAAAGGCGGGAGGGGCTAAAAATGAATCAACAGACGATAAGGCAAAGGATGAAACTCCAGTTGAAGAAAAAGAAAAAGAAAAAGAAAAAGTAGCTGGAGAGGAGAAAGCGTAAAGAATTTGATTGAAATCTGATGAAGGGATTTTTTGAAACATTGAGGAACATTTATAAGATCGAAGATCTGAGGAACCGGATTTTGGCCACCTTGGGCTTGATTCTTATTTATCGTTTGGGCTCATATGTTGTGTTGCCAGGGGTTGACCCGGTAATACTGGAAGATTTAAACAGGAACTCATCTGGTGGCGGATTGGCTGGCCTACTGAACATGTTCGCGGGTGGAGCCTTTTCGAGGGCATCCATATTCGCTCTTGGAATCATGCCTTATATCTCTGCATCCATTGTGATTCAGTTGTTAGGTGTTGCCATTCCCTATTTCCAGCGAATGCAGAAGGAAGGTGAGAGCGGTAGAAGGAAAATCAACCAGATCACTAGACTGCTTACTGTAGTAATAACGTTTGGACAGGCTCCTGGTTATATAGCAACGCAAGTGCCTGATGCAGCCATCATTGGGGGCCCCAGCTTCTTCTTTACCATATCATCGGTTATCATCCTTACCACAGGTACATTGTTCGTAATGTGGTTAGGCGAGAAAATAACGGATAAGGGAATCGGTAACGGCATATCACTGTTGATCATGATCGGTATTATTTCCAGTCTGCCCTTCGCATTTGCAGCTGAGTTCGCCAAGAGGCTGGAAGAGCAGGGTGGTGGAATGGTAATGTTCCTTGTGGAGATGGTCTTCCTTCTATTAGTGATCGTCGTTACAATATTACTTGTTCAGGGTACCAGGCGTGTGCCAGTCCAATTTGCCAAGCGAGTAGTAGGAAACAAGCAATATGGTGGTGTGCGCCAGTATATCCCCCTTAAAGTAAATGCGGCAGGTGTAATGCCTATCATCTTTGCGCAAGCGATTATGTTCGTGCCTATGACATTCGCAAGTTTTTCAGACTCAAATGCACTACAAGGAGTCATGGCAGCGCTCACAGATTTTCAGGGATTCTGGTATAACGCCATCTTTTTCATCATGATTATTCTATTTACATACTTCTATACAGCCATTACGGTCAATCCAAGTAATATGGCGGAAGAGATGAAGAGGAATGGTGGTTTCATACCAGGGGTTAAGCCTGGTAGACAAACTGCGGAATTCCTCGATACAATCATGTCGAGAATCACGCTGCCCGGATCAATGTTCCTGGGAATGGTTGCGATATTACCGGCTTTTGCAATGTTAGGTGGTGTCAATAGTCAGTTCGCTCAGTTTTATGGAGGAACATCCCTCCTCATTATGGTGGGTGTTGTGCTAGACACACTACAACAAGTGGAAAGTCACCTATTGATGCGTCACTACGATGGATTGATGAAATCTGGAAGAATTAAAGGCCGGTCATCTCTAAATATGGCAACTCAATAATAGACTCACAATGATCTACTATAAGACATACGATGAAATTGAGCTGCTCAGAAAGAGCAATATGCTGGTTGCCAAAACGCATGGTGAGATAGCAAAAATTATGAAGGCAGGCATTACAACTAAGGAGATAGATAAGATGGCAGAGGAGTTTATTCTAGACAATGGTGGAAAACCTGGTTTTAAAGGCTACAATGGCTACCCGTCGACACTTTGCATCTCAGTTAATGAGGAAGTAGTACACGGAATGCCTGGAGACAGGGTTTTAGGCGAAGGCGATCTCGTTTCCGTTGATTGTGGCGTGTTGATGAATGGATTTTATGGTGATTCTGCATATACGTACCCAATAGGCGATATGTCCACTGAAGCACTTGAGCTCATGAAGATTACCAAAGAATGCCTTTACAAGGGGATCGGGGTTGCACTTATTGGAAACAGGATTGGAGATATTGGATATGCAGTACAAAAACACGCTGAAACTAATGGGTTTTCTGTTGTACGTGATCTGGTAGGGCACGGAGTGGGCAGGAATCTACATGAAAAGCCAGAAGTTCCTAACTATGGAAAGCAAGGCACTGGAGCAAAACTAAAAGAGGGAATGGTGATAGCCATTGAACCAATGATAAACGCAGGTGTATTCACTGTTCAGGGCTTAGCTGATGGTTGGACAATTACAACTACCGATAGTTCGCTTTCCGCCCATTATGAGCATACGGTGGCAATAACACCAAACGGAGCTGATATTTTGTCTTCATTCGATTTTTGCGAAGAGGAGCTAAAAAAAAATGAACGGGAATTAGTGCATTAAGAGAGATGGCTAAACAACAATCCATAGTCCAGGACGGAACGATAACAGAAGCATTATCAAATGCTATGTTTCGCGTTGAGTTGGAAAATGGTCACATTATTACGGCACATATCTCAGGTAAAATGAGGATGTACTATATTAAGATATTACCTGGGGATAAAGTGAGGCTGGAAATGTCTCCTTATGATTTAACGAAAGGAAGAATAATCTACCGGTATCGCCCTGGCGAAACTGCTGAAGATCTGGACCGTAAGAGAGATAGGTCCTAAAGTATTAATGTTATGAAAACAAGAGCATCAATAAAAAAGAGAAGCGTCGATTGCAAGATCGTTCGAAGAAAGGGACGATTGTTTGTAATCAACAAGAAGACCCCCCGGTTCAAACAACGGCAAGGATAAGAACAAGCAAATCTGAATATATAATTACCCAATAAGAGATTTATGGCACGAATAGCTGGAATAGACCTACCAAAGGAGAAGAGGGGCGAGATTGGCCTCACCTACATCTTTGGAATCGGTAAACGCACCGCAACAAATATTCTAAAAGAGGCGAAAATCGACTTGAATATCAAAGTGAAGGATTGGAACGACGATCAACAAGCTGCGATCAGAAAGATCATCACTGATAAGGTAAAGATTGAAGGTGAGCTTCGATCGGAAGTACAGGTGAATATCAAACGGTTGCAAGATATCGGATGTTACAGGGGAATCCGTCATAGAATTGGCCTACCCTTAAGGGGCCAGAAGACCAAGAACAACGCACGCACGCGAAAAGGCAGGAAGAAGACCATAGCGAACAAGAAAAAAATAATGAAAGGCTAATACCTGAAAAACAATGGCAAGACCAAGTTCAAAAAAGAAAACAGTAAAAGTAGAAGCATTTGGGCAAGCGCATATTCACGCTTCGTTCAACAACATCATAATTTCATTGACCAACAATCAAGGTCAGGTTATTTCATGGTCTTCTGCTGGCAAAAAGGGCTTCAGGGGTTCCAAAAAGAACACTCCCTATGCTGCAGCACAAGCTGCAACTGATTGCGCTCAAACCGCATATGATCTGGGTTTGAGGAAAGTGAAGGTATATGTCAAGGGGCCTGGTGGCGGTCGAGAGTCTGCTATCAGAACTATTCACAATGCAGGTATAGTTGTAACTGAAATTGTTGATGTTACACCAATGCCACATAACGGCTGTAGGCCTCCAAAGAGAAGGAGGGTCTAAGTAAAATATATAACAGTAGAAGAAAGATAATTACAAGACATGGCAAAGTACATAGGTCCAAAATCAAAAATTGCAAGAAAATTCGGAGAGCCGATCTACGGAGCTGATAAATTTCTTGAGAAGAAGTCTTATCCACCGGGACATCACGGGAACAACAGGAGAAGGGGCAAGAAGTCTGAATACGCTATTCAACTTATGGAGAAGCAAAAAGCAAAGTATACCTACGGTATTCTTGAGCGTCAGTTCGCTAATCTGTTCGATAAAGCTTCAAGGAAAAGAGGCATTACAGGTGTGTTGCTGCTCCAATTGTGTGAATCTCGATTAGACAATACCGTGTTTAGAATGGGCCTATCCCCTACCCGGGCTGGCGCTCGGCAATTGGTAGGACACAAACACATTACGGTGAATGGCAAAGTCTGCAATATCTCATCTTACCAACTGAAGGCAGGTGACCGTATTGCAGTTAGGGAGAAGTCTAAATCTAACGAGTCAATTAACGCTTCGTTAGCAGAAAACCCAAGCGTTTACTCATGGTTAGAATGGGATCAGACCAGCTTATCGGGAGTGTTTCTAAATGTACCTGAGAGAGACGAAATTCCTGAGCCGATCAAGGAGCAATTAATTGTGGAATTATACTCTAAATAATATTGATAGCCGTGTATGCGTCAATGAAAACAATACATTAATAAACTTAACACTTATACAAAATGGCAATTTTAGCTTTTCAAAAACCAGACAAAGTAATAATGTTGGATTCGTCCGAAACTGTTGGAACATTTGAGTTTCGGCCTCTGGAACCTGGTTATGGTATTACAATAGGAAATGCATTGAGAAGGATTCTCCTGGCATCGTTAGAGGGCTTTGCGATTACTTCTGTGAAACTTGAAGGTATTGATCATGAATTCTCTACTATCAAAGGCGTTGTTCAAGACGTTACAGAAATCGTCTTGAACTTGAAGCAAGTGCGCTTTAAGCAGCAAATTGAAGATACTGACAATGAAAAGGTAACTGTTTCAGTATCCGGCCAGGAAGAATTCAAAGCTGGTGATCTAGGCAAGTTTATCTCCGGATTCCAGATACTGAACCCAGAATTGGTTATCTGCAACATGGAAAAGTCTGTAAAGCTAAACATGGAAATATCCATTGATAAGGGAAGAGGATATGTTCCAGCCGAAGATAATAAGCCGCTTAACGGAAACCTGGGACTGATTCCAATTGACTCAATCTACACACCTATCAAGAATGTGAAGTATTCTGTAGAGAACTACAGGGTAGAGCAAAAGACTGACTATGAGAAGTTGATCTTTGAAATTAGCACTGATGGATCAATTCAGCCAAAAGATGCATTGACTGAAGCAGCTAAGATTCTAATCCACCACTTCATGCTATTCTCTGACGAAAGAATCACCCTGGACGTGGAAGAAAAGTCGGTTACTGAGGAATTTGATGAATCATCACTTCATATGCGACAGCTGTTGATGACCAAATTAGCTGACCTGGATCTTTCTGTAAGGGCGTTGAATTGCTTAAAGGCTGCTGTGATAGACACATTGGGGGACCTTGTTTCGTTTGATAAGAATGATTTATTGAAGTTCAGAAACTTTGGCAAGAAGTCGCTTTCTGAATTGGAAGATCTTGTTGATGCCAAAGGATTGTCTTTTGGTATGGATATCTCAAAGTACAAGATAGAGCGATAAGAGAGAAGAAGAATAACAATTATTACAAGCATACCCATGAGACACGGGAAGAAATTCAATCACCTTAGCAGAAAAGCGCCTCACAGGAAGGCGATGTTGGCCAATATGGCATCTTCACTCCTTAAGCATAAGCGAATCAACACTACTGTTGCTAAAGCTAAGGCTTTGAGGACTTTTATTGAGCCATTGCTGACAAGGGCTAAAGATGATACCACACATTCGAGAAGAATGGTGTTCAGATACCTCAGAGACAAATATGCGGTAACTGAGCTTTTTAGAGACGTGGCACCTAAGATTGCGGATCGTCCTGGCGGGTATACACGTATTCTCAAAACTGGTAACCGACTTGGGGATAACGCCGAGATGTGTCTTATCGAATTGGTAGACTTTAACGAGGCAATGCTAGCTGAGCCAAAAGCTGCTGGTACCGCTGAGAAGAAGCCTAGAACACGTCGAGGAAGAAGCAAAAAAAGAAGCGGAGCTACTGATCCGGCTAAAACCGGCCTGTCCGCCGAAGCGCCAGCGAAGGAGGACGCGAAAGCAGAAGACAAGCCATCTGTAGAAGATGCCGAGATCATTGAGGAGGTAGAAGAGGTGAAACAAGACAAGCCTGCAGAGGAATCAGCTGAGGCGGCAACAAAGGTGGAGGCTACGGAAGAAAATTCAACTGATACCCCAGAAGAAGCAGATGTGTCCTCTGAAGCCGCTACGAAAGAGGAAGAGCCAGATGCTGAGGAAATGTCGAAGAGGAAACTGTCGAAGAGGAAACTGTCGAAGAGGAAACTGTCGAAGAGGAAACTGTCGAAGAGGAAACTGTCGAAGAGGAAACTAAAGAGGGAGAAGCTGTCGAAGAGGAAACTAAAGAGGGAGAAGCTACAGAAGAAGAGTCAACCGGGGAAGAAGAAAAGAAGGACTAAAGGCTATTATATTTCTCTGATAATATTGAAACCCCTTTCCCTAAACGGAGCGGGGTTTTTTATACTCTTGCCATCACGTTAATCAAGCTTGTGAAACGACAAAGCAACCTTGCAAGCAAGTATTAAGCATCTCTTCATCCTCAGCCTGGCTCTAACCGACGGATGCAACAAGGGGTCATCTCTACACTATTTTAATCAGCACCAGTGTGAGTCCCAGGCAGATTCCTTGTTTGATGATTATTGTTGACAAAAATTGCCTTGCATTTAAATGTATGCCGTACTTTTGTACGATCCTTTTGAGGTTTTTGGCGTTACCAGGATCGACTAAATAACGGCTTAAGTACCAGCAGATTTACAGAAACAGTCGAGACGACAAATGAACAAGTACGAGCAAGGCCAACCGGCAATATTATTACTCGCGGATGGCTCAGTTTTTAGAGGAAAGGCAGCGGGCAAGATAGGGACAGCGACCGGAGAACTCTGCTTTAATACAGGAATGACAGGATACCAGGAGATCTTCACCGACCCCTCCTACTACGGCCAAATCCTGGTAACAGCAACTTCGCATATTGGAAATTACGGGGTGCACCCCAAAGAAATTGAATCGGAGTCAATGATGATAGCAGGACTCGTATGTAAGAAGTTTTCTAAACCCTTCTCCCGTGCATCTGCAAACGCATCTATTCAAGATTACTTCGAAAGCCACAACCTCATTGGCATTTCAGATGTAGACACCAGGGCTATCGTCAGGAAAATTCGGGATAAAGGTGCAATGAATGCAGTAATATCCTCTGATGAAACCAATATGGACACGCTACAAAAGGTTCTCGAAAAAGTCCCTTCCATGAACGGGCTCGAGCTTTCATCAAAAGTGACCGCGAAGAAGGTATGTTTTCTTGGTGATGAAAATGCCAGCTTAAAAGTAGCGGTACTCGATCTGGGCGTCAAGAAGAATATCCTGCGTTGTTTAATTGAGAGAGATTGCTACCTCAAAGTATTCCCGATGAATGCAACATTCGAAGAAATCTCCTCCTGGAATCCAGATGGCATTATGCTATCGAATGGACCGGGTGACCCTTCAGCAATGCCAAATGTTGTGCAAACAGCAAAGGATATTATTGCATCTGATATTCCCACGTTTGGAATCTGTTTAGGACATCAAATTATCGCCCTGGCAGCTGACCTGACAACAGAGAAGATGCACAATGGGCATCGCGGCGTAAACCATCCCGTGAAAAATCTCTTAACGGGTAACTGCGAGGTAACCTCACAAAACCATGGCTTCGTAGTCACCTTTGATGAAGCCGAGAAAAACAACAACATTGAAATAACCCACATTCACCTGAACGACAATACACTGGCAGGCATTAGGTTAAAAAATAAAAATGTATTTTCTGTGCAATTTCATCCCGAAGCCTCCGCCGGGCCTAAAGATTCGAGGTACCTTTTTGATGAGTTTGTCGAAAATATAAGGGTAAATATGCCTGCAGACGAAGCCAATAGGGCCAAAGCTCAAAAGTCATAATAACATGGGGAAGATTGCCAAAATTCACGCCAGGCAAATATTGGACTCGCGTGGAAATCCAAGTATTGAAGTTGACCTAACATCTGATTCGGGCTACACGGGCCGGGCTGCAGTACCGTCAGGAGCATCAACAGGCGCCCATGAAGCTGTAGAGCTTAGGGATGGAGATAAGAGTCAATATCTTGGAAGGGGAGTTCTAAAGGCTGTGGCCAACGTAAATGGTCAATTAAATAGCCAGTTACAGGGCATGGACCTGGGAGACCAGAAAGGCCTGGATCAAAAGATGATTGAACTTGACGGCACAGACAACAAGTCCAATCTGGGAGCCAATGCAATTCTGGGAGTTTCACTGGCGGCTGCCAAGGCGGCGGCGTTGGAGCAACAAGTCTCCCTTTTTCGTCACCTTGGTGGACCTGACGAGGTCACGCTCCCCATGCCCATGATGAACATTCTAAATGGCGGATCACACGCGGACAATGGAATTGACTTCCAGGAATTTATGGTAATGCCAGTTGGTGCATCATCATTTACCGAAGCACTTAGAATGGGTGTCGAGGTCTTTCATGCCCTGAAAGCAGTTCTCCAAAAGGAAAACCTCTCTACCAATGTCGGGGACGAAGGAGGTTTTGCTCCTAATATTAAGTCCAATGAAGACGCAATCCGTTACGTTCTTACGGCTATAGAAAGTGCCGGTTATAAACCTGGTGAAGATCTCTACATCGCCTTAGACCCTGCAGCATCTGAATTCTTTTTGGAAGATGAGAATGTCTATCATCTATTCAAATCAACAGGAGACAAGCTCTCACCTGCCGAGATGGTAGCCTACTGGAAGGATTGGGTTGATAAATACCCAATTATCTCCATTGAAGACGGTATGGCGGAAGACGATTGGGATGGATGGAAACTCATAACTGAGTCACTGGGAGACACTACGCAGCTCGTTGGTGATGACCTGTTCGTAACAAATGTACACCGTCTGCAAAGAGGAATTGATGAAGAAATTGCCAATTCAATATTGATAAAGGTCAACCAAATTGGTACGCTCACAGAAACTCTGAATGCCATTAAATTAGCTAAGGACAATCAATACACATCGGTGATGAGCCATCGTTCCGGAGAGACTGAAGACACGACCATTGCTGATCTCTCGGTGGCGTTTGGAACGGGTCAAATAAAGACTGGTTCGGCCTCGCGAACGGACCGAACAGCCAAGTATAATCAATTGCTGCGAATCGAAGAAGAATTAGGTGCTGACGCTCATTATATTGGCTCGGATTTCAAGTTCGTCTAGCTCTTGCAAATTAATCAGGAGATTAGTAAATTAGCCTCAGGCCTATTCAACCTGCTTTTCACGGATTTTTGAATAAACTCCTGAGAAGTGAATAAAATTATACAATAGCATAGAGATGGATAAGATAAAAGAAAAGTTCGCAGAGAAGGCATTGCCCATGACCGGCGAGATCAAAAACATGCTCAAGTCACATGGTGATACTATTATGGGAGACTATAAGCTATCGCAAATGTATGGTGGCATGAAAGGTATTGTTGGCATGGTAACGGAAACATCAAAGCTGGATCCTGCAGAAGGAATACGATTCAGGGGATATTCCATTCCAGAGCTGAGAGAGCAACTGCCAAAGGCTCCCGGTGGGTTTGAACCTCTACCAGAGGGCATCTTCTATCTAATGCTAATCGGCGAACTGCCTACCGAAGAGGACGTCATTGGGGTAAGCAATAACTGGGCACGAAGGGCAATTGTTCCCAAGCATGTTTTCAATGTTCTGGACGCACTGCCTGTTAAGACGCAGCCAATGACTCAGTTCTCAGCAGCAATTCTTGCACTTGGAACAGAATCGGAGTTTGCTAACAAGTATCACGATCTTGCCAAAAAAGACTATTGGGATTCTACCTATGAAGATGTAATGAATCTAATCGCCCGTTTGCCGCGAATAGCTGCTTATATCTATCGCAGAATGTACCACGACGGCAACCACATAGAACCAGATCCAAAATTGGATTGGGCGGCAAACTTCGCCCATATGCTGGGATTCGATAGCGATGAGTTTAAGCGATTAATGCGATTATATATGACCATTCACTCAGATCACGAAGGTGGCAATGTTTCAGCTCACGCAACACACCTGGTGGGATCGGCTTTAAGTGATGCATACCTGGCGTTCAGCTCAGGAATGAATGGTCTCGCAGGTCCTTTGCACGGCTTGGCCAATCAAGAAGTTGTTCGTTGGATCCTGGAAATGAAACAAGAGCTGGGTGGTGGTAAACCAAACAAAGATCAGATTACAGCTTACGTTGAGAAAACACTTAAGGAAGGTAAGGTGGTACCCGGATATGGCCACGCTGTTTTACGCAAAACCGATCCCCGCTATACCGCGCAATTGGAGTTTGCCAAGCGCTATATTGAACAAGACGATCTTATTGATACAGTTCATATGATCTATGAAGTGGTTCCTGATATATTGAAAGCTACTGGGAAAGTGAAAAACCCCTGGCCCAATGTAGACGCACATTCCGGAGCATTGCTGGTACACTATGGAATGACGGAATACGACTTTTACACGGTACTATTTGGTGTTTCAAGAGCCCTGGGCGTATTGGCGCAATTGATCTGGGACCGTGCATTGGGTCTTCCGATCGAGCGTCCAAGTTCTACAACTACCGAGCTCCTTAAAAAGGAACTGAACATCAACTAAGCAGCAACAATTAGCATATGGCTACTTTCGAAATTAAGGGCGGTTGCCAGTTAAAGGGTGATTTGCATCCACAAGGAGCCAAGAACGAGGCGCTACAGGTGCTTTGTTGTGTTCTTCTTACTCCAGAAAAGGTGATCATCAACAACATACCCCGAATTAGGGATGTGTTGTTTTTAATCGATTTACTTGATCAGCTTGGAGTAAGCGTAGAGCAGCTGGAAGACAACAAATACAGCTTTGAAGCTGCTGAAATAGATTTTGAATATATAAAATCTGACCAGTTCAAGGAACATGGAGGCCGATTTCGGGGCTCAATCATGATCGTTGGCCCGATGTTGGCAAGATTTGGAAAAGGCTTTATCCCTGCCCCAGGTGGAGATAAAATCGGAAGAAGAAGACTAGACACCCATTTTACAGGATTCCAAAATCTTGGAGCAACGTTTACCTACGACCAGAAAGAGAATTTTTACAAGGTAGAGGCCGATAAGTTACAAGGAGCTTCCATGTTGCTTGATGAGGCATCAGTGACAGGAACAGCCAATATCCTTATGGCTGCCGTACTGGCAAAAGGCAAAACCAGCATTTACAATGCAGCTTGTGAACCCTACATCCAACAGCTGAGTAAAATGCTCAATTCCATGGGTGCCAACATATCCGGAATTGGCTCTAACCTCTTGATTGTTGAAGGTGTTGATAGCTTGGGAGGTTGTGAGCACAGAATTTTACCAGACATGATTGAAATTGGCAGTTTTATCGGCATGGCGGCCATGACTCAATCGGAAATCACCATCAAGAATGTGTCGTATGATGACCTGGGGGTTATTCCAGATGTTTTCGGGAAACTGGGGATTGTGCAGGAACGTCGTGGTGACGACATTCACATTCCACAGCAAGATTCATACACAGTTGAAACCTATATCGATGGATCCATATTAACGATCGCTGACGCTATCTGGCCCGGCTTCACTCCTGATTTGTTGAGTATTGGCTTGGTAATTGCAACCCAGGCGAAAGGAAGCGTGCTGTTTCATCAAAAGATGTTTGAAAGCCGCCTCTTCTTTGTAGACAAATTAATTGATATGGGTGCCCAAATCATACTTTGTGACCCTCACCGTGCAACAGTTATAGGATTGAATCGTGCTGTAAAACTCAGGGCAATTGAAATGACGTCTCCGGATATTCGAGCCGGTGTCTCATTGCTCATCGCTGCCATGTCAGCAGAGGGGACCAGCGTGATACACAATATTGAGCAAATTGATAGAGGCTACCAAGACATCGATACACGGCTGAATGCACTGGGGGCTGAAATCAAAAGGATACAATAATATTTTATAACTTTGTATTAACCCAACCAGATATAAAATGGAAAAAGCAAGCATAATATTATCGATTGGATTGGTGCTTATGTTGTCTGTCTATGGCTTCAAACTACACGACGAAAAGGCAGCCGACGAGCCAACCATTGGAATAGCAGTCGGCAACCAGGCCCCCGAGCTTAATTTTAAAAATCCCGATGGAGAGGAAATTGCCCTGTCATCGCTAAGGGGAAAGATTGTACTCATTGATTTTTGGGCATCCTGGTGCGGACCATGCAGAAAGGATAATCCAAACATTGTAAGGGTTTATCACAAGTACAAGGATGTGAAATTTAAAAATGCCAAGGGGTTTACTATCTACTCAGTGTCATTGGATAGAGCCATGCCGAATTGGAAGAATGCCATTGTCAAAGATAAGCTAGAGTGGCCATGTCATGTGAGTGATTTGAAATCATGGGCTTCAGCAGCAGGAAAAGCGTACCGGGTCAACTCTATTCCCGCTAGCTGGCTAATTGATGCCAACGGCATCATTGTAGCAAGAAATTTAAGAGGGGCCGCGCTAGACCAGGCATTAGAGCAGCTTGTAAAAAAACCCAAACAGAAATCAGGTAAGGCCAAGTCGAGCAAGGCGGTGAATGAAATCGAGCTTCATATGACCAAGTAGCAAATATTTACAAACTACCCTGAAGGTGAGGACTAAACCTCTCCTTTTTTCTTCAAAATGCTGGATAATATGACAATGTGTCCAGATCATTCCAATTGGCAGATAATTTGACTAAGGCTTTAATCTGGGCAATTCGGGCATGTGGAAACTTTATTTAATGAAAATCGGATAAAATGGCGGATAAAAAAGAGGATTTGGTAAAGGAAGAGCCTTTGCCAGATGATGAAGACACGAAGAAAGAGAAATCTGAAGAGGAGGGGTCTGAAGAGGAGGAATCAGCTTCGGAACAAGAGAAAACCCCTGAGGAGCAGATTACTGAACTCAATGATCGGTTTTTGAGGCTTTATTCAGAGTTCGATAATTACAAGAGAAGAACGGCTAAGGAGCGGCTCGAACTGTTCAAAACTGCAGCTGAAGACATCATCGTGTCCCTGTTGCCTGTTTTGGATGACTTTGACAGGGCAATGAAGGCAGCGGAGGACTCAAAGGACAATAAAGACGTAAAGGAGGGTATGGAGCTTATCAAAAACAAGTTAATGAAAACATTGGCGCAACAGGGACTTGAACCCATGAATTCCATGGGCACACCATTTGACACCGACAATCACGAGGCAATCACCAAGATTCCCGCCCCAAAAAAGAAGCTAAAAGGCAAAGTGGTAGATGTAATTGAAAAGGGCTTCTTCCTAAACGGAAAAGTAATCCGTCACGCAAAAGTAGTTGTGGGAAGCTAAACAGATTGCTGGGAAGGACGAAGACAATGGCTAAAAGAGATTTTTACGAAATATTGGGAGTCGCCAAGGGTGCCGGTAAAGCTGAAATTAAAAAAGCTTACCGGAAGCTGGCCCTTAAGTACCACCCCGACAAAAATCCCGACGACGCAAGTGCGGAAGATCATTTCAAGGAAGCTGCTGAGGCTTATGAGATCTTGAGCAATCCAGAAAAGAAAGGTCGCTACGATCAGTTCGGCCATGCGGGATTAGGTGGCGCGGCTGGTGGCGGTGGCTTTGGTGGCGGAATGAGTATGGAGGATATCTTCAGTCAATTCGGCGACATCTTTGGCAGTGGTGGTGGCAGCCCCTTTGATAGCTTCTTTGGTGGCGGCCAAAGTGGCAGAAGAAGAGTTAACAAAGGGTCCAACCTTCGCATTAAAGTTAAACTTACACTCGAAGAAATTGCTGAGGGTGCCGAGAAGAAAGTAAAGGTGCAAAAGTACCTGTCCTGTGACGATTGTAACGGAACCGGGGCGGAAGATGGAGGCGCATATAGCAATTGCAGCCAGTGCAACGGCACTGGACAGGTAACGAGGGTATCCAACACCATCCTAGGCGCCATGCAAACATCGTCCACATGTCCATCATGTGGAGGCGAAGGGCAAATTATTACTGCCAAATGTAAAACATGCATTGGTGATGGCATACTACAAGGAGAGGACACAATCACTTTAAATATTCCCGCCGGAGTTGAAGATGGAATGCAGCTCGCAGTCAGCGGGAAAGGAAATGCTGGAGCGCGAGGAGGAATTTCAGGAGACCTGATTGTATTAATTGAAGAAGTTAAGCATGCCAGCCTGAAGAGGGACGGAAACAACCTCTATTACGACCTATACATTCATTTTGCTGATGCCGCTTTGGGATCAACTGCTGAAGTACCGACGCTAACTGGTAAAGCCAAAATTAAGGTGGAACAGGGCACACAGTCAGGCAAACTACTAAGGCTTCGTGGGAAAGGACTACCTAGTGTCAATGGATATGGAAGCGGTGATCTGTTGGTAAACATCAACGTTTGGACACCGCAAGAGTTGTCCAAGGAAGAGAAGAAAATTCTCGAAGACCTTAGAGATTCTGAGAACTTCAAGCCCAACCCCGCCGGGGATGAGAAGGGATTCTTTGAAAAAATGCATCAATTCTTTAAATAGAATCTTCGTCCAAACAGCATTAGGCTTGGCGTAGTTTACAGCTAATTTTAGGTATATTTGTTATGCATAACTAATACCTTAGGTCATGTTTAATAAGCTTTTCGTGGGTAAATTTGTAGCTCTTGCCTTAATTATCCTCCTATCTACCCTGCCCCAAAACCTCACCGCTCAAAGTACCTGGAGCAAAGTTCACGCAATTTTACAAACCAGCTGCGCAGGTACAACCTGTCACAGTGCTGTGTCGCCCAATCCACTAACACTCGTTGGAACCGAGTCTGATGTGTACAACAGCATGGTCAATGTTTCACCGACAAATCCCGATGCAGTCTCCATGGGCTATAAACTGGTAGATCCTGGTTACCCGCATTTCAGTTTCTTGTTGAAAAAGGTGAATAATGGATTGGACCCTGACAATGACCTGGATGGTATAGCCCAAGGAGCAGCAATGCCTAAAACAGCGCCGCCGCTATCTGATGTAGAAATAGACATTATCAATGCGTGGATATTAAATGGAGCCCCTCAAACCGGAAATGTTATTGACACACAAGTAGTAATGGATTATCACAATATTGGTGGCCTTGCCCATGAAGACCCATTAGCTGCTCCTAACCCTGCTGATGGATTTCAAATCCACTTTGGATCAATATTTATGGAACCCAACTCTGAGAGAGAGTTTTTCCTTAAACGAAAACTCCCCAACATCACTGAGAATATGGAGATTACTCGCCTTGAAACTTATATTGATGTTGAGTCACATCACTATATTATTTACAAATACGATAATCAAGCATCAGCTGATGTCCAACCTGCGGGATTAAGAGAAGTTACCCTATTAACAGACGCATTTGTTAATGGAACCACTATGGTTGCAGCGTGGCAGAATGAAAATGACATCGTTCTCCCATTTGGAACTGCATATTTTTGGGATCCGGGGACGACCTTAGACATGAACTTGCACGTCAGAAACTACTCGCCTGATTCCATATTGAAAGCAGAAGTTTATACCAATGTGTATTTACGGCCTAAGAAAACTTCCACAACAGAAATGATCTCTGATTTGGTATTGTATTCCACATTGCCATTATCAGTTATACCCTGTAGCGTAAATCCATTCTGTATCCCTAATGATGGTACGGACTATGCGTTCCAGGGTGATGTTACTGGTGCCGATCTGACTGGAGGAGGGGCTGACAGCTTGTATATATGGTTGCTATCATCGCACACGCATAAATTTGGCGTTGGGTACAACATCTATTTAAGAAATCCAGGTGGCGGAAAAGGACAGCAAGTATATGACGGGTTCTACGACTTCGATTATACATTCTACCAGGGATACTATGATTATGAAGATCCTGCAGTAAGGTTCTTCGATCCTGATACATTCGTGATTAAAGCGGATGACGGTCTTATACACGAGGCGACTTTCAATAACGACAGTACGGAAGATGTGGGATTTGGAATAACCACCAACGATGAGATGATGCTCATATTCCTTCAGTACACTACGGAAAGGCGAACCCCTCCTCCTATTGGCCTTACAGTGGCTAGTACGGGACTAATGGGTCCAGGAAATTGTGATGGCACGGCAACAGCTACTCCTACGGGAGGAGATGCACCGTTTACTTATATGTGGGACGACCCTGCAGCTCAAACCATTCAAACGGCTACAGGGCTTTGTGAAGGAATGTATACAGTAACCATGACAGACGGGCTCGGAGCAATGATAAATGGAAGCACAACTATTGGTGCCTACGTGGGAATTGAGAAGTACATGAAAAAGATGGCTATCTCCGTTTATCCAAATCCGGCAGGAGGCAATACGATGGTAACATTTGTACGAGCAAACACAAATAATGATGTCTTCATTACTTTGTATGACCTCTTGGGCAAGAAAGTACTTACCAGGCAATTCCCTCTTGGATCAGACCAGCTATTCCTCGATAAATCCGAGCTTATGGCAGGGGTTTACATGTACAAGGCATGGTCCAATAATGGTGAGATTGCTTTAGGCAAACTCATAATGTACTAGCAAGGCCACTGTACAATTTATTAATTTCTGCACCGTTCTTCTACCCGATACTTTTATCTTTGGGCCTCTAGAAACACTTGTTTCCCTGCGGCTTAAATACTGCCTTTATGGCTGAAGAAATCTTTCGTTCCGAGAATATTACCAAGCGCTACGCCAATCATTTGGCTCTTGACAATGTCAGCATTACGGTTGACAAGCAGAGTGTTTTTGGGCTGCTTGGCCCCAATGGTGCCGGCAAAACATCACTCATTAGAATCATCAATCAAATCATGGCGCCAGATTCTGGTACCGCATATTTCAATGGTGAACCCCTATGTCCTGAACATATCTGCCGTATCGGATACCTCCCTGAAGAACGAGGCCTCTACAAGAAGATGAAGGTTGGAGAGCAGGCGCTTTATCTTGCCCAGCTAAAAGGATTGAAGAAGAGTGTAGCACTAGAGAGACTCAAGGAATGGTTTATCAAGTTTGAAATAGAGGCCTGGTGGGACAAGAAAGTAGAGGAGCTGTCCAAGGGCATGCAGCAAAAGATACAGTTCATCATTACCGTACTGCACGAACCTGAGCTATTGATATTTGATGAGCCCTTCTCTGGATTCGACCCCATTAATACGGAGCTCATTAAAAACGAAATCCTGGCACTCAAGGAAAATGGCGCCACCATCATCTTCTCAACCCATAATATGGAATCTGTTGAAGAGCTCTGTGACCACATCGCCCTGATTGATAATTCTAAAAAAATTCTGGACGGAAAGCTAAAAGATATTCGGTCATCACACAAATCCAACACCTACAATATTGGATTCAGGGGGGATTTTGCAGCGTTAAAGAAGGGGCTCAACGGACATGAATTAATTGAGGAAGGGCAAGATGAAGGTCTGAATAAGGCAAAGATCAAACTCGCTGACGGCATCAGGCTGAATACCCTATTACAAGCAATCATCCCGCATGTGGAAGTGGAATTCTGCACTGAGCAAATCCCATCAATACGTGACATCTTCATAGAAGAGGTTAACAAGAACAAGGGGCGCTGAGATGGGAAAGATTTCACTCATCATACAACGCGAATACCTAACCCGGGTTAAGAAGAAGTCCTTTCTCGTTCTCTCATTGCTGGGGCCGTTGCTGATTGCGGGGATGATGATGCTGGTAATATGGATGGGAATGGCTGAAAATGAAAACCAGAAGTTAATTGTGGTTGACGATTTGAACCCTGCTTTCGCAATGCTTAAATCCAAGAGTACAAGAAATGTGAAATTTGTGTATACGGACATGTCGCTTGACAGTGCCAAGGCAAAATTGCTTGAGTCTGATTTTACGGGTGTCCTCTATTTGCCAAAAAACATTCTGAATGCCAAGGCCGCTCAGCTGTTCTTCAAGAAGCATCCAAGCTCATTCGTATTGCGCAGCATTGAAAAGAAGGTAGAAGGAATTGTCGAAAGCCTGAACCTTGTCCAGTTTGGAATCGACAGAGAAGATTTTTACAAGGTGAAAAGCACTGTGACCCTGCACCCTGTTTTGTTTAGCAAATCAGGGGAGGAAGAAGATCTGTCCAAAGAAAAGGCTTACGTAGGCTTCGCATTTGGGCTGGTCATCTATATGTTCATCTTTCTGTACGGTGTTCAGGTGATGCGCGGTGTCATTGAGGAAAAAACCAGCCGTATTGTTGAGATTATTATCTCCTCCGTCAAGCCCTTTCAGCTCATGATGGGCAAAATCGTTGGAGTAGCACTCGTCGGACTAACACAAATAGCCATCTGGGTAGCCCTGACATTTGGCATTATGGCTATTGGGCAGTCTGTAATCTATGAGAGCAATTTTGGCGTCGACAAAGTTGCGGAGCAGATGACACCGGAAATGGCCAAAAAAGTGGAAGCTGCAAACGCCTTCAATACCAAGGCGCTAATAGATGAAGACAATATAATATTCATGATTAATTGGCCTATCATGATTGGATGGTTTCTCTTCTTTTTTCTTGGGGGGTATCTCCTCTATTCAGCGCTATTTGCGGCAATTGGCTCAGCAGTAGACAGTGAAACAGATACCCAACAATTTATGCTGCCGGTTACCATGCCCCTCGTGTTTGCCTATGTGATGTCCGTATTTATAATCGAAAACCCCGAAGGCCCGGCAGCCTTTTGGCTGTCAATTGTACCCCTCACATCACCAATTGTAATGATGGTTAGGGTTGCCATGGGCAATGTTCCGATATGGGAGATGCTGTTGTCCAGTGTTCTGCTTATCGCTGCATTTGTATTTACCGTGTGGTTATCAGGGAGAATCTATCGAACAGGCATCCTTATGTATGGGAAGAAGGTAAGCTATAGGGAGATCTGGAAATGGCTCTGGTACTAATGAATGGTGCCGCCATTATTGATCTGGGTACGAACACCTTTAATCTTCTAATTGTTAAGCAGTACGGAGAGGAGTACCGCATTGTTTTCAAGACAAAAATTCCCGCCAAACTTGGCGCCGGGGGATTTGCCGAAAAGATCATCACCCCCGAGGCTTTTGAGAGAGGCATAGCTGCGATTAGGGCCCACCAAATGACCATTAGGGAGCATCGTGTTGAGAACATCTATGCTTTTGCTACATCAGCCATGAGAGATGCGCAAAACGGTGCTGAGTTCGTTCAGGAGGCTGAGAACCAAACTGGTATCGAAATCAATATCATTTCCGGAGACAGGGAAGCAGACTTGATTTACAAAGGGGTCAGCCGGGCATTGGAAATCGGTGATGAGCCCGAGCTGATCATGGATATAGGCGGTGGCAGTACTGAATTCGTCATTGCAAATAATAAACAGGTCCTTTGGAAGCACAGTTTCGACCTGGGTGTCTCCCGAATCTTTGAGTACTTAAAACCAGCCGATCCGCTTACGGAATCAGATATTAAACGATTCGAAGTTTATCTCAATGAAAAAATGTCCATCCTGTTCGAGGCGGTAGACAAGTATGCGATATCAGGATTAATAGGGTCATCCGGCTCCTTTGAGTCACTGGCAGAGATGATTTTAGAAAACGCTGGCAGTGAGAATGGATTAAGAGGAAAAACCGAATACTCCTTCTCCCTAAAAGAGCTTAAAGAGCTTCACGGCAAATTAATTAAATCCAATGCTAATGAAAGGGCCCAAATGAAAGGCCTGGTAGCCTATCGGATAGAAACCATTCCACTTGCCAGCACATTTATCAACTACACGATAAAGAAGTTCTCCCTGAGCAAGATCAGGCTCTCGACCTACTCACTTAGGGAGGGCGTTATAAGCGAGTTGGGTACAGATTGATTTAGCTCCTGATTGTTTGGTTTAGTTAATGTTGTCGGTTGTTTCTTATATCCGTTTCGCCCCCGCCCTTTCTCCATTATGGCTCAGTAATTGATAAGCGTGGGCTATCAGCCCAATTGAGTTAATGGGTCATTAGAAATTAAAAACACATATATTAGCTATGGAAACCGAAGATGTTATGTCAAAGATCCTGGTTATAGATGATGAGAAGAGCATACGCAGCTCCTTACGTGAAATCCTGGAGTACGAAAAGTACGAAGTAGAAGAGGCCGCTGACGGAATGGAAGGGCTTAAAATGATCAAAGCTGGGGATTTTGATGCTGTTCTCTGTGATATCAAAATGCCCAAAATGGATGGGACGGAAGTCCTTGACAAGATCATTGCTGACGGGGAAGAATTTCCGGTAATTATGATTTCAGGACACGGCAATATAGATACGGCGGTTGATGCCATTAAAAAAGGAGCATTTGACTATATCTCAAAGCCCTTGGATCTTAACCGGCTTCTGATTACGGTACGAAACGCCCTGGACCGAGCCTCACTAGTGAGTGAGACTAAGGTGTTGAAGCGAAAAATATCGAAGACCTATGACATGGTTGGCTCATCAAAGGCACTTAACGCCATTCAGGATATGATTGATAAAGTCGCGCCTACCAATGCCAGGGTGATGATAACCGGAGAGAATGGCACGGGTAAAGAACTGGTTGCCCGCTGGGTGCATGAAAAGAGTGACCGTGCCGGAGCTCCATTCGTGGAGGTGAATTGTGCAGCAATCCCCTCAGAGCTTATCGAATCTGAGCTATTTGGACATGAAAAAGGGGCATTCACCTCTGCTATCAAGCAACGGAAAGGGAACTTCGAGCAGGCTGAAGGCGGAACCATATTCCTTGATGAGATTGGAGACATGAGCTTGTCTGCTCAGGCAAAGGTGCTTCGAGCGCTTCAGGAGAATAAGATCATGCGTGTTGGTGGCGAGAAAGATATTAAGGTGAATGTTAGGGTCATTGCCGCGACCAATAAGGATTTGCAAAAGGAAATTGCAGAGGGAAACTTTAGAGAAGACCTCTACCATCGGCTAAGTGTTATTCTCCTCCATGTTCCCTCGCTGAATGACAGGAAAGATGACATTCCAGCCCTGACCGAGCACTTCGCAAAACAGATCTGTGAAGATTATGGCATGCCTATCAAGAAATTTGGAAAAGACGCATATACAGAGCTAAAAAAGATAGATTGGTCGGGAAATATCCGCGAACTACGCAACGTAGTGGAGCGGTTGATCATCCTCTGTGACAAGGACATTACCGCCAAGGACATCACGAATCACGTGAAGAAGTAGGCTGCACTAGCTGTATCCACGACACCATAATAATCCACCCCTGCATGCTAAAGAAGCATACCCATTCTATCATGGGCTTGTGCCAAATGGCGGGTCGCACAAAATCATCTGGAGCTTCCACCCATCTCATGAACAAGTCACTGGGTGAAAACAAGAAGCCAGCAAAAGCGGCTGCGGTGATAATACCCGGAATAATAGAGGCTTTTGGCAAGTTGGGGGTCTTCCCCATAAGAGTCAGGGTTGTCACAACCAGGATCGTTATCAATCCCATCCCGAAAAAGCTCAGTGCTACTGTCACGTGATTCTCAAAATCGTCCACCGGGAAAACACCCACAAGTGAACAAGATATAGCTGCGATAAATGCCATTACGCTAATCGTGTCCCGCAGTTTTCCGGTAAACCCAAGCCGTATGCCCAGGGCAAAAATTATCATAAAGGCCCCGCCGAAAATGAGTCCGCTGTTGAAAACCCAGAAATAGGCACTTCGCTGCGTATGGCCCAACTCTGATATAAAGTGATTCAATATTGAGTATGGTTCACCGGCTTCCTCGAACATCCAGGCCGTAATAAATGTGCACATAATAATAGTGGTACACCCTACCAGTCCAGCGTAAGCGGCGATCTTATACGGTTCAATGGGTTTGCGAACAAGCATCAAAACAACATTCCTGAATCAAAGATGTTTCACCTGATTTCTGCTCCTAACTCTTTTTTGTAAACATCCATCAACTTTCCCATGATCTTGTCTACATCGGAGTCCTTCAAAGTCTTGGACTCATCCTGGATTACGTAACTAACAGCGTATGACTTCTTGCCCTTCTTGATCGTACCCCCCTCATACACGTCAAAAAGATTCACGCTCTTCAGCCGTTTCTTCTCCGCACTCTTAGCCAGCCTTTCAATCTCTTCAAATCTAACACTCGAGTCAATGAGTAATGCAAGGTCCCGCTTTACTGCTGGATACTTTGGAATCTCCTTGAACCTGGTCTTATTGACATTCATTAACGACTCTACATTGTCCCAATTAAACACAGCATAAAAAACAGGGTTCTTTATGTCGAATTTTTGCAGAACAGAACTGTTCAACTCGCCAAACTTTACTACGTTTTTCTTTAAGATGCTGTAGGCTTCACCATTCAATTGACCGGAATTAACAGATTCAATTGATACCCCTGGTTTCGATATGCCCAACTTCGCAATAACCTTATCTACGGCTCCCTTCAGGTAATAGTAATTCACTTGCTTTTTCTCAGTATTCCACCTTTCTGCGTCAATTATACCAGATATAAGGATGGTCAAAGCATTTTGTTCACCGTATGTTCCATCCTCCTTGACGAAGTATGATTTCCCGAACTCATAAAATTTAACATCCGGCCGCTGGTGGTTCTGGTTTCTGGCAACAGATTCCAGTCCCCCGTACAAGAGCGTTTTTCGCATCACATCAAGCTCAGCGTTAAGCGGATTCATTATGGTAACAATGCCATCCGCATCGCCATAATAGGAGGACCTGGTGATAGAATTGTTCATGATCTCTGAAAAGCCCGAAGAAGATAAAAGCTCAGATACCACCTCAATTACATTAACGGCATTGTGGCTGTTAGTGGCGAATGTAAAATGTGCTGTATCACTGACCTCAATATTATTATAGCCGTAAACCCTCAATACCTCCTCGATCAAATCAACCTCTCTGGTAACGTCTACCCTGTAAGGAGGAATCAAAACTTCCAAATGATCATCGGATTCATCTATGACCTCAATCTCCAGAGACGTAAAAATTCTCTTAATCACATCTCTTCGAATCCGTTGGCCTATCAATTGATCGGCTTTGGCGTAATTGAACCTGACCTTGACATCCTCGATCTTCTTTGGATAGATGTCAGCTATAGCCGAAGAAATGCTTCCTCCTGCAATTTCCTTTAACAACATGGCTGCCCGCTTCAAGGCATAAACGGTGATATTGGGGTCTGCCCCTCTTTCAAATCTGAAAGATGCTTCCGTATTAAGGTCATGTCGCCTGGCGGTTTTTCGTATAGTCTTCGGATCAAAATAGGCACTTTCCAGGAATATACTCGCGGATTCCTCCGTTACGCCAGAATCAACACCACCAAACACACCAGCTATACACATACCCTGAGTGGCACTGCAAATCATGAGATCATCTTTTGACAACTTGCGATCAACCTCGTCAAGGGTTTTAAAGGAAGTCCCTTCATCAAGCTTTTTAATCAATATTTTTCTTCCATCAATTTTTTCAGCGTCAAAAGCGTGTAAAGGTTGCCCTGTCTCATGTAACACAAAGTTGGTGATATCCACCACATTGTTAATCGGACTGAGTCCAATCGCCTGTAGCTTATTTTGAAGCCATTTTGGTGAAGCCTCTACCTTCAATCCGGTCATGGTAAGGCCAGAATATCTCGGGCATGCCACCTCATCCTCTACCACTACTTCAATGTTCAAATCGTGATTGTCGACATGGAACGCCTCTACTGAAGGCCTCTTCAGGACTGGCGCCGCTTCTCGATGCGCAAATACAGCAACCAGGTCTCGAGCCACTCCCAAATGAGAAGCTGCATCAATCCTGTTTGGGGTGAGGCCTATGTCAAATATCGTGTCTCTGGAAATATCAAAATACCTGTTCGCGTCAGCACCAATTTCAGCATCGGCATCCAAGACCATGATCCCATCGTGCTCCATGCCGAGTCCAATTTCGTCCTCAGCACAAATCATTCCCATAGACACTTCGCCCCTAATCTTGGTTTTCTTAATCTTAAACGCCTCTCCTTCAATTGGATGTAAGGTAACGCCCGGAGGCGCAACAATCACCTTCTGGCCAACTGACACATTGGGTGCTCCACAAACAATCGGCAACATCTCCCCGGTTCCTATATCTACGCTAGTTACGCTAAGATTGTCTGCGTTGCTATGCTTGTCTTTGGTCTTGACCTCTCCTACGATCAGTCCCTCCATGCTCCCCTTTACGGACTCATGTTCTTCTGCACCCTCTACTTCAAGCCCGCAATCAGTGAGCAGTACAGAGAGTTCCGCTGGATTTTGATCCAATTCGATATAATCCTTCAGCCAATTATATGAGATCTTCATTTACTTCGTTCTAATCGAACAAAAATAGATAGAAACAGGGTTGTATTCCACAGAAAACACATTTTTTCATTTCATCAGGTATAGAAATTAATTCTAATAAGTACTTTCGTCCAATCCTTGAAAAGTGAAGATCGCAGTAAATACCCGGCTGTTACTCAAGAATAAACTGGAAGGCATCGGCTGGTTCACTTTTGAGACGCTCAAAAGGATCACCAAAAGCCACCCTGAGCACCAGTTCTATTTCCTCTTCGATCGGCCCTATAGTGAAGAGTTTGTTTTCTCTGACAATATCATACCAGTACAAATCGGCTTGCCTGCACGACATCCCGTTCTGTTTTATCTCTGGTTTGAGTACTCGGTTCAAAGAGCCCTTGGTCAATTAGGGGCAGATTTGTTTTTATCCACCGATGGCTATTTATCACTCGACACCCCTACCCGGTCTATTCCGGTCATTCATGACATCAATTTTGAACATTCTCCCGAACAGCTGCCAGCGATGACGCGAAGGTATTACAAGTACTTCTTCCCAAAATTCGCGCGTAAAGCCATTCGCATCGCAACAGTTTCTGAGTACTCTAAAGCAGATATTGTTGCAAAGTACGGTATTAACGAAGACGACATCGACGTTGTGTACAATGGGGCCAACGAAATTTACATGACAATATCCGAGGAGGATAAGACAGCAGCTCGAGAGAAATATGCTACAGGGAATCCATACTTCTTGTTTATCGGTTCCCTCCTACCCAGAAAGAATATTGCCAACCTTTTTCGAGCATTTGACCTGTTCAAATCCAATTCTACCAACCAGGTTAAATTAATGATCATCGGAGAGAAAAAGTGGTGGACATCGGAAATTGAGAACGCGTATAAGGAAATGAAATTCAAAGATGACGTCATATTCAAAGGTCATACGGCACCGGATGAACTGAAATTTATTATTCCAGCTGCTCTGGCTATGACATACGTTTCGTTTTTCGAAGGTTTTGGTGTTCCTATAATTGAAGCCATGAAATGTGGTACTCCAGTGATTACATCCGACATCTCCTGCATGCCTGAAATAGCTGGCGGAGCAGCTTTGCTCTGTGATCCTAATTCGCCGGATTCGATAGCGCAAAAGATGAGCGACGTGGCTAACAACCCTGATAATAATGAGGCATTAGTCACCCAAGGCCTTGAACGGGCTGAGGTGTTCTCGTGGGACATAACAGCGGAAAAACTCTGGATATCAATGGAAAAGGTACTGGGACTATGAACTTGAAAAGATACAGGAACAAGGCATTGGTTGAGGCTGGATGTGATGAGGCAGGGCGCGGCTGTCTTGCAGGGCCCGTATTTGCAGCAGCGGTTATTCTTCCACGAAAGTTCAAGCATCCCCTTCTCAACGATTCCAAGCAATTAACCGAACGCCAACGAGACATGCTAAGGCCAATTATTGAGGAAGAGGCGATCGCGTGGAATGTTGCCATGATCGATAATCATGAAATCGACGTGATAAATATACTACAAGCGTCAATCTCCTGTATGCATCTGGCTCTTGATGGATTGTCAGTGCGGCCTGACGCGTTGTTAATTGATGGTAACAGGTTTAGGCCCTATGAGAACATACAACACCACTGTATTATTAAAGGCGATGGAAAGTACCTGTCAATCGCTGCTGCGTCAGTACTCGCAAAGACACATAGGGATGAATTCATGTTAGGCCTTCATGAAAAGCAGCCGGAATATGGCTGGAATCAAAACAAGGGGTACCCAACCAAAAAGCACAGAGCAGCGATAGAACAATACGGAGCTACAGACTTGCACCGTTCCAGTTTTAGATTGCTCCCTGCTGAGGGTGGCCAAATGATTCAAACATTGTAATTTTAAGCCGCAATAGGAAGTCCTCAAATGCGAAATATTCTGATAACCTTTTTTGTGCTAGTGATTCTGGGAGCCGGAGTGGTCGGCTATCTCTTTTACAAGCAGCTGAAATCTCCATCCAGCAAAGCGATCAATGCTATCCCATCTAACGCAGCTATAATAATGGAGAGCAATGATTTCCAAAAGGCCTGGCAATCTCTTGAAAAAACCACGTCTTTTTGGAGAACATTATCAGATATAGGGTTTATTAAGGCCCTCAATGACCAAACCACTTGCCTCGACTCCATCCTATCAGCTGAAGGACAAGTGTCAGCTTTAGTGAAGGGTAGGCCCGCATTCATATCCGCTCATTTGACGGGGGCTAACGACTATGATTTCTTATTTCTCATTGGGCTTGAGAACATCAGCCAAATCTCAACAATAGATGACGTATTTATAAGAGCTTCTCGGGATTTGACAGTGGAGAAACGATTATATGATAAGGTAACCATATCTGATATCTCTTTAGGAGAAGGAAGAACTTTTTCATACACGTTATCAAAAGGAATCCTAATCGGATCCTTCAGTCCCATGCTGGTGGAAGATGCGATACGGCAGCTTAACTCGGGCAACTCGCTTATCGACAAAACGAAGAATGCGGCCTTTGCTAAGGTACATGCTACCTCTGGCGAAAATGCTGATGCGAATGTTTATATCAATTATCAGATGTTTCCCAAATTGATGGGCAACTTCCTAAATGCAAAGACAGCCAAAGAACTCGCACCTATTGAAGATTTGGCAAATTGGTCAGCGCTGGATCTCAAGATCAAGCCGAACTTCTTAATGTTCAATGGATTGACACTGCCCGAGGATTCCTCGGATAAGTTCTTTAGTGTCTTCTTCGGCCAAACGCCTCAGGAAATAGAGGTTACGGACATCATGCCTGATAACACCGCCAAGTTCACATACTTTGGCATAGACGATTTTGAAAGCTATTATACCGCGTTTAAGTTCTTCATGGGTGGTAATAAAACCATGTACGACTACCAGCGCAGAATTGACAAATTAAATGCAGATTACAGCCTTGACCTGCAAAACGACCTATTATCAGTTATAGGGTCGGAGTTCGCGATAGTAACTACCGGAAACATCAATTCACCAAATCCTAACCGCGAAGCAATAACCAACTATTTCATCATTAAAATGAGGGATGCGGAAGAAAGTGAACCCTTGTTTAAAGATATCTCCGTAAGGGTTGGTGTTACGAATGGAGTTGACAAAGCAGATAGTCTTGAACGATACCGGGGTCACATTATTGGAGTACTTGGCTTGCGCAATGTGTGGGGCAATTTGCTGGGGCCAACTTTTTCTGAAGTGGAAGAAAATTTCTATACTATAATTGATGAATATCTCATCTTTGGCAATTCTGTTCACGATATTAAGTCTTTTATAGGTGCAAACCTGGCTGAACGAACCCTGCAGCGCGACATACACTATCAATCATTTGCATCTAACATTTCATCCCAAACCAACTGTTACGTCTATTATAACATACCCATTTGCCTGAAGAGCAAATTACTTCAGGGGGCAGTCACTGACAAGCTTGCGGAAGAGATTAGGAGCAATATGGAGGTGATAAAGGAGTTCGAAGCGGTTGGTATTCAATATAGTATGAGTGCTCTCCCCGGATATCTGGATAACGAGGACCGAATGCTTTACACAAACCTGTTCCTGAGCTATAACCCCGGCTATACCGAAAGAGCTCAATTATTCAAACAGTCGCGGCTAGATGCCCCATTAACCAGAAAACCATGGATCGTTTTGAACCATTATTCCAAGAATTCCGAAATCTTTATTCAGGACGACAACAACCAGATTTACCTGATTGACAAATCAGGGAATGTGCTATGGAAAAAAGAACTCGATGGGCAAATATTGGGAGACGTGCAGCAAGTGGACATTTACAAGAACAACAAACTGCAATTGTTGTTTAACACGCGGACACACCTCCACATGTTGGATAGAAAGGGGCGAGACGTAGAGCAATACCCTATTAAACTAAAATCTGCCGCCACAAATGGGCTTAAAGCATTTGACTATGACAAAAACAAAAAATACAGAATTTTAATTGCCACCGAAGATGGCAGCATATACAACTATGACATATATGGCAAATTTGTGAAAGGATGGGAATGTGATAAAACAGCAGCTCCAGTATACGCGCCATTTTCTCATCTAAGCTTCAGTGGCAAAGATTACATCTTCTTTATCGACTCCAATGGGAAAATCTATACGGTCGACAGAAAAGGAAGTGAAAGAATCAAGGTTAAGAAGCGATTCAAGTACCTGTACAATGACAGGTACTTCATTGAAACGGGAAATTCTATAGAGAGCACCTATCTGCTTGCTTCAGATTCAACCGGAGGAATTTTCAAGATTTCCTTTGGCGACAAGATGGATAGTGTGATCTTCGATCACTATAAGCACCCACCATATTTTGAGTATGGAGATATCGACGGGGACGGACAATCGGACTACCTATTGCTGGACCAATCTGAACTGCTCGTGTACAATGCTGATAAGAATCTTATTATCAACAAGTCTTTTGACAACAATATCATTTACTCGCCCGGTATTTACAGCTTAACCGGGAATATTGCTAAAGTAGGAATCGTAGCCGACAGGTCAGACGAATTGCTGTTGTTCAACAAAGATGGATCACTATCCTTGGGATTTCCCTTATACGGCAATAGCCCCTTTAGCTTAATCGACGAGGGTGGCACGGTAAATCTGGTCACTGGTGCAGCGGGAAGAACATTGTATATTTACACATTAGAGTAATGTCACTCCGGGCAACCATTAGGAGTTTGCCCGTCTATGAACGAAACTTAAAGTCTTTTCTATAATGCAAACTAACATCAAATGTCTTTTAGCTCTTTGCGCCATATCGGTATTGGCTGTCTCTTCCTGTGTCAAGGAAGAGTATGACCTGAACACGCTGGTTCAAACTGGTACGTGGCAGCCGGAGATTGCCATGCCCTTGGTCCATTCCAAACTTTCGGTAGAAGACATAATGGCCCCTGCAGAAAATGACCAGGATGAACTTGGAGTAGACCCTGATGGACTTATGCTGCTCATCTATAAAGACACGCTATTCTCTGCCTGGGCGCAGACTTTTATTCCAGGCCTATTGCCGGGAGGATCCTTAACAGGGGCCTCAATTGGAGGGCCACATGGCGTTTTCCTTCCCATTGATTCTCTTGATATGAACCTCGAGGTTTACAATAAAGTTGTTGGCGGGTCATTCTATTTTGAGAATCCAACGGTGCGGGTGATTGTCACCTCTACGCTCGGAGTTCCCGTTGATATAGCATTTGTTGTTTTGGATGCCTATTCGCCTATCAATGGGACGCTGCCAATAGAGTTGTGGGGTAACACAGCACCGCCTAACTTAGCACTCGACAACCCCTCATCCCCATCATATCCAACAGTCTGGGGGGACACCGCTGTAACTGTGTACACATTTGATGAAACCAACAGCAACATCAAGGACTTCTTGCAAATTAACCCTAAGTACATTTTTTATTCTGTGCAGGCAGATGTCAATCCTGGGTCAACAGACCCGACATTTTTTGTGTTAGACACCAGCGAGTTCTCCGTTGAGGTTGAGGTAGAACTTCCCCTCCATGGAACCGCAAATTTTGTTTCTCTGGGAGATACAATACCTTTTGAGTTAGGACTCAATGACCCATCGGGCTCAGAAGTTGTAGTCACTGAGGCCTTATTCATGGTGAACACATACAATGACTTCCCGGTAGATGTAGAGATGCAATTGTTGTTTATGGACTCCAACCAGGTGGTGATTGACTCCCTCTTTCGCAATGGTCAGTCATTTATCTTAAGAGGAGCGTCTGTTGGGCCTGCACCCGCACTGCGGACGTCGACGCCTAGACATACAGTAACTCAGGTCTTTGTAAACCAGGCAAGACTCGACAACCTGGGCAGGGCGCAGGAAATGATTGTTCGTGGCAGGCTCACTACGAGCAATGACGGATTTGACCTGGTAAAAGTATATCAGGACTATGAGATTGAGGTCAAGCTGGGAGTCAAAGCAAAACTTCAGATTGGAGAATAAGAAACTGTCTATTAGGATGATGCGCCCTTTCTCCAAGTACCCCCTATTAATGCTTGCCTTCATACTCTTGGCGATGCGGCCAGCCGCCGTTGCACAACTGGATGCTACGCTTTACCACATGTCCACAATACCACAGGTAAAGTACACCAATCCTGCGTCGAGCTCAGATTATAAATGGTATATCGGGCTGCCTGGAATTTCATCGATCTATGCAAACGTGCATCACAACGGCTTTGTAGTGGCTGACCTTTTGAAGAAGAGGGCTGACGATTCGGTTTATTTTGACATGGACAATGTCATTGAGCAACTAGGCGACCGCAATTTGTTTGGCTTTAACTTGCAGGTTGATCTCCTCGCCTTCGGTTGGAGCAGAGGTGAGAATCGATTCTTTTTTAACATTACGGAGAAAGCGACAGCCCGCATCAGGTATCCCAAGGATCTAATGGTCCTGTTATGGGAAGGAAACGGTGGATTTGTTGACAAGACACTTGACTTCTCAGGCTCTGCCCTTCGGTTTTCTGAATATCGGGAATATGCTTTTGGAATGTCCCGTGCTTTCAGCGATGAGCTGACCATTGGTGCCAAGGCAAAACTTCTTAGTGGTTATGTCAATGCATCTACTACAGTTAGCAAGCTAGAGCTCTATACTGCTCCCAATACATTTGAACTTACCGGGTCTTCGGATGTGGAGATCAATATTTCTATGCCGCCTGATGATGGCGCAGAATTTGTTGACCACTTTATTGCACTCAAAAACGTTGGCCTGGGAATCGACCTGGGTGCCACTTATAAATTAAGCGATGAGATTTCTGTGTCTGCAAGCATCATTGATCTGGGCTATATTAACTGGAAACGAAACCCTACAAATTTTAGAAATGATTTAGATGGAGCTACTTTCCGAGGTAATGCCATTAATACATTTATAGACTCAACCAGCAACCAACCTTTTGGTGAGATCGCAGATTCTTTACTCATCACATTCAACAACCTGAACGAAACCAACAACTCTTACAAAGATGGGCTTGTGCCGAGAGTGTACCTTGGCGGCAGCTACAACCTGAACGAAGTCAACAAGATTGGACTGCTTTTTCATGGTGAATACTTCAAGAGCGCTTTCTATCCATCGTTGACGCTGTCATACAATTACAAATTGCCGAAGTGGATCGGTTTCTCGGCCAGCTATTCGATTATGAACGGCGCTTTCTCTAACCTGGGAATGGGGTTGTCACTTAATCTAGGACCCTTTCAATTGTATTGTATTAGTGACAATGTTGGGGCATTGTTCAATCTGGCCAACATCAATGGTGCGATCATCCCCTATAAGGCCAAAACCATGCACCTGCGTACAGGAATCGGGCTGACATTTAGCCAAAATGAAAAGGACAAGGACAAGGACGGAATAAAAGACAAAGAAGATGAATGCCCGGACATCAAGGGCCCTAAAGAACTGAACGGTTGTCCTGATAGAGATGGAGATGGTATAATTGACAAACATGATGAATGTCCGGATGACCCTGGCCTGCCGATGAACAAAGGGTGTCCTGATAGAGATAACGATAATGTAATCGATAAAAACGACGATTGTCCTGATATCCCCGGTGAACCTGAAAACAGAGGTTGTCCGGTTAGATTGCACTTGCTTGACGACGTGGGCGATGAAGTGCTTTCTGCTGAGCTGAACGATGATGGGTTCTTCGCCTTTGAGAATCTACCCGACAAAGACAAATACCTGTTCAGGCTGGATGCTGCAGATGTGGGTATGATACAGGAAGTACAGGTTTTAAGGACGCTAGACGGAAAGGAAACGGTATTAACAGCACTTAAAAATGATGATGGGATGTTTGAGTATGAGCGTAAGGTTGCGAAAACACAACAACTATATCTCATCGACATGAAGGGGGATACCTTGATGCTGGCCAAATTAGATGAAAACGGTTTCTTTGTCTTTGAGCCATTGCCTGCCAATAGAAGTCATATCTTCTTGATGGATGGCGACCCAAACGATCTTCTGGATGATCTTTTGATCATGTTGATAGATAAAGATGGAAACAAAAAGATTATCCGAGCAACACAAGACGGCACCAATAAGTTCAGGTATGAATACATCCCTCCAAAAGAACATGATCTGGATCTCCTGGAAGACGAAGAGATTCCTGTAATACTCATGGAAGAGGAGGCAGAGATTGTCAACACCGCATTCGACAACCTGGAGTTCAATTCCGGAAGCGCTGTGATCAGTTTCGGCTCTTTTGCTGCACTTAATAGTCTTAGTGACTTGCTCAAGAAAAAGCCGAAATGGAGAATCAAGTTATCAGGCCATACCGACAATGTTGGCACGGCGAGCTCTAATTTGGTGCTTTCTAAAAAACGGGTCGAATCGGTGGAGCGGGCTCTTGGGAACAGAGGTGTCGATGCCAGCAGGGTAATTGTTCGCTACTATGGTGAAGAGGTGCCGATTGCAACTAATAAGACTGCCGAGGGGCAGCAGGCCAACAGAAGAGTTGAAATGCTTATTATTCAGCCTGAAGATTATGCGGGCAAAATCCCTGAAGACGGAGTCGCTTTCCCAGGTGAAGAAGGTGTTTGGTTCAAAATTCAGATTGCTGCTTCTGGCAAACCTATTCCGCTCGACAAAGAGCACTTCAAAGGTGTTGAAAATGTCTCGGAGTACTCAAATAGAGGAATGTTCAAGTATACCGTTGGAAAGGAAGCTACTTTCGAGCAGGCTAATAAGGTGATGCTGCCCGCTCTCAAGGCAAGGGGCTTCACAGGGGCCTTCATTGTAGCCTTTAAAGACGGAAGGAGAATTCCTGTGTCTGAAGCGATTGAGTTCCTGGAGGGCAAGTAATGGCTCCTGTGCGTGTTGTAGGTCTTATGCATGCCCGCACCTAAAATATTAGCTGTATCAAAGTGTCAAGCCAAGCCAAATATCTCAGCCTTCTTATTAGAACAGTCCTGGCAGTAGCCGTTGCTTTCTTCACAGGGGAGCTAACCGTTAGAGTAGCAGGCTTATCTAAAACATGGAACGGCAAACAAGAGGAACAGCTGCACGCCCGAATTATTGAGAAGCACTATTCTAAAGAAGCTATTGGGTTTCGGTATTTGCCGTCTTCTAACTTCATCTCTATAAGAGACAAAACTTATGTGATAAACCAGGCGGGATTTCGGGACCTCGAGTTCAAGCTGAAAAAGGTCAATCCCCGAATTGCTTTCATCGGTGATTCCGTCATTGAGGGGCTGGGGGTAGATGCTAAAGACCGGGCAACAAACAGGGCTAGAGCCGCGCTCGCAGCTACGCTAAAGAAGAAAGTTGACATTTATAATTTTGGGGTTGGTGCATTTTCCACTTATGATGAGTTAGCCGTATTAGAAAACCATGTTGTTTCTTATAAACCTGATTATGCAGTGCTGCAAATTTGTTTCAACGACCTGCAGCGCAACTACGATATTGCTCACTTTGAAGGAGATACAGTATCTAAACCAGATGTTTCGCAACCATCGCTAAAAGCCTTTTTTCAAAAGCACTCTGCTTTTTATTTATTCCTTGCAGAGAAATATGACTACCAGCGTCTTCGTAATGGGTCACCCAATTCACTGCTTGATAATGTAATTATTGAACGGGATGAACAATGGATGCTGCTTTCACAATTGATTGCGCGGTTTCGCGATGTGTGCCAGGATTCAGGAATTCATCCGATTATTATGTATATCCCCTTAGAACCTGAAGTATTAGTGAATGATGCTGGTCTTGGTACCATAACCAGCTCCAGAATCGAATCAATCTGCAAAGAACTCAAGATTGCGAACATCAACTCAACTCAGGCCCTGCGAATGCAAGAAAGTCCCGGAGAATTGTACAATGATCACTATCACCTCTCTGAGAACGGTCACGCCGTCGTTGCAGATTGCATTGTTGCCTTCTTCAAAAGAAGACTGGGGGGTGGTTAGCGCGTACAAGGGTGAAACGCTGCACGGCCTTACTCACGTATGATTTTACCATGGATGCCCGCCACCATACACGTGCCCTTACCGGAACATTTGCAATGCACATAAAGCCACTTTAATTGTGTGCATAAAAAAAGCCCCGTGGGGGCTTTTTAAATCAGATTAGTTCCTTTCTGAAAAGTGAAAAAAATGAAAAATAACACAGCGAAGAAAAAGTGCTCCTTCCCAGGAGCACTTTTTTTCCATCATCACACTAGAACCTCCAACCTAACCTAATTCCTCCCGTAGCTGATACTCCCATTGATGCGCTTGTGCTCTCATCAGTAGTAGCGGTAATAGTTGTACCACCAGCTGTCCAAGAGATGTCCCCTTCTTTGTATGTTGTTGTTGAGCCTCCTAAACTAAACTCAACACCAGCATAAAAACTCTCCGCAAAGTAATAATCAGCACCAGCATTCAACCCCCAGCCAAAGCTCGACCAAGGCATCTCCGATGAGGACGAAACATCTGCTGAATAGCCCATAACACCCATTGAATCAAGACCTACATCTGTGCCGTCTGTGTTAGCGCTACCCATTCCTATCGATATGCTAAAACCGACATATGGAGACAATTTATCTGTTCCCGCCATGTGAAATTGGACGCCAGGGCTAATACCCATTCCGCTCGATGATACTTCATATGACCCTGACGCTTCCGTAGTGAGGTCGGTATAATTACTGGTCTCTTTGGAAGACGAATAATTAAAGCCAAGGCTGATGGCCATCGTTTCACTCATAAAATAACGCAGCTTGATACCCGGTGCAGTTATCGTGGTTCCCGCTAGATTTAACTCCGTCTCTAGAGAATATTTACTGTCAGCCGGTTTTTGCGCAAATGTATTTTGGGTCATTACACCACCTATAATACATAAGCAAATCGCTAATTGTAGACATGTTTTTTTCATAATTATGCTATTTGGTTAAACTTGCACCGATGCTTTGTGCGGGATGCAAAACAAAATTAACCACGAAACAACTCTATCCGTAGATACTCAAAATTGTTATTAACATCGCCATGTTAACTAACCCCACGAACGATTGTCTTAATTTGGCTAACATTGGGGCCTCCTTAAAGTACATAGTGTAGATGGCAATATGATGCAGAAATCCAATAAGGGCTAAGACTGCAGGCTACAGATAATTACTTCCTGGCAGAAACAACCTTGCGCAGTGAGATGCGCTGTCCGGGATCAGGCTGAGCGCCTTCTACCATTCTATTCATCCTGTACAGGCTCTTGGTTTTAATGGCATACTTCTGGGAGATTGCGTACATGGTTTCTCCCCGCTTAGCCACATGGTATTCATAACCTCGCTTGGCTCTGCCGCGCTTGGGCTGTAGATAAAGCACCTGGCCCACACGAAGCTTTTCGTTCTTCTTGAGGTCGTTGTACTTATAAAGCTGCCACAGCATCATGTCAAGGTTGTTGGCTATTTCAAAATAAGTGTCGCCATCCTTAACAACAATGTATTTCACCCTATTGTGTAACAATACCTTTCGCCCCTTCATAATGGGCTTACTGGCAGATTCTTCCGGTTCAGGCAGAAGAGAAGGCATTTCCCTTACCTTGTCATACTCGTAGAGCTTGTGCCTTTCTATTAAAGTAATAAGTAGCTGGGGGTATCTTGGGTTGGTAGCATAGCCAGCCTTTTTCAATCCACGTGCCCAACCCTTATAATCAGTCTGTTTTAGCTCAAACAGGGCTGCATATCTCCCTCTTTTTCGCAGAAATTCAGAATGATCACTATACGAGTCCAATACATGCGGATACTTACGGAAGCATTCATCCTTCGAATCATCATCCTGAATGAAAGTCAGGCCTTCCCAGCCCCGGTGGCATTTGATTCCAAAGTGGTTGTTCGCATAAATAGCCAATGGACTATTGCCATTTGCCGACTCCAGCATTCCCTGAGACAGCGTAATGCTCGCGGGTACACCATGCATCAGCATTTCTCTAATCGCCTCCGATTTATACTTCTCAATATACTCTTCGGGCGAGTTCTTGTACTCTGCAGGCTGCGCATAGGCTATGGTGCTCAACGAAGCGAGAAGGAATGTCAATACTATGTTCCGCGATCTTATCAAAGTACAGCCATATACGAGACACTTGCCTTTCGGTTACAACGCCTGACCGGGCACGTCTCTAATAACTTACAAAAATAGGCGAGACAGTCCCAGATAGAAGACACTGAACTTCATTTTATTCACATCAGATTGTTAATCAAATTGGGTGCACAAGGCAGCAAGGGCCAGTGACAGGGAGTATAAATTTCCCATTATTCTTCGCTTTCCCTGTCCCCCTACTTTTGCCCCCCTGATCAGAATCCTTAATTTCATATATTAGGTGCAATATTGTCACAGAGGCCACGTTTATGCATTACCTCAGGTAAACCACTTCGCTGAGATTTTGATAAATTGTACCTTTAATCACCATTTAAGATTTAAGAGATGAAGGCCTTGCTCCCATTATTGGTATTGGTGATTATTACGCATTCATCTATTGTTAACGCCCAAAGGACACCGAATATGTATAAGGCCGGGTCGCAAAATGTGGCGTTGGAGGCCAATACACCTGAAGGTGATGGGCGAACACATCTTAGCTGGGCACCGATAATAAAGGAACAATTCACCGATGAGATTACTTTATACTCCCTGTATTTCCCTGGAGCTATATATGGAGCGGAAAGTGAAGAGCTGCCCATTTATTTCCAGCGCCTGGCTGTACCCTCTGGAAACTCTACGGTTTTAGCTAGCATAAGCGAAGAGAGTTTTGCAGAAATTGAAAGTACTGAAGCCAATAAGCTTGCTGATCTCTCACAAATTGGAGAGCAAATAAAAATTACCACAGCTATTAGATGGCATCGTAAACGGCCACACGGTATAGTTAGCTTTATACCTCTACGTTTAAATTCTGTTTCCGGAAAATATGAGAAGCTAATTGCCTTTAAACTGAATACTTCCGTTACCCAAGGGACCCAGGCAAAGCAAGGCGGGCAAAAAACAGCCAACTATGCTGCAAACTCCATCCTTGGCAGTGGCACGTGGTACAAAATATCAGTAAACCAGGACGGAATTCACCGCCTCGACTACCAGGACCTTGCCAACATGGGCATTGATGTTGGCTCCATCAACCCCCAGAACATAAGGATCTATGGCAACGGTGGGGGAATGCTCCCCAAACAAAATTCAGAATTTAGATATGATGATCTTGTGGAAAATGCGATCGCAGTGGTCGGAGAATCCGACGGCTCATTTAATGGTGCTGACTATATCCTGTTCTATGGCGAAAGCCCTGATACCTGGATCTTTGACGTGGGCGATGGCCGCTTTCAACATGAGGTACATGACTATTCTAAAAACACATACTACTTTCTCACTACCGATGCCGGAACGGGAAGCCCGAAACGTATTATCACTCAAAGCTCTGATACTGGAGAAAATGTAACCACCACAACATTTGACGATCACCAATTTCACGAACAAGATCTCACAAACCTGCTCATGTCAGGAAGAGAATGGTATGGAGAGTATTTTGATATTGCAACCTCATACAGCTTTCCATTTTCTTTTCCCAATCGAGTTTCAAACTCCCAGGTATACTATAAGTCAATTTTCTTGGGGCGTGCTGTACTCCCAGTTTCAAGTTTCTCGTTCAAGCTAAGTTCCACTGGCTTGAATGTAAATTATACAGGAACCAATGTCGGAAATGGCAACTACCTACAAGATATTGGAAAGCTAGACACAGAAGAAGGCTCTTTTGATCCCTCCAGCTCTAACTTCACCCTTACTGTGACCAATAATACGCCCGGTTCCACTACTGGTTGGCTCGACTATATTGAGCTCAATGCCAGGCGCCAGCTGAAGATGAACGGAAATCAAATGGCATTTCGAGATGCTGCTAACGTGGCACTGGGAAACATTGCTAAATATACATTGAGCAATTCAGCTTCATCCATCAAGATATGGGAAGTCACTGATCCCGCCAATGTGGCGCTTCAACAAACCACTTTTGCAGGGTCAAATACAGAGTTTGTGCTCGCGGCTGATTCCCTCAGAGAGTTTGTGGCATTTACTGGCAATACATTTCTGTCGCCAAAGTTTGCTGGGCCCGTGGCCAATCAAAACATCCATGGAACAATAGGGCAGCCAGATTTAGTGATTGTTACGCATGCTAATTTTTATAGTTCGGCCAAGGACCTTGCTAATTTTCACACAGATATGGATAATATGGATGTTGCCGTGGTGCAGATTCAGGAAGTTTTTAATGAGTTCTCATCTGGGGCCCAGGATGCGACGGCCATAAAGAGCCTAATGAGGATGCTTTATAAGAGGGCAGTCGATAGCGTCGATCTGCCTAGGTATTTATTGCTTATGGGCGACGGCTCCTTTGATCACAAGGGGCGTCTGGCCATCAACTCAAACTACATCCCCACTTTTCAATCAGCTAACTCCTACAACCCTATTGCCACTTATGTTTCTGACGATTATTTTGGTTTGCTGGATGATACAGAAGGAGAGTCGGCATCCGAACCCATTGACATAGGAATAGGCCGAATTCCGGTGCAGACCACTGACCAGGCCCAGGCTATGGTTGACAAAATCAAACATTACCACGATCCGATAACAATGCGCAATTGGCGGAATACCATTTGCTTTATCGCAGATGATGAGGATTTCGACCTCCACCTCAACCAATCTGAAGGAGTGGCAATGAATACCGTATCAGCTAACTATAAGGATTATGATATTGACAAAATTTATTTGGACGCTTACAACCAGGAATCGACTCCCGGCGGGCAGCGATATCCCGATGCAACGGACGCTATTAACAACCGGATTGAGAGAGGTGCCCTAATCGTCAACTATATCGGTCACGGTGGGGAGCTTGGATGGGCACATGAACGCGTTTTGGAGAATTCTGACATCAATGGATGGAGCAACTATGACAATTTGCCTTTGTTCATGACCGCCACTTGCGAATTCAGTCGTTATGATGACCCCGAAAGAACTGCAGCAGGAGAATATGTGTTCCTGAATCCAACAGGAGGAGCCATCGCTATGCTCACTACTACCAGGGTGGTTACGTCTGGCTCTAACCTCACGCTTACCACAGCATTGTATCAAAATGTATTTGAGCCAATCAACGGGGAAATGCCAAGGCTGGGGGACGTATATATGAAAACAAAGAACTCCGCAATTGACGCTGGGGCTAGCGCTGCAAACACCAGAAAATTCGCATTGCTCGGTGATCCGGCCATGATGCTTGCTTATCCTGAGCATGTAGTATTAACAGACTCCATAAACCAACAAGCTGTTGCAGGGACCGCGGATACGCTTAAAGCATTAAGCAAAGTTACTATCAGCGGCCATGTAGAAGATGAAAGCGGCACAAAACTCACAAACTTCAATGGAACCGTTTATCCCACTGTATTTGATAAGGCCGTTAGTGTAACTACACTGGCCAATGATCCCAAAAGTAGTGCAAAGACGTTTAGCCTTCAGAAAAACGCCTTGTTTCGTGGAAAAGCAAGTGTAGTAAATGGCGCCTTTTCGTTTTCGTTTATTGTCCCTAAGGATATTGCCTATCAGCCGGGACAGGGGCGCATCAGCTATTATGCAGAGAACGGAGTGACTGATGCGAATGGGCCCTATGAAGACTTTATTATTGGAGGAACTTCATCAAATATAGAAACCGACCTTTCCGGGCCCCAAGTGCGATTGTATTTGAACGATACAAATTTTGTAGACGGCGGCTTGACCGATGAAAACCCGATTCTCCTGGCCTATATCTATGATGAACACGGCATCAATACCACGGGAAATGGAATTGGTCATGACATTGTTGCAATAATGGATGGAGAGACTGATAATCCGTTTGTGCTCAATGACGATTATGAGGCCGATAAGGACAATTATAAGAGCGGCTCCGTAACCTATCCGTTTTCGGAATTGGCAGACGGACCACATGAACTGAGCTTTAAGGTTTGGGACGTGTACAACAACTCTGCCCAGGTATTTACCGACTTCGTGGTGGCAAAATCAGCAGAGCTTGCCTTGAGCCATGTTTTGAATTACCCCAACCCGTTCACAACATATACAGAATTTTGGTTTGAACACAACAAGCCAGGAGAGCAGCTCGACGTTCAAATTCAGGTCTTCACCATATCGGGCCGCCTGGTCAAAACGATAAACACGGATATCGTCACCCACGGATTTAGGCCGGACCCAAGGCAATGGACGGACTTGACATGGGACGGAAAAGACGACTTTGGAGACAATATTGGAAGAGGAGTGTATGTGTATCACCTTCAAGTGCGCTCTTCATCTGGTGATTATGCCGACCAATACGAAAAACTGGTGATTCTTAAATAACAATAAAAAAAGGCAGAGTCCGTTAATTGTAAATCAATGATACTCAATCGGGAACCATATCTCAATTTAAACGTATAAATTCCTATCTTTGCCTTTAATCTGGACAGACAGTCAAATGAAACCACTTTTAAGACGTATTCTCACTGTCTCAGTGCTTTGTTCTTTAGGATTTAGTTCCTTTGGACAAATTAGTTCTTATCAACTAAACGGTCTTGATGACGATAACGTCGTGAACACCATCACGACTGCAGTTCCCCTACTAATGATCTCGCCTGATGCAAGAGCGGGAGCAATGGGTGATGCAGGTGTTGCAACGACACCAGATGCCAATTCAATTCACTGGAACCCTGCAAAGCTGGCCTTTATAAAAGATGACATGGGCTTCGCTGTATCCTACACGCCTTGGCTAAGGGCCCTTGTGCCAGATATTAATTTAGCCTATTTGTCAGGATATAAAAGAATTGACGACAAGCAGACAATCGGCGCTACCCTCTTGTATTTTTCACTTGGCAACATAGTGTTTACCAACATCGTGGGAGAGGTGACAGGAGAGTTTAATCCTAACGAATTCGCATTTGACCTGGCTTATTCGAATAAGTTAGGAGACAATATAGCGGGAGGTATTGCATTGCGTTATATCTATTCAAACCTTACAGGAGGATACTATATTGAAAGTGCCGGGGAATCAAGGCCTGGGCAATCTGTAGCTGCTGACGTCTCAGTGTTTTATCAAGATGATATAACTGTAGGCGAAAAGGATGCTACGCTGGGCTTGGGTATGAATATCTCTAATATTGGAGCCAAGATTTCATACACCGAGACAGCAGATCAAGATTTCATTCCAATTAACATGCGCATTGGTAGTGCACTTACCATTGAGCTAGATGAGTATAACACGATAATGTTCGCTGCAGATATTAACAAATTATTGGTGCCGACTCCACCAATCTACGAAACTGACAGTGATGGAAATCCTGTTGTGAACAGCAGTGGGCAGAATGTCATCTTGTACGGCAAAGACCCTAATAGGTCTATCGTGAGCGGAATGTTTGGATCTTTTAGTGATGCTCCTGGTGTTGTAATTGATGGTTCAACGGGTGAACGGTCTGTGTTCCGCGAGGAAATGCGTGAGTTGACTTATTCGGCAGGTGTAGAGTATTGGTATGATAAGCAATTCGCTATTCGTGGTGGATATTTTCATGAGCACGCTACCAAAGGTGCCAGAAAGTACTTCACACTTGGGGCGGGACTAAAGTATCAGGTATTTGGACTCGATTTTGCTTACCTGATTCCAACAGCGACCAGGCATCCACTCGAGAATACACTTCGATTTACTCTTGTCTTCGACTTTGAGGGATTTAAGGATCAAGGCTCAAATGAGATCTCTCGGTAAGGAGAAGCCTCTCTTCCATTTCCGTATTGCTTATCTTAGCAGCCATAACCCGCTAGCGTAGCAGCGTATTTATATCAAGAACGCATTTCTGTCTAAATGCCTTAAACACAATGAAGAACGAAACTGGATACGAGTTGTTGGTAGCATTGGTTCACTTCTAGCATTGAGTTCCCATAGATATGATGTCCAGATACGCATTATCAAATAGACAAAAAGCATAAATAGTTCAGCTATCCTATATAAACACAAAATCTACCAACATTGAAATATAGAATAGGATTTGGCTATGATGTTCACCAACTTAAGGAAGGTGAAGACCTGGTACTTGGCGGGATCCACCTTGAACACTCCAGGGGAACCGTAGGCCATTCGGATGCCGATGCACTGCTCCACGCAATTTGTGATGCACTGCTTGGTGCGGCAAATCTCGGAGATATTGGCCAGAATTTCCCTGACACCTCAGCTGACTTTAAGAATATTGACAGCAAGGTTCTGCTTCGAGATGTAGTTGGCCTGGTCCACAAGAAAGGATATAAGGTTGGCAATATTGACTGTACTGTTTGCCTGGAAAAACCTAAGCTGACGCCCCATATTGATGCAATGAAAGAGGCGATTGCAAATGCGATGGATGTCAACTCAGAAGATGTTTCAATTAAAGCTACGACCAACGAGAAAATGGGATTTGTAGGGAGAGAAGATGGCGTTGCCGCGTACGCAGTAGCCCTAATAGGTCCTTAGTTCATTATTACTTGAAAAGAGTGCCTTTAAATGAATGGGAGAACCCTATTCCAATCACGTAAGACCTCTCCCTGTCATTCACATTGTAGTCCTGTTGTATTCGATAAAAAACATCCAACTCGTTTCGCTTCTTTAGGTCAAATTCAACTCCCAGGGTATATCGGTTCTTGTTGAATTCAGCGTTGTTTAAGTGGTAGTATATCTCGAAGGAAGCAAAGGGTGAGAATTTCTTATCAAGGTCCAACGCCAAACCCATCTTATTGCGATTATAGTTAATTTGTCGAATGCCCTCTTCCTCCATCCTATATTCTCTTTGCATTCGATTCCTATAAGAGAGAATAAATGGCTTCTTCTTATACCTCAGCCTTAAGTCTCCCGTGAATCGATTACCCGTAACAAACCCGCCCTCTACCTGGCCCCTATTCATGAAGCGATAGCTTATCGTGTATTTGACATATTTATTAAAGCGATATGCCATTCGCAACTCTGTAAATATGTTTTTAGGGAAAGATATGTTGTGATCTAACCTCACTTGCTGCTCCAGTGTGCCTATTAGGTCTTTTGTGAGTTTTTTATGAACGCTCACCCAAGACCAAAGTTGAGCGTCATTAGTTTGGGCAATTCCCGCTCTTGCGAACACAATACAGATGAAAATAATAGCAAGCTTCTTCATACCAGTGCGTTACTCCTGCTTCAAATAAGACAATACCTTTACCTGGCTTTGGTTACTCGTTTGTACATGAAGATAGTAGATGCCAGAGCTCAAACCCTCTGGTTTGTAGTTCATGTAATGTCTACCCGCCGGAAGCTGCCCAGCATGCAGAACAGCAACTTGGTTCCCCAGAAGGTCTACAATTCTTACCCTCACCAATCCCTGTTTGGCCGTCGTAATAAATATATTGGCGTTTTGATCAAAGGGATTCGGATAGTTCTCTACAATCAATCCTTTCAGGCCATTCTCAACCGCATCTATTCCGATAACACATGGGGTGAAGCCAACCCCGGGTGAGCCCCCAAAACAACCCTCAAACCAATTGCTGGAAGAACTGAGATTGTTGTAGGGATCCAAAAGTTCCAGGCTGCGACCCTGACCATTTGCAAGCTCCGGCCAGGGACTCGCTCCATAATAAGTCATGCTTAAATATAAGTCTCCTTTCTCGTCGAAAAGCCTGATCATATCTGTATTTGAGCTCAATCCAAAATTAAATGGGCCAATGTGGTTAGATACGCCTTCCATCCGTATTGATGATTGTGCTGTCCGGAATCGTATAAATATTTGCATCATTAGCGTCTTTGAATACCCATCCTGAAAGATCCATGTCTACCGCTCCATAATTATGCAGCTCTACCCAATCGCCAACATCGAAGTTCTGTTCAGATTTATAATTGATCTCAGATATTGTAACACGAGGTGTATCTGGAGATCCCAGAAAATATGCTGTAAAAGCATCATTGGTGTCAATATTCATCGTTATAGACGCATTGGTGTTCGGGGCCGGAACCAAATTGATCGATTGCCAAAAGGAAAATTGAAATCCCGGATTTGGATTGGCTGTTATTGTTACTGGCACTCCATCAAAATAGACTCCCGTCCACGGAAGGGAATCAGGTACGATGGTGCTGATTCGAATGGTGCCTGCCCCTTCTGGATAGACATTAAGTGTAACATCCACCTGCTTATTCAGATTGAAATACTGCTCAATATGATCCCTTGCCGGACCCTGCCTGTTATTTAAAAAGCTGACCAGATTCCCCTCAATGTTGACCAATTGCCAGGTATTCATGTCCCCTCCCCATAAATTCAGGTGATCTGGCATGTCTCCCATAATTGAATCCCTGTAAGCATAAGCCAGGTTTCTCATGTTCTTTGCGGTGAAAATTGTGTTGATCAGGTCAGCGTAGCGATTGATGAAGTAGTCATGGAAGGTGGTATTGTTCAACAAGGCGTTGAGCATAAATGCGTGGCCGGTATTAGATTGGGTTAGAACCCTCTCAATATCATTGTCATTGACAGAGCCCCCCATGCCTAACCCAAAATCCATATCTGTTACAATGTATCTCCACTTCCAGCCGGGTTGCTGCGCTCTCCAATATTTGATGTTGTTCTGGGGCCAATCCCAATTGACATAGAATGTTTGGGTGATGAAGTGATCGCAAAAATTGGGAATGTCCAGCCTCGCTTCAACGGCCTGGTAGTTCGTCGTATCTGCCATGTTTTGCGTGATGATTACCGTTGCCAGGTCTATAAAATCATCATTTGATCCCTCGATAACTGCTCCGTCGAATTGCAACAAGTCTACACTGTCAGGGTCCACCCCATAATTCTCAGCCAAATAATACCGGCCAATCTTCTCCCTCATATTGTATATCCCCCAAAACTGTCCGTTCAGGTAAGTGACTACCGGGGCGTAATCCTGATAATCATTGTGTGTATCCTCCACCAGCTTGTGCATCAAGGCATCGCGGAAGAAGGTGCCACTTTGAGCTGTTTCATTGCCAGAGGTGCGTAAGATAAATCTCTTGAAGCTATATATCTCCTTGTCCGGGAAAAGCTGGTAATCAAGCGACGGTTCGCCATATCGGCCTTTTGCCAATAATCTAAATGATTTCTGCGGCTGCGTGCGCGACCATCCTCCGTGTATTTTCATCCCTAAACCCTGCTCAAATTGAAGGTTTTCATTCACATCAAAGTACTCCATATGTATAGGTATCTCCCAGTCCTGCCAGTAGTTGGCCCCATAATACGGGACGTTGGGTTGGGCGTTCGGGCCAAGCGTATAAATTCCCGTATTCCAATCGAACAGCTTCTCTGGGGCGGTAGAAATTGACATCACTGGCAAGGTGGAATAATCATCAATGAAATAAGTGTTGGTGCTGATCTCGCTTGGCAGATATCCCACGGAGAACCCTGCTGCCCTCACTACCATATTTGCGTCAATTTGAATTGCTGAAGAATATTGTGGCGATGCTACATTAGCTGCCGTGCCATCGATCGTATACCTAACAATGGCACCAGGGAAAGTATCTGATAATGCTAATGTTTGCGAGGCTGAATAAAAACCGCCATCTATTGAAAAATCGGGTGGACTAACATATCCCGCATAGCTTGCCGAGCTGTTGTTTGTCGAATCAGGTGTAGGTATGCCGAAGTAGGCCAGATTCGCATTTCCATCAGGGAAACGTCCATAACTATCATCTGATTGCATATCAGGAGAGGCAATTTGATCTATGATATTGGCTCCATTGTCAACTAAGTACACATTCTCGCCCCCTGATTTAATGGTGAAATTCGTGTGCATCCATGCCTCACCTGCTTTAAACCACGTTGGCACATTGTCATAACTATTGGAAGCGTCCTTAATTCCCAGTGTGACAAAAGGCCGAGCAGACATGTCTGATGAAGTATTGGTATTGTTGTGTACCTGAATGCAAATTACATTCAAACCATTGGTTAGAACCGTTTTTACATCTTCCTCCACAAATTTATATTCTTCAGGTAGCTGGCCTTGATATAAAAGTGCTTCATGCTGGTCATACGCGAACGTATTGTATGCTGCAGGTTGTCCATTTACGCCTACGTTCTCCCTCATTATTTCCACCCCGTTTAAATACGCCACAAATCCATCATCATAATCCATGTGAAAGTAGATATCCCCTATCACCGAAGTATCTACAATATTGAACTCATACCTCATAAATACGGAAGTTTGGGGGGATGATATAACCGTCCCATCATCACCGTCTCCATACCCGAATCCGCCGACTCCAATTGACCATGCACCATCATTAAACCCAAGAGTGTTCCAGTCAGGAGGAACGGGGGCTGTTGGAACAAGATACCTCCAGGTGTAACTATCTTTCACCACCGTTTCCCAATGGTCCACTGTGTTCTTGCGGTCCTTACCAGAAGCAAAAACTGTCAGGTGGGAAGATGGATCGATTGAAACATTGGGGAATGTCCATTTTGTTAAATCAGAGCCCTTGTCGCTTAGCGCATAGCCCTGTAGGTTAATGGCAGAAGCACCCGCATTGTAAAGCTCAATCCAATCCGGATATTCACCATCTTCATCACCGATTACATTTGCATTGGACGGACAGATCTCATTCAAGACTATTTGGGCCTCCACATGAAGTGCCATAGCAATCATCAATGCCCACAGCAAACAATGTGTTTTTAGTATGTTCATTGCTTGATCCATTTGAAATATGCTACGCCTTCCTCAGTTCTAAGGCGAATAAAATACACCCCGGACAGTTGCCCGCTTACCTGCTCACTAATGTCAATTTCATGATGCCCCCCCTCCAATCGCTGTTTGTTGAGTATAGAAACTTCTCGTCCTAAGACATCAACAATCTCCAGGTTAGATTCCTGTCTCGAAGCCAAATCAAACACCACAGTCGCTGAACCAATTACAGGATTGGGTACTACTTTCAAATCAGATATATCTCCATTAATCCCGGGTATGCTTAGCGCCACCTCGATGGCAACAATTAAGGTATCAATGAAACATGAATTTGAAGCAATTAGAGTCACATTATAGGAGCCTAGCGCACCATAAAAATGTGTTGGACTAGCATCAGTACTGGTATTTCCGTCTCCAAAATCCCAGAAGAATGTCGTTGCTCCAGTAGACAAATTGACAAAAGTGGTCGAGTCGGTGTTGCTTGGCGAATCATTCCAAAAGTCAGCTACAACATCATTATAAACAGTTATTTCAACAGCCGCTTGCTCCCAACAGTATTGGCTGTCGTTAATGAGTACGGCATAGGTTGTAGTAACATTCGGACTAACAGTAATTGAACTTGTTGTGTCCCCTGTTGACCATATGTAGGAATTACCTCCGGTTACAGTGAGCGCAATAATGCTGCCCTCGCATATATACGTATCTGGAGTTAGGGTGTAGGAGATCGCTGAACATATTACACAAGAACCGTCATCTTGATTCGCAAGAGGGTTGTAGTTGACTGCAGCTGTATCGGTGCACCCCAGGATAATCGGTGGAGGTGGCGGTACGTTCACCACTTCTGTCACAAAGTAAAGAGTGGTGTCTGTCCCCTGGACATCCACAAACGGGGTAGTAAAGTCTTTGACCAGGGGATGCCGCACTCCTTTCTCGTAGTATAAATGGTAGTCGATTGTGTCCAGTGTAGCATTGTCAAAACTGCCAAGGATGAAAACACTGTCGTACTTATATTCGGTCACATGTACCCGCAATACGCTGTCATAGGTCCCATATCCCGTTTCCATCGTTCCCCACCCATCAGCATCTATCTTTTTATATACGTGGCTGTAGAAGTCTAATTGCGTAAGCCCAAGCCATAGTGTCAACTCAGATAGCGCATATGTACTGTCAGAATAGCCGTACGTATAGAGGCTGCTTAGCAAGGTGTCCTCATTGGGCGCATTGTAGTGAAAAAACAGCGTGTCAATTTGGTTGGTGTCAATTATGTATCCGACCCATACCATTCCCTTCTGCCAAAACCCTGATGAGTCAGTTGCATAGTATAGATATTGGTCAAAATCCAACCCTGGAATGTACCTGGATAGTGTGGCCGTTGGATAGTCGGCAGAAAACAGGTCTGCAGTTGCATCATTGTACTGTATGAGTTGAGCATCATAAATAAAGCCACCAGTAAAATCATAGGTTTGACCAGGGCCCGAAGCGGAAACAGGTGGAATGTTGACAAAAGCCACATTGCTCAACGAATAGACTGTACCCACAAGAGGAAATTCGCTGCTATCAAGACTCACTTGCGAATTCGCAGAAGAAAAAATCACCGCGAAAACAATGGCAAGTGCCGTCTTTCTGTTCATAAATGGATTTTAATCAAGGGTTGTATCTCGTTCGCTTTCGTCTTCAAGTGAAGAATATGCAGCATCCTCCTCGTAATAAAACACCCTGACCCTGGCAGTATCCCGTAAAAAGTTGATTCTTCCAATTTCTGTTCTATGAATATTGAGACCTGTACGCTCCCGTAAATCCTTCAATAGTAATGCGTGATTTTCCGGTTTGATCAGCTCAATCTTTTCAAGCATCACTGTTTTTCTCGATTCGCTTTTGAGCAACCACAACTTTTCCAGCGCATAGGTAACAACAACAACGGCCACATTTGTAAATATCAGTTCCGCATAGCTTATCTTCTTATTGGCAAGTCCATTAATTGCCGCCAGCCCTATAACTAGAAAGAGATAGGTCATTTCTTTAATTGGAATGGGATCAGTCCTGTATCTGATTATTCCGAATATGGCAAACAGTCCAAGTGCGAAACCGAGTCCGAGCTTAACATTTGAAAGCAACTGGCACAAGAAAAACACTATAACACTGAACATCAGGTATGTGAACAAATAGTCTTTTCTGCGGGTGATTGGGTAATAAATTGCCCTGACGATTATAAGCGCTATGCCAAAGTTGAAGAAGAAGCGTACCAATAGCTCCATAAAATCCTGAAGATTGATATATTTTATACCAAACAGCCGGGATATCGCTTCGGGGTCAGTTGCTAATTCTTCCATGTTTTATCTTATTTATTACTAGTGTTTTAACCTTAAATTTATTGTACTTGAGTCCCTCCTTGAATTGATTAGACTTGATCCAGTCCTTGAGAAGTACAGCTCCTATGCAGTACTTGCTCATGCGCATTGGCCTGATGCGCAAGTTCCTCATTTTTTGAATAAAGAAAGAGTTTACATTGTATTTCTTCTGCTTTACTTCAGCAATAATGACTTCGCTGATTTGGGCCTTCTTTCCATTGTCATCGAATTCCAGGTCGAGATCAATCGTCACCCTCTCTTTATTTTTCAAATCCACCAAAGTTATTCTCTTATAACCGTTCCAAAGTGATACCGAGATAGAATTGGTGTCTATATCAACATGTTTTCTGATAAACTCACATGCTTTTTCTGAAAGATTAGAAGTTGCGTCTTCCTTTTTCACTCTTTTTTTGATCATTCGCCCTTTATTGTTTTTTGTTTTTATCTCAATAAAGGAAATGGCAGAATTTACATATGTCCTGATCCGAATTTTCTGTCTGTTGAGTTTGCCATTGTGATGCTCGGTGTAAAACTTGAGATTATCAGTGTCAAAATAAACGGTGTTGTACGGGTTCCTCCTAACTCCTTCAATCTCCAAAACCCGGTAAGTGCCATCTAACCCATCTAGTACTTCAGGTAGCATCGTTGCATCAAAAACGTATTTCGTCTCTGTCCTCCTCATCAGCTTCACTTTGTCCATTTCTGATAGTGAGACAGGCTGAAACTTCCCAAGAGATTCTTCTAACGAAGCCATGAACTTATCGTTTTTCGATAGTGATTGTGCCTACATCAACGGCCTCACCGTTAGTGCTGATTGTCACGGATGCGTCTTTCTCTTCTGTTCCCGACTGGCAGTTTTCGCAATCCGAAAACGCAAATACCCGATATGGGCCCATTAAAAGGCCTGTAAACTGAAAGAGCCCCGATCCATCTGTGTCCACTCTGTCAAAGTAGGCTGGATCGCTGCCATAAACGATATAGACGTTTTCGTTTGGTTTGTTATAAGAAGCCGAGACAACTATAGGCGTATCCGTAGTATATTCCAGCTCAACTATTAAACCCTGTATAGAGCCTGTGCCGTCATTATAGTCAAGGTTTTTAGTCACTGAAATGTCCGCAGCGGCAGTAGTTCCCTTCTTATCCGAAATTTCAACGTCAACCCCTACCTCAATAGAGCCGGAAGAACACGTATTGCAGTCTGAGAATGCAAATACCCGATATTCCCCTTTTTGTAAACCTTTGAATTCGTATTTGCCATCTGCATCTGTATCGACTCTGTCATCATAGGTGGTGTTATCACCATATATCAGATAGACATTTTCAGTTGCAGCTGGTATCTGTTCGAGGAAACCCCCTGACGGGTCATACAGATTTTCATATACGTGGCCCTGGATGGTAGCCAATCCCCCATCTCCGGCCTCTTTCTTACAGGAAACAGCACATAGAACAATGAACAACAACCACAATATTCTTCTTCTCATCACACATCATATAATTTGAAACGTTAAAGATAACTAAAGACTATCAATCACAGAAATCGTTTAAAATTAACCCAGCTAAATCCTGTTCAGTATTTAAAGCAGACTTGTTTAACTTTGTGCCCGTTAGACCTTTGAATTTTTGTGGGGTTTGGCGTTTCAGATAAGGGCATGGTTAAAAAAATAGAAATCCGGGTAGAAATCGATGAGTATGATTCAATTGGCGAGCTTACAGATTTGGACGCACGCTTATTGGAGGCTGCAGGTAAAGCTGCAGACACCGCCTATGCTCCTTATTCCCATTTCAATGTAGGAGCGGCTGCCCTTCTCGACAACGGTGAAATTATAGTAGGGAACAATCAGGAAAACGTGGCTTATCCCTCAGGCTTGTGTGCGGAACGCGTTGTGATGTTTTCGGTTGGAGCACATCATCCCGATGTTCCGGTAAAGGCCATTGCCATTACCGCAAAATCAGAAGAATTTGGCATCGATGAGCCTCTGGCACCCTGCGGGGCCTGCCGGCAGGTGATGGTGGAGACTGAGAAGAAGCACGGCCAAAACATCAGAATCATTTTGCGAGGTCAGAAGGGGAAAATTCACGTTGTCAATAGTGTAAGTGATATTCTTCCATTTTCGTTCAGCTCGGACAAGCTCAAGGGCAAATAAGGCACTCCTCACTTAGGTTTTACATCATGCTTTTATAATTTTGTTAGGTCTATAGATAGCCTGGCAATGCACCAAAATATTCTTGACTCTCCAATACAATTCCTTAAAGGTGTTGGGCCCAAAAGGGCCGACCTTCTGAAAAAGGAGCTGGGGATTCACACTTACTATCATCTGCTAACATTTTTTCCATTTCGATATGTGGACAGATCCACGATACACAAGATTAGTGAGTTGCGGTCGGACATTCCCTTTATTCAGCTAAAGGGAAGGATTGTCTCAATGGCGATGGTCGGAAAACCCCGGGCCAAACGCTTAGTAGCCAAATTCAAAGATGACAGTGGTACAATTGATCTCGTATGGTTTAGGGGGGCACGATGGTTTGAACGATCGTTAAAAAAAGACGAAGAATATCTCCTGTTTGGCAAACCGAACATTTATAAAGGTGCCATGAGTATTCCCCATCCAGAAATGGACCTTGTCGCTGAAACAGATGCCTCGCTTCGATCACCATTGCAGGCAGTTTATTCGTCAACCGAAAAATTGAGCACCCACGGGTTAAACAGCCGGGGAATTGGCAGGCTGCTAAAAGAATTGCTTTCTGTCTCAAAAGGATTTCTTACAGAAGTTCTGCCGATAGAATTGGTCAAAAAGAACGCCCTATTGCCTAGAGAAGAGTCCTTTGCCAACATACACACGCCCGGTGGCAATGAGCTTTTAAAAAGAGCCATGTACCGTCTCAAATTTGAAGAATTGTTCTTCATTCAACTGCGAATTCTAGGGGCTCGGCAAACGAGAATTACATCATTCCAGGGGTTGAGTTTTTCTCAGGTCGGCGACTATTTTAACGCCTTTTATAAAGAGTTCCTTCCTTTTGAACTGACCGATGCACAAAAACGGGTAGTTAAAGAAATTCGCGCTGATTTAGGCTCTGGAAATCAAATGAACCGGCTGTTGCAAGGGGACGTAGGAAGCGGGAAGACGATTGTGGCGTTCATGATTATGTTGATAGCCATCGACAACCAATTTCAGACGTGCATAATGGCGCCAACAGCCATATTGGCAAACCAACATTTTGTATCCATTAGAGAGTTTACAGAGGCTTTGGGTTTAAAAGTGGCACTGCTCACCGGCTCCTCTAAAACTGCGGAGAGAAAGAAGCTTCACCAGGCCCTCGAGGAAGGAAGTTTAGATGTTTTAATTGGTACGCACGCGCTGGTTGAAGACAAGGTCAAGTTTAAAAATCTTGGCCTGGTTGTGATAGATGAGCAGCATAGGTTTGGTGTTGCCCAAAGGGCGAAACTTTGGAAGAAAAATCCGGTGAAGCCGCCACATATTCTGGTTATGACAGCCACTCCTATTCCCAGAACACTTGCTATGACGCTCTATGGTGAGCTGGACGTTTCGGTTATTGACGAGTTGCCGCCAGGGAGAAAACCTGTTAAGACAATTCACCGCTTTGACCGCTCGCGCCTGAAGGTGTTTTCCTTTATCAAAGAGGAGGTCAAAAAAGGCCATCAGGTCTATATTGTGTACCCTTTGATCAAGGAGTCCGAGAAACTGGACTACAAAGATTTAATGGACGGTTATGAGAGCATTGCCCGGGCCTTCCCGCTTCCAGATTACCAATTGTGTATTGTGCATGGACAGATGAAACCGGCGGACAAGGATTATGAAATGCAGCGATTTGTGAAAAACGAAGCCCATATAATGGTGGCTACAAATGTGATTGAGGTTGGGGTGGACATTCCCAATGCTTCGGTTATGGTCATTGAAAGTGCAGAGCGATTTGGTTTGTCGCAACTGCATCAGTTGAGGGGACGCGTTGGGAGGGGGGCAGATCAATCATTTTGCATTCTTATGACGGGTGAAAAACTGTCAAATGACGGAAAGTTGCGGATGGAGACCATGGCCAGAACTAATGACGGATTTGAAATTGCGGATGTGGACTTGAAGATTCGGGGGCCCGGCGATCTGGAGGGCACCCAACAGAGCGGGGTGTTGGACCTTAAAATAGCAGATCTGGTACGTGATATACAGGTGTTACAACTAGCCAGAGACCAAGCGGACGCGTTGTTGTCGTCGGATCCCGATCTCAAGGCAGCAGAAAATGCGAAGACATCCAAACACCTTGAAGAACGATATCGGCACATAAAAGATTGGAGCAGAATATCTTAGGCGGCCTAATAATTGCTTGTTAGTGTAACGTATGGCCTGGTTATCTCGTATCTGCAGGTTATATAATTGCTATCGTGTACCCATAACCTCAATTATCTCTCAATGAAAAGAGCACTGCTGGTTCCCTTTGTAATTACCATGATGTCGCTGGGTTTTAGAAGTCCCGAGCCGCCTCCGGCTGAGGATTTTTGCACCCGGCTCAAAACAATGCTAGAGGCTGCGAAGGATGGCTTCAGTCCTGTCAAGGGTGAGGCAACCACAAGAATGATCACTGGGCACGAAAAGAAATATTTTAAAGCAACTCTAAAATTTGTTGACGGACACGAGTGTTACATCAACGATGTTTCCTCCTATCCGGAGTGTGAGTGCCTACTGGAAACCGATACACGTATAACAGAGAAGTTGTCGAACTCTTACGAATCGTACAAAAAGCAAATTCAAGAATGTCTGGGGCATGAATGGGTTATTGTCGAAAAAGACAGTACGAATGATTATTATTTGAAGGGTACAAAATACAAGAAGCTGGTAGCTCACGAAAATATCACCGGGAAAAAGGTAAAGTTCCACCTGTATATTTATAGCAGCATGATTGAGAAAAAGCGGATAGTTGAACTCAAATTCGAAGGAATTGGAAAGAAATAATCTTTTCGCTCTCGTATAATTAATCTCTCTTCACGTCGTTCTTGGCAGAAGTCTCCTTAAACTCTCCATGCAAAAGAAGTTCTTAACCAATCTGGGTTTGCTCTTTTTACTGACTTTGTTGGTCAAGCCTTTTTGGATCTTGTTCATTGACAGAGAGGTCCAAAACGTGGTTGGAACCGAGAATTACGGCTTTTATTTCTCCCTTCTGAATTTCTCCTTTCTCTTTAATATTCTTCTGGATTTCGGGATAACCACCTATAATAACAAGAATATCGCTCAGAATCCAGATGGAATCTCAGAGCAGCTATCAGCTATAGTGGGCCTGAAGTTTATTTTCGCAGTTCTTTATACAATTGTGACCCTGTCAATTGGGTTTGGAATTGGTTATGAAACCCTTCAGATTCAAATGCTCGCATTGCTGTGTCTCAATCAGTTTATAAGCGGATTTATACTTTACCTGCGCTCCAACCTGTCTGGGTTGCATTTGTTCCGGTCAGATGCTGTTATTTCTGTACTGGACCGATTCCTGATGGTATGTATCTGCGGAGCACTTTTGTGGGGAAACATCTCTGACCAACCTTTTGATATATGGTGGTTTGTATATGCCCAGACTGCTGCTTATGGAGCAGCATTGCTAGTTGCCCTAACTTTGGTTCTGAAGGCTTCAGGACGTATTTCCGTTCAATGGAGTGTGGCGAGTTGGAAAAAGACCCTCAATGAGAGCATGCCCTTTGCATTAATGGTATTGTTGATGACCATCTACATGAGAACAGATTCTGTAATGCTAGAGCGCATGTTGCCTGATGGGGCTATGTATGCAGGTATCTACGCGCAGGGGTACCGCCTATTAGACGCAGCGATGATGTTTGCCATGCTCATTGCTGTGCTTTTATTGCCCGTCTACTCCAGGATGATCGGTAAGCAAGAAGCAGTTGAAGGAATTACGCGCTTATCGTACGGCTTGATCATAGCCCCGGCATTAATCTTGGCTATTAGTGTCTCTCTTTACAGCAAGGAGATACTTTCGCTGCTATATCTGGATATTAATGAGCAATCTTCATCTGTATTGTCCTTGTTGATGTTATCACTCATCCCAATTTCCACTACTTATGTTTTCGGAACCCTCTTAACGGCAAATGATAATCTGAAACACCTGAACCTGATGGCATTTATGGGTATCTTGATCAATATTGGACTGAACTTAATACTGATACCCAGCATGAAAGCGGAAGGAGCTGCTGTTGCGAGTGTTGTCACTCAATTTGCCGTTGCAATTATTCAGGTGTTCCTGATACAATATATCTTTAAGTTCAAGGTTAATTATCCTTTCTTGTTATCCATTCTCCTCTTAGCAACTCTTTTGGTTGGCTTTGGACAAATTACCAAGACGCTATCTGGCAATTGGATGCTGAATATTGGAATTTTAGTGCTGTGCACAACAGCCGCAGCATTTTTATTGAAACTAATAAGTCTTAAAAGCGTTATAGGCATTCTTAAAGGTCGTGACTAACCCTCTAGGTGGTATGTCTACCTCCTAAACCTAAATCATCTGAACATGACAGCACAAAATGAAGGAGATCAATCCTTTGAATCTGTTGGATTAATAAGCTTTTTGTATTCACACGGTAAGCTGTTGATCATAATCACCGCCATCGCTGTTGTGGCTTCGGCCATATTTTCGGCGCCGTTTTTCATCACACCTCTCTACGAATCGAAGGTAATCATGTTTCCAGGATCCACCAGTTCGATTTCAAAAGCGGTACTAAACGAAAATGCGGGTTTGAAAAACGACGTGCTGAAATTTGGAGAAGAAGAAGAGGCCGAGCAAATGCTCCAAATACTCGGTGCTGACGAAATTCGGTACAAGATCATTCAGAAATATGGACTGATGACTCATTACGAAATTGATACTGCCAAGAGCGCCTATCCAATTACCAAGCTCAATAGACAATACGACGACAATATATCACACCGCAGAACAAAGCTACAGTCTATTGAAATCAAGGTGAGGGATAAGGATCCTGAAATTGCAGCTGCAATCGTAAATGACATTGCCAATCTGCTGGACTCCGCCAAAAACAACATGCAAAAAGAAGTGGCCAATAAAGTATATGCAATTGTAAAGCAGAAATATGAGGATCTGGAGAAAGAGATAGGGGACATCAAGGATTCGCTAATGGCCCTTGGAACACTTGGGATTCATGATTATAAATCACAATCAGAAGTACTCAACCGGCAATACGCAGAGGCTGTCGCTAAAAACGACGTGAGGGCCATTAAAGCATTGGGGGGAAAGCTGGAGCTCTTGGGAAAGCACGGAAGTACTCAAATGTCGCTGGCTTACAAGCTTGAGAATATATACGAAGAGGTGTACCCGATCCTCAAGAGAAGATTAGAAGAGGCTAAGGTAGATGCGACAGAAACAATTCCCCAGAAATTCGTAGTGAATTGGGGCTATCCGGCAGAGAAAAAATCATATCCTATTCGTTGGCTGATCGTGATGCTCTCTGCCTTATCCGCATTTACATTGAGCTCTATTCTGATAATCATTTCAGATAATATTAAGAGGATCCAATCTTGATCTTAATGTGCCATTAAATTGGGCAATGACATTCCGGGACCAGTTCTATAAAAACTACTACAAGACACAGGCTTCGCGCTACGCCGATGCTTCGGAAGCGAATCAAATAGCGAACTCGGAGAAAACACTTTCTATAGAAATTCTACCCTTAATGCCTTCTGATAAGGAGGTGTCCATATTAGAACTTGCTTGCGGACACGGTACCCTGTTGGGTCTATTGCAAAAACACGGCTACACCAATATCACGGGTGTCGATATTAGTGAAGATCAGGTAGAAAAATCAAAGCAGTTAGGAGTTAATTATGTGGAATGTGGAGATGTTCAATCCTTCCTGTCCGAATCCCAGGAGAAATATGATGTCATTCTTGGTGTTGACATCATTGAACACTTTACGAAGTCGGAGCTTCTAAGGTTGCTTTTCGCACTCCAAATTGTGATGCGCCACTCAGTACGACTTTCTGTTATGGTGATTTTACACACGAAATATGTTTAAACTACTTCTCGGCAGAACAGGTTATGTTAACCATGGGCTTTACATCGATCAGGATTCGCGGCTCACATGTAGGCGTGAGCAATCCCATAAAGAACCTTTTCCGTTCAGTATTGTGGGTTCAGATGAAGCTGTGGTACAAAATGGTGCTTTTCGCATCAGGCAGGAGCTCTAAGAAAGTCTTATTCACCCCCAACCTTATAATTTCTGCTGAGAAACAAGACGCAATCTCTTGATACTACTCGAAAAATACAACCCAGCCAGCTCAAAAGATTTCAAGTGGGTTTATGTGGCCTCCCTGGTATTTATCGCTCTCAATGCTGTTCTAATCGCCCACAATCAATGGTGGTTGGGCCTGGTGCCTTTTACACTTATTGTAGCCCTGTTATGGTTCCTGTCTCTTGACAAGCTGCTATTACTAACTGTATTTCTCACCCCACTGTCAGTTACGCTAGACCAGCTAGATATCGGAACATCATTGAGCTTGCCCAGTGAACCGCTGATGTTTGGTATAATAACCATTTTTGTTATTCGTCAATTATTTGAAGGTGACTATGATAGAAAAGCACTGGTTCATCCATTATCTATCCTTATTCTCATCAACCTTTTTTGGATAGGGGTAACTGCCATCACAAGCGAAATGCCCTTGGTGTCTCTAAAGTATTTTATCTCCCGGCTTTGGTTTGTGATCCCCTTTTATTTTCTGGCCCTGCAGATGTTTAAGAACTACCGAAACATCGGTAGGTTCATCTGGGCCTATATTATTCCGCTATTACTGGTAATAGGATATACCACTGTGGGCTTATGGCAAGCGGGTTTTGATGAGCAGTTATCACAATCCGTGATGACGCCGTTTTATCCAAACCATACTTCATATGGTGCCATAATCGCAATGTTATTCCCTTTCATTATTGCTGCTATATATAGGCCTGAGCAGTTTAAAGTTTCAAAGTATGCCCTTGTAGCAATTGCCTTTGTTTTTTCTATAGCCTTGCTTTTTACCTATAGTCGCGCTGTTTGGGTGAGCTTGCCTGCAGTACTTGGCTTGTTTTTTATAATAAGGTTTAGGATAAGGCTCAGAACATTATTGATTGTGGCAATTTCGATTCTCGGGCTGCTGATGGTCAATATTGATGATTTAATAATGTCTATGGAGAGGAATAAACAAGACTCCTCAGAAGAGTTCGTAGAGAACTTTCAATCGATCTCAAATATTACCACTGACGATTCAAATACGGAAAGACTTAACCGATGGAGCTCAGCTGTTGAAATGTTTATGGAACGCCCCATTGTCGGCTGGGGGCCCGGTACTTATCAATTTCAGTACGCCCCATTCCAGGAAGCAAAAAACCTTACCCTCATAAGCACAAACGCTGGAGACTTGGGGAATGCACATAGCGAATACATAGGGCCCATGTCAGAAAGCGGGCTGCTTGGTGGCTTAACAATGATAGCAATTATCATTTACTTCATTATAATTGGCGTGAAGCTAAGCCTCTTCGCTTACGACGAATCGATAAGGCTGATGGCACTATCCATATTGCTTGGCATGTCTACCTACTTCATTCATGGTTTCTTGAATAATTACCTGGATATTGACAAAGCTTCTGTACCCTTTTGGGGTTTTATGGCAATAATGACAGCTTTAGATCTGTATCATGCCAGACATGCAGAGGATCAGGAAGAGATGGCAAAGGTCTAGATAAACTTAGCGGCAAGCAGCGCGATATCGTCGATGTACGGACGATGGCCCTTATAGTTTTTAAGGGTGGTTTTGATCATTTCAATGAGATCATCCATTGACAAATTGCCGTTGTCAGCCACCAGCTTGATGAGTGCATCCAATCCAAATTCCTCCCCCTTTTCATTCTCCAACTCAACCACACCATCCGTATAACAAAGCAACGTAGCGTTCTCGGGAATACCTATGCTTCCTTCGTCCACTTTTGGGAGGTCTTCGAACATTCCTAAACCGGTACAGCCAATTTTTAATAGCTCGCTTTGAATTACACCATCTTCATTTCTTGTAAGCAATAGCGGTGGATTGTGGCCTGCATTAATGTAATTGAGCACCCTGGTGTTTAGGTCATATTGGGCAATGAACATCGTGATATACTTCTGCCCTTTGGCGCTTTCCATCACTTTTCTGTTCAAGCGCTGAATGAGATAAAACAGGGGTATTCTCTTAATCAAAGCACGCAAATATGCCTGAAAATTCGACATTAAGAAGGCTGCCGGTATGCCTTTTCCAGAAACGTCTGCCATACAGAACACGACTTCGTGGTCACTGGTCTGGATATAGTCATAGTAGTCTCCACCAACTTGTTGGTGGGGCTGGTAATAGGCAGCAGCCTGAAGCTTGTCGTTCTTGGGCAACGTACCCGGAACCAGCATATTTTGCATTTCCGAAGCCAGCTCTAATTCTTTTCTAATACCCTCTTGCCTTAGCTGGTCTTTCGCCAGCTTCTTATTTTCAATAGCAACAACAATGATATTCGTCAACGTTTCAATAAATGGGCGGTGCTTTATCGTGGGGCTAATTTGTAAAGACTCCTCATCAATGTCGCCAATTAGCAGAAATGCCAATGGCTGAGATTTGTGGAGTACTGGAATCACTACGTCAAACAAGTCCAGATGAGGCTCTGGCTTTAAATATATGTGCATGATCTCGCGAAACCCTAACAAATCCCTTTCAACATCAACATCTAACCCTTCGAGATCCACGCCAAAGCTGGCAGCCACTATCCAGTCCTCCTCCTTCATGAAAAGCACCATCTTTCCAGTCATGAGATTCTCTCTCAACACTTCTTTAAACTTCACGAAAAGGTCCTCTCGCGATGAATTTTCATTAATCGCCTTGGTAATGTCCAATAATGTGTTGAGCTTATAGTCCTTAAGTCTTGCGGAAGCCCCCGTTTTGCTAAATGGTGTCATGTGATATGCCTCTGTATTCAAAGATACAAATTATGGACTTAACGTAACATTTCTATGGATTTAACGTAACATTTTATGGTCTTATGCGTAATTATTTCTAAACCGGGCAAACCGCATAATTTGGTTGGTTACAATCATTACTCTTTTTGCTATCTTTATCATTTCCAAAACCCTACACTAAAATTATGAAAATGATACTACGAAACTGTAAGTACACACATTTGTCTTATGTAGTGTTAATTGCACTACTTGCGATAACTGTGCCGAATACTACTTTGGCTGGTGGGAGTACTAAGGCGATTGTGCTTATTGACTTTACAGCGTCCCTGGAAGACAGCACCCGCGTAAGACTTGAATGGATAACAGGAAGTGAAACAAACAACGACTTTTTTACTGTTGAACGAAGCAAGAATGGCCTTACGTTCGAACCTGTCGCTGAAGTGGGGGGGGCAGGGACCACAAGTAGTTCAGCTGACTATGTTACATACGATGATGTGGCATTGAGTGGGGTGTCCTACTATCGCCTGAAGCAAACCAACTACGACGGACAGTTTGAATATTTCAAGATAGTCGCTATTAACCTTGAGCGAAATTCTGACGGCTCTTGCGTTTTGAGGGTGTTTCCCAATCCATGTATTGGGCAATGTACTATTGACTTATCCGATTGTAAGCACAACGAAAATGCCGATATCAAGGTTGAGATGGTTGATGCCACGGGAAATCTGGTATTTTCTCATATTCCTTACAGGGATTTTGATGGGTCCTTTCAGTTTAATATTGATGTTGGAAATAATCTCAAACCCGGTGTATATATCATACGTGGGTCCACGTCCACTGAATCTTACCGCAGCAAGGTCATCGTGAAATAACCTATACGTTAAGTGCTCAACCTTATACCCACTGTGACGAAAATTTATTCGTTCCCATTTATTAGTATTCTCATGTTGCTCCTGTTGACTGGATGCTCAGAAGAGCAGCAGGACGAAACAAACATCGATCACTTTAGGACGATAAATATTGCTGACTCACTGGGTTTAACTAGTGGTATGGGAAGAGTGCTTTTACTCCCTGCTCCGCTCCAGGTGGTATCTGCATTGAACCTTTATGATATTGAATATGATGCTAACTTGATCAATGAATTCAAACGGGGGCCCGGAATTGCCGAAGAATATCTAAACGCACTCAATTTGGGGTGTCACACTATTGATCTGGGATATGCCGTGGTTAATGGAGATATTCAGCTTGGCTTGAGTTATAGTCAAAGCGTAAAAAATTTGATGGGTGAATTGGGTATTACCTCTGTGATTACAAGTAACATGATTAAACGCGTTGAGGCCAATGCAGCCAATCAAGACTCACTCAGCAAGATTATCCTGGAAGCTTATGGTGCGTCTCATGAGTTCTTTCAAAGAAATCAAAGGGAGGGAATAGGGCTTCTGATCTTAACAGGATGTTTTATTGAGGGACTTTATATAGCTTCATCTGTTAAAATAGAGATTGGCAGCGGCGAACTACAAAGCCTGTTAGGTATTCACAAGGAATATCTTAATAATCTGTTATTATTGATTCAGTACTATAACGAGAAAAAAGAAGTTGCTGATCTCATTGTACAACTCGCGATCCTAAGGGAGGAGTTTAATGATGTTGATTTGGTTGTGAATGCCGAGGAAAGCAGAGCCAGGCTTAATACACCTATGTCGGCAGAAAAAATTAATTCAATACGTGCCAAAATAACAGAAATACGGCGCAATATCAGGGAATAAAATCTATTGAAGCGATTCAATGATCTTTGGCAACTTTCTCAACATTGCCAATTCCCGTAGTTTTTCACGATTGTCTCCGGCAGGTGACCCAAAGTAGATTTTATTGCCCTCCAATGATTTCGTAACGCCAGATTGGGCAAGCACAACGGCTCCCTCGCCAATCACCACTCCGCTCGGTATGCCCGCCTGTCCCCAAAGCGTTACGTTGTCTTCTATAATTACTGCCCCCGAAATTCCCACATGTGCTGCAAAAAGGCAGTTCTTGCCAACTTGCGTATCGTGTCCAACATGTACGTGACTGTCAATTTTTGTCCCATGTCCAATTTTTGTGTCTCCGCTAACCCCTTTATCAATATTGCTACAGCTGCCAATTTCTACATTGTCTCCAATAACAACCCGTCCACAAGTATGCATTTTAACATGCTTTCCATCACGCTTTTGATAATAAAAGGCGTCTCCTCCAATTACAGCGTTGGAATGAATGATTACTTTGTCACCTATAATACAGTTGTCGTAAATGCTAACATTGGGATGAATGAGGCAGTTGCTTCCTATTTTTACCGAATTACCGATAAATACATTTGGCATTATTACGGTTTCTGCACCACATTCAGCAGAATCACTTATCGCTTTTTCTGAGGCTCTGAACGGGCTAAAGTGTTGGGTCAGGGTATTGTAATCAGTAAAAGGATCTGCTGATATTAAGAGTGTTTTCCCTTCCGGACGTTCAACTTCCTTGTCAATCAGAATTATTGCAGCAGCAGAGGTAAGTGCCTTTTCATAGTACTTTTCATGATCAACAAATACCAAATCGCCATCTTCAACGGCGTTAACTTCATTGATGCCGCTTACCAATTGATCTGGATCACCAACAATTTTGACCTTTATGAGGCCAGCAAGTTCTGAAAGTTTAATTGGAGGATTGAGCTTCATCTCTGAATTTATTGCGATCTAATTATTAACCCGCTCGACATACTCACCAGTTTTTGTGTCAATCCTGATCTTTTCTCCTTCACCAATAAAGAGCGGTACCTTGATAATTGCCCCTGTTTCCATAGTAGCAGGTTTGAATGTGTTTGTAGCCGTGTCACCTTTCACTCCAGGTTCAGTATAGGTAATCTCCAACTCAACGAATTGTGGCAGATCACACGCCAATACCTCTCCCGTCTCTGCGTGCACCAATATTTCTACTGCCTGCCCGTCCTTGAGCAATTCGGGTGTTGTAACAACGTCCCCATTGAGAAATGTTTGCTCATAGTTTTCTGTATGCATAAAATGAAACCCGCTATCGTCCTTATAAAGGAATTGGTAAGGCCTTCGCTCGACCCGGGCTTCCGTGATTTTAACACCTGCCGTGAAGGTGTTGTCCACCACTTTTCCCGATTTTACATTCTTGAGTTTCGAGCGGACAAATGCGGGCCCTTTCCCTGGTTTTACATGCTGGAATTCTACAATGGTCCATAATCCGCCATTGAATTCTATGCACATTCCATTTTTAAAGTCTCCTGTTGATGCCATCTTGTATATAGATTAACCCTTATCCGGTACTGTCGACAAATCTATCTATAATTTTCCATAATTAGCTCCCTATTGCAAAAATGGTATTCTTCTTCACGTCTGTTGGAACAAATAATAACTGTTCTATTCTTTGTGTGAATACCAACCATCTTGTTGTACCATTCAATGCCGTTAGAGTCCAGATTGGTGGCAGGTTCATCCAACAAAACAATGGGTGTATCACTCAAAATCGCCAGACCAAGTTTTACCCTCTGTAGCATTCCAGAGGAGTACTGTTTGAGTGGTTTTGCCTTGTCTTCTTCCAGGTTCAATAGGCTCGGAACTTGAGATTGTTCCACTCCTTTTGCGAGCTGCTTAAACTGAAAGTGGAATGCTACCTGCTCTCCTAAGGTGTATTCTTCAATAAGTTCAAGATAAGGGGCCGCAATTGTTATGTTTCTGTAAATCTGCTCTTCCACAAGTGCCTCTCCCTCCAAATAATAAGACATCTCTCCCTGGGAAGGCGAGACACTGCCTGAAATAATTTGCAATAAAGTTGACTTGCCAGAGCCATTAGGGCCCAATATTGCGATGGAATCGCCCAGCTGAATCTCATCGCTAATTGCACGAAATACCCATCCTCTGTTATAGCGTTTGCCGACGTTGTCCATTTTGATCTTTAACATGGCAATACCAGATTGTATTAGGACAACGAAGGGCCTCTGATGATTCCTTTGGTAGATTCACGAATGAAGCGGATGATGTTTCGCTTCTCTTCGCATGCGGCTACTTCCAGTTCTACCGCATTGAGGGCCTGTGTAATATTGTTACTCCGGACATATATGATCCGGTATATGTCTTCAATATTTAGGATTGTCTCATTGCTGAAACCACGCCTTCTTAAGCCAATGGAGTTAATCCCGGCATAAGACAACGGCTCACGTGCGGCCTTCACATAGGGCGGTACGTTCTTTCTGATTAAGGATGCGCCACCAATAAATGCATGGGCTCCTAGTTTCACAAATTGCTGAACCGCCACCAGCCCTTCTAAAACAACATAATCTTCCAACTCCACATGTCCGGCAAGGGCCACGTTGTTAGCCAGAATACAATTGCTGCCAATTTTACAATCATGGGCAACGTGAACATATGCCATTAAGAGGCTGTTATCTCCAACTTCTGTTTTGTGTCGATCAATTGTGCCTCGATTAATCGTGACAAACTCCCTAACCGTTACATTATCACCAATTTCAACTGTTGTCGGCTCACCCTTGTACTTTAGATCCTGGGGTGCAGCGGCAATTACTGCTCCTGGAAATATATTGCAGTGCTTACCTAAGGTAGCACCTTTCATTATCACCGCGTTAGATCCAATCCTGGTACCATCTCCTATTTCAACCCCTTCTTCAATTGTCGCAAAAGGTTCAATTATTACGTCCTTTCCAATTTTAGCTTTTGGGTGTATGTAGCAAAGTGTGTTCGGCATGCTATTCTATATTTTAAATTAGGCGGTGTTCATCTCTAATATTAATGAACCGGTTCAGGCTCGCTTTTCTTGTCAGCAATCCCCTTTACTTTAACGATCTGGGCCATCATTTCTCCCTGCATTACCATTTTGTCTCCTACAAATGCTGCCCCGCCCATATGGCATATCCCGCGCCTAATTGGGCTAAGAAGTTCCAGTCTGAATAATACAGTGTCCCCGGGTATAACCTTGCTCTTAAACTTTACCTTGTCAATTTTTGCAAAATACGTCAGGTAGTTCTCTGGGTCTGGTACCGTACTTAGCACCAAAACCCCACCGGTTTGTGCCATCGCCTCTACCAACAACACACCAGGCATAATTGGGTCATCAGGGAAATGCCCTGCGAAGAACGGTTCATCCATTGTCACATTCTTCATCCCTATTACATAATCTTCTCCCATTTCCAGTATCTTATCGATGAACAAGAAAGGGCTTCTATGGGGTAATATCTTTTTTATTTGGTTGATGTTGTACAATGGCTCCCTCAGGGGATCATAGACTGGATAATCAGGTTTTCTTCTCTTCTTCTTAATCAGAGCTTTTATTTGCTTCGCGAACTCAATATTCGTCGTATGTCCAGGTTTTGAAGCAATAATCTGTGCGTTAACTCGAATTCCGATCAATGCAAGATCACCCACCATATCCAGCAGCTTGTGGCGCGCAGGTTCATTTTGAAATTGCAGCTGTATGTTGTTTAGCACTCCTTCCTTCAGAATCTTGATATCAGGTTTGTTGAAGAGCTTCTTGAGCTTTTTCCATGTGGCTGTGTTCACTTCCTTGTCTACAATGACAATTGCATTGTCCAGGTCCCCACCTTTGATTAGGTTGCCGCCCAATAGATCTTCCAGCTCATGTAGAAACACAAAAGTTCGACTCGTTGATATCTCTTTTTTGAAGTCTTTAATCCTGTCCAGAGTTGCATGCTGGTGTCCTAAAACAGGAGAGCTATAATCAACCATTACTTTAATCCTAAAAGTCGGGCTCGGCATCGCTATAATCTCCGTTTTGCCAGATCCATTCACATAGTGAATGGGTTCTTTTAGGTTAAAATATTCTCTGGGTTCCTTTTGGGTTTTGGTCCCTACTTTGGAAAGCGCCTCAATAAAATCAGCCGAACTTCCATCGAGGATGGGTGTCTCTGGCCCATCAACCTCTATCAGGATATTGTCAATATCCATTCCCACAACTGCCGCAAGTGTATGTTCAACAGTGTTTATGCTCGCACCATTTTGCTCGAGATTGGTGTTTCTTATAGTGTCCACAACATTCTCCAACGTTGCTTCAACTACAGGTTTACCTGGCAGATCAGTCCTTCGAAATTTATAGCCATGATTTTCAGGCGCGGGCTTAAAGGTGAGATTCACCTCAGCTCCGGTGTGTAGTCCAACACCAGATACGGTAACAGCTGCTTTAATCGTTTTTTGTTTGTCAGACATAGAAATAATAATTCAATTACAGGTCTTTTAGTTCCATTTGCTCCAGAAAAGGGCGGACTTCGTTCTCAATTTCCATCAATTTCTTACGAATACTTCCCAAATCCTTGTAAATCGCATTACTGACCACATAGTCCTTCATCGGGAGAATCGGAGACCCGGCGTAAGTTCCAGGTTCAGTAACATCTTTGATAATTCCTGCCCTATGAACAAATATTGTATCGCTACAGATGCTGAGGTGATCCTTGATCATTGTTTGTCCGCTCGCAACAATTCTATCGCCCAGCACCGTTGACCCCGCGCAAAGAAACCCAGCTATTATTGCACAGTTTTCTCCAATCTTAACATTGTGTGCCACATGGCATAAATTGTCAAAAATAGTCCCATTCCCAATAATTGTCGGTCCGTGCGTTCCTCTGTCAATAGTATTACTCGCCCCTATTGTCACCCTGTCGCCGATAATGACATTGCCCGTTTGCGGAACCCGATAATGATTGAATTTCCCGTCTTGTGCGTAACCGTAGCCTTCTGAGCCCAAAACCGCTTGAGATAGGATTAAACAATCATTCCCTATTTGGCACTCCCATCCAATAATTGCGGCGGGGTGAATTCTTACATTATCGCCTATGCAGGCATCACGTTCAATGACAACGTTCGCCATAATATTACAGCCCTTCCCGATGTTTGCGCCCTCGGATATTACCACACCTGGCCCAATTAATGCATCTGAAGCAACTGTGGCCGACTTGTGAATAACCGCCGATGGATGGACTGGGTCCCATCCTGTATTGGTATAGTCGTAGTCACCATATTTTTGTTTCAAGAGGGCATGCCCAAGGTTGGGATTATTGCTGGTGATAATTGCTGCTGTATCTGTTACAGCCGCACATTTCCCGGCCAGCCCCACGGGAACAACTATTACAGCTGCCTTCTTGTCAAGAACCGCGTTCAGCGACTCTTCATCAGGCACAACGACCAGGTCGCCTTGCCCGGCATTCTCCCAGGCGGCTATATCGTTTACCTCTACGTCTTGCTTCCCCTCTATCCCAATTAAGGTAAATGCTTCCCCGCACTCGCTATATATTTCTGAGGCTGTTTTCTTCATTGCCTATCAGGTACGCTTGCTTTTGGCTGATGCCTTATCTCATTCATTGCCTGCAGAGAAAAAGGTCAGCCTTTCCCCGGCGACAAAAATACGGCTTTTTGCAGAATTTATCTCGCGTCCTGATTGAAAAATGTGCTATATCATCGTTTTAGGGCAACACAAAAAGTGTTTTTCAACGCGTTTTGATAAAACTGAGATGTTGAGATGATCAGAAGCTACTGCTATATCTGTCATTTTTCCGTCTCTGTATAATATGTTGATCTTGTCACTTTGCCTATCATATAGGCTGTTGCCGATTATATCCGTAAAAACGAAGTAGCGAGCTTCTTCTGCGCTTATTTTATAAGCTTTTGCAGTTTTAGCCCGAATTTTCTCGATCTTGTTATTGCTGAATGGTTTGTCCGTCAATTCTATATGAAACAAGTTGCGATTTACCAGATTGGCACTCAAGCGCTTCAAGATCGGCTCACCCTCCTGGGACCAAACTTTAACAGAGGCGAGAATGTCATAATCATCCAGCATGGCAAACATCTCAAGTACTTTTCGGTCTTTCCCAAAGGCCTTCTTGCCTGGCTGCCGTGTAAGAAAATAATGGAGGGCTGGGGTGGCAAATAATGAAGTCCCCTGATTTCCAAGCTCTTTGGCTCTCTCCAGAATTTTAATCAGGAGATACTCCGCTGCAATAACTGTCTTGTGAAGGTACACCTGCCAGTACATGAGCCTTCTGGCGATCAGAAAATTTTCAACGGAATAAATCCCCTTGGCATCAATAACAAGGTTATCATCAACTATATTCAAGGTTTTAATAATTCTATCGGAACTAATTGCACCCTCAGCCACCCCCGTGAAAAAACTGTCTCTTCGCAGGTAATCAAGCCTGTCCATGTCCAATTGGCTTGCAACCAGTTGGTGTAAAAACTTCTTTCTGTATTTATTCGCAAATATCTTAATCGCCAGATCAAGTTTCCCGCTAAACTCTTCATTCAGGCGCCCCATGAACATGTCAGACAGGTCCTCATGGGTTACATTGCTGACAATGGTGTTCTCAAGGACATGAGAAAATGGACCATGACCAATATCGTGCAAGAGGATAGCTATGGTCACCGCCAGCTCTTCCTCTTTTGTAATATCGTGTTTTTTTGACCTAAGCACTTCTATCGCCGTTCCCATCAGATGAGTAACCCCTAATGCGTGTTGTAACCGCGTATGGTAAGCACCCGGATACACCAGGTGCGTAAGACCCAGCTGTTTTATCCTACCCAGCCTTTGAAAATACGGGTGGTCCAGCAGTTTGAGGATCAATCCATCCTGGATGCTTATAAATCCATAGATCGGGTCATTTAGAATTGTTTGCTTACGCCTTGCCATTATCCGCGATGATTAGAAACAATATTATGACGATTGATGTTAGGAGTTCAAAAAAAACTCTAATTTGTTGGCAGAATACGATTCATTTGGGAATTTATAAATTATTCTTTGAACGCAAGAATCTTTCTATAATGCACCGTACAAGACACATAACAAATGAGTGAGATACAAATTCTCTGGGTTGATGACGAGATAGACCTCCTTAGGCCCCACGTAATATTTCTTGAAGACAAAGGTTATGGTGTAGCTACCGCAAATAATGGTGACGATGCGCTTACTATGATAAAAGAAGGTCGGTTTGATCTTGTGTTTTTAGATGAAAACATGCCGGGGCTTTCTGGAATAGAAACCCTGGAATTCATCAAGAATTCAAACCCCGATCTTCCAGTAATTATGGTGACAAAGAGCGAAGAAGAGAACCTAATGGATGATGCGATCGGTGCTAAAATTTCAGATTATCTCATTAAACCTGTTAACCCAAAGCAGGTCTTGCTTTCCATAAAAAAACACATTGACAAAGCGCGACTGGTCAGTGAGAAGATAACTTCCAGCTACCAGCAAGATTTTCGAAACATCGGCATGTCCCTGAGTGAAGGGATGAGTTATGAGGAGTGGGCAGAGGTGCATAGGAAACTGATTTATTGGGAACTGGAGCTGGATACCGCCAAAGATGAGGGAATGGACGAGGTGTTACGCATGCAAAAAACGGAGGCCAATAACCTCTTTTGTCGCAAGGTCGAATCGAGCTACACCCGCTGGCTAAAGGGTATCGGTGATGATCAACCTCTCATGTCTCACAACCTGTTTAAGGAACGGGTGTTCCCCGTTTTGGAAAACAACGAGACGGTCTTGTTTTTTGTCCTGATTGATAACCTTCGTTTCGACCAATGGAAAATATTGAGTCCAACGATTGCTGAATATTTTAGAGTTGAAGAAGAAGAAATTTACTGCAGCATATTGCCCACCGCCACGCAGTTTTCCAGAAATGCCATATTCGCTGGCATGATGCCTTCCGAAATTGAAAGTGAATTTCCGGGCCTCTGGGTCAACGATGTTGACGAGGGCGGTAAGAATATGCACGAAGCTGAGTTAATTGAGGCACAACTTCAGCGTCAAGGCATGGACGTCAAATTTTCCTATACTAAGATCGCAAATCTGGTTAACGGCAAAAAAATGGTTGAGAATATAGCCAACTTAATGAACAACCAACTCAATGTGATCGTTTACAATTTCGTGGACATGCTGTCTCATGCCCGAACTGAAATGGAGGTAATTAAAGAGCTTGCCGGAGACGAAGCGGCATACCGCTCGCTCACAAGTTCCTGGTTTGATCATTCTCCACTATTGGGAGGTTTAAAACGCATCGCGGAACTGGGAAGCAGCGGAAGCAAACAGGTTAAAATGATTATTACTACGGATCATGGTACCATTAGGGTAAAACGCCCTTCAAAATTGATTGGCGACAGAAATACCTCCACCAATCTGCGCTACAAGCAGGGCAAAAGCTTAACTTATGAAAGTAAGGATGTTTTTGACGTGGGTAATCCAGATGATATTGGGTTGCCAAAATCCAATTTGAGTTCCAGGTATGTATTTGCAAAAGAGGACAGGTACTTCGTATATCCCAACAATTACAACTACTACATGAACTTCTTTAAAAACACCTTTCAGCACGGGGGCATGTCGATGGAAGAAATGCTCATTCCACTGATTACACTTACGCCAAAATAAACCCTATGGAGATAGGCATTACCCAGGCGCACTTAAATTCTCTTGACGCTGCCGCCCAGTTCATTATTGACGCTTCTCCCAATCAATCATTTTATACATTCTTAGGGAGCATGGGTGTAGGAAAGACTACGCTCATTAAAGCGATGGCTAAGCAGCTTGGATCACAAGATAATGTCACGAGTCCAACTTTTTCTCTGGTTAATGAGTATGCAGTTGAAGGGGGTGAGAGAAATACCATTTATCATTTTGATTTTTATCGAATAAAGAGCCTTGAAGAGGTATATGACATTGGATACGAAGAGTACTTCTATTCCAAACAATTCTGTTTTATTGAATGGCCTGATAAAATTAAAAGGCTATTACCAGAGAACTATATAGAAATACGCATCTCCCGAATTGCCAGTGATGAAAACACTAGGGAATTGACTATCTTTAAGCACTGAGTCGAACCTATGAAAGCTCGCAAGTCATCTATACTATCTGCCTCCGTTATGAGCGGTTTAATGCCTCAGGAGGAAACCCTTGAAGTGGGTAAGAAAAAGTCCAGTCTTTTCATTGGTATTCCCAAGGAGACTTCTTTACAAGAAAACAGGGTAGCGCTCGTTCCCCAAGCAGTAGTCCTGTTGGTCAATAATGGACATAAGGTGGTCATTGAAAGAGGTGCTGGTAAGGGGGCTAACTTCGCGGACAATGACTACAGCGAGGCTGGTGCAGAGATTGTAAATGGCATTAAGGAAGTCTTTGAGGCTGATATCGTGATGAAGGTGGAGCCACTGGCGCCCGGTGAAATAGACTTGCTGAAACCCAAGCAAACTGTCTTTTCCGCCTTACAAATGGCCATTCACCCAAAGAACTACATTAAGAAACTGATTGCCAAGAAAGTGCATGCCATTGCATTTGACAACATACAGGATTCGCATGGAAAGTTTCCAGTTATACAATCCATGGGAGAGATTGCAGGCAACACCTCTATTTTGATTGCCGCAGAATTATTGAGCAATGTGAATGGTGGAAAAGGGTTCATGCTCGGAGGAGTTGCAGGAGTGCCTGCTACCGAAGTGGTGATTCTCGGTGCTGGTACGGTAGGAGAATTTGCAGCGCGCTCAGCGATAGGATTAGGGGCCACGGTTAAAATATTTGACGACTCGCTTTACAAGCTGCGACGTCTTCAAAACGACTTGAGTATGCGGGTATTTACCAGTATACTACAGCCTGACGTTTTGCATGCTGAGCTGAAAACCGCTGATGTGGTGATAGGCGCAATAAGGGCGCCTGATAAGCAGACTCCCTGTATTGTCACCGAAGAGATGATTCAGGCCATGAAGCCGGGGTCGGTAGTGGTTGATATTAGTATTGATCAAGGTGGCTGCTTCGAAACATCGAAAATTACTGATCACAACAAGCCGACATTTATAAAACACGATGTGGTTCATTATTGTGTGCCAAATATCACTTCCAGGGTGGCAAGAACAGCTTCATGTGCACTGAGTAACATCTTTGCAGATATCTTATTGGAAATAGGTGATTACGGCGGTGTGGACGGTATGCTCAAGGCCAATAAGGGTGTGCGAAACGGTGTCTATATCTACAATGGCATCCTCACAAATAAAATGCTGGGTGAACATCTGGGTATTTCTTACAAGGACATTGACCTATTAATGGCTGCCTGGTAAATGCAGAACTCCAGTTCCTCTGCGTTTTTAAGGAAGCTGAAGCTCTACGGTGTTGGGCTGGCTTTAGGGTTGGCGCTGTCTTACGCCTTATTTGGAGGCCGTTACCCTACCTGGTTACCCGGTTCAAGAGTTATGGATGACCTGAATAGGTTTGAAATCAATTACTCACCTGGCTCGGACTGTATTCTGAAATGCGCAAACATCTCAAAAGGGAATATTCAAGAGATGCTCTCTAATGGAGACGTCAACTTCAAAGAAAGCAAGACCAAAGGTGAGATTTACCCTTCTTATGCGGTTGACGGTGAAACGAAAGGCGGCCGATCCCTAAGGGTGTTTTTTTTAAAGCGCGACAGCACCTATGAGGTGACAGGAGGGGTTGATTTGCAGGATAGCAGGAATTGCGACTGTGACTAGTTCTGGGCCTGAGGTTGGAAAGTATGGCCTAGTTCCCACTTGCTGCTTGCAATCGTTGGATAAAATCAGGTGCTATATTTTGCCCCGCCTGTTGTGCTGCAAGCGCGTCCTGCAATGCTTTAGCATAGTCTTGTATGGCCTCATATGCCAGGGCCCGATTCAGATACGCTCCCCCATTTGCAGGGTTAATCTGTAAGGCAAGTGAATAATCCTTAATTGCCTCTGGATAATTGGATTTGCGATACCTCGCCAAGCCCCTATAAAAATAAGAGTTGCCATCGTTGGGATTCACCTGAATTAACCTGTTATAATCATTAATCGCTTCATCGTGCCTCCCCATGTCAAGGAGTGCGTAGGCCCTCATCGAAAGTGTCTTAAATGAATTGGGGTTTATCTGCAATGCCATATTGAAATCATTCAGGGCACTGTTAAAATCCCGCAACTTAGAATACGATATTCCGCGGTTGATATACGCATCAAGATAGTTTCTTTCGAGTTCGATTGCTTTGGTAAAGTCTACAATTGATGCTGGAATATCCCCTTGTAGCCCAAACACGTTGCCCCTGTTAAGATAGATCTTAGAAGCACCTGGGGTCAATTCAATTGCCTTGCTATAGTTCTCCAGAGCCTTGTCGTAAACCCCATTTCTACCATACACATTCCCCCGATTGATATAGGCCAGTGTTGATGTGGGATTCAACCTTAGCGTTGACTCGTAGTCCACCATGGCCTTATCGAAAATGTCGTTGTCGGTATAATACTGCCCCCTGTTCAGATAGCCTTCGGATGTATTTGGGAATTTCTCAATTACGTCGGTCCAAAGTGTCTCCGAATTGGTCCACACCTCACACCGTTCGCGGCTGAGGGTAATACACCAGATTGAAAACCCGGTGAGCACTGCCGCAGAAAGTACTTTAAATCCCCCAAACTTCTTTTCCTTTTGATCTACCAGCCAAACGAACGCCATTCCCAGAATAAAGAAGAGCCCAATGTAGGGTACATAGGTGTATCTGTCTGTTACAATATTAGGGCCCACCGGAAAAAACTGCAGGGTAAGCCCAATTGTAAACAGGAAGAACAATACTCCAAACAGCACGATTTTGGTGCTCTTTATGGATCTATAGACGAAATACAACAAGACACAGGTAATCAATGGAGCAATGTAATATATGGTCGGCAGCATGCCATTTGCCTCTAACCTGGGAAATGGATAAAAACAGGAGAGGTTGATCGGAACAAATAACTTGTACGTGTAGGTAACAATACCGTAAAAGGCAAAAAGCGTTCTCTCTATTAGACTAAAGGTGTCGCCTTCAGCAATACTCCGTGTAGTGTTAATCGTAATGTATCCCCAAATAAATGACAGAACAAAAAAGGGGATTTTCTCCGCGACTACCTTCCTGTTGATCCGCGATAGCATGCCTGCATCTTTTTCCCCTCCGGGTTCCACTTGCACCAGCAGCCTGTTAAGAAGGTAATCAATAAGAAGCAATACCATTGATAGGGTAACGGCTGCTGGTTTTGATAGCAGCGCTAATAGAAAGAGAAGCAAAGCACCCACATAGAATAACATTTCCCTTCTCTTGCTCTTACAATAAATTGTATAGAAAATCAAAGACAGAAGGAAAAAGAAGGTGTACAGCACGTCCTTTCGTTCTGTTATCCATGCTACCGACTCAACATGTAGGGGATGAATCCCAAATAATAAAGCCGTAATCAGGGCCGCTTCATATCTTCCAACCAGCAACAGGATGAGCCAGAACACCAAGCCCGTATTAAACACATGAAGTATTACATTATCCCGGTGATATACAGTCGCATCTAAAAGGTGGTAGTAATGCTCTGTTGCCCAGGACAGATAAGTCAGCGGTGCATAAAGCCCAGACTTGCGGTCGGTGTCCCGAAAAATGGCCTCAGCCCTCTCCCAGGAGAGGTCTTTGATGATGTGATTGTCCAGGATGTACTTTGGGTCATCCCAATTGGTCCAGTCATTATCAAGCGCCGGGATGAACACAACATAGGTAACCGCCATCAGAAGACCTATTATCAGTCCGTATTTCAAAAGATTGCTTGTTGACTTTGGCTTTGCCTGTTCTTGAATATGTTTCTGTCCTTTTTTTGTCATCCAGCTATAGCCACTAATTTACTCTTTATCAATAATCTTATCGGGATACATCAGAAAATAAACGCCGCCCAGTGAAACGATCGCCCTCATGCAATAAATTACCAGGCTCAAGGCAATACATGTGTTGAGATCGATGTTTGGAAGCATTTGGGCGCCATAAAGGAATACCAGCTCTCTCGACCCCACTCCCCCTATAGTTACCGGAATTATGAAGGCAATGCCGGAAAGCAAAAAGATAAACCAATACACCCCAAAATCCTGGTCCACGCCCAATGCATACAAAATGTAGTGCGCAGATGCCAATTGCAGTATTTGAATAAAGAAAGAATATGCAGTTGCTGAAATATTTGTTGGAGAATAATCTGAAAAAAATCTCCTAATAACGATATAATACAAAGCCAGTACTATCACAATGAGCATAAACGCGTATTGCAACAAGGGGTGGAGCTCTGTTACATACGTGCAGGAGATGAGCAGTAGCGAAAGCAGTGCTGCCAGGCCACTTACCCGATTGAGCAAAAAGGCGGTAATCAAGGATTTAAGACCTGTTTGAAATCGTTTCTTGAGCCAGTATACCCTATAAGAGTCGCCCCCGATCCCTCCTGGAAGAAAGAGGTTGTAAAACATACCCAATAAATACAGCCTGGTATTCATTGCCTCGCTCATTTGGATGTTCAAGACACGAAAAAAGAGATTTGATCTCCTCGCTTCAAGCAATTTGGCCACAACAAAGAGTCCTAATGCCAGAATAAGAAAAGAAATATCAGCCTCCACCAATAGTGCTTTCAGGTCATTAATTTCTATTTGACGGGCAACGAGATATAATGCGGCAAATGTAATGGCCAGCTTGGCCAAAAACTTTCCCGCTTTATACAATTGTTCTCTATTGAGCATCAACAGCTTTTTGCGTCGTCCTTATATCCCTGATACGCCGGTTAATTTCTTCTGCCAATTTGACATCGTATAGCCGCCGCGAAGTATAATGCCTTGATGATCCAAAACCCTTATTGTTATCAGGTAGCTCATATTTCGCCTTGAGCTTAGCCATTATCTCCTTTTGAAAGGTCGCTGGATCTTCACAAAAACCCTCGTACTGCACCACAGAATAATCTTCAGCGGGCAATTTATTTAGCGCCTTTCGTATTGAGTCTTCCAGGTCCAGGTACTGATGACAATACGCATCGAGCTTGTCCTTGTAGTTTTCCAGATCAAAACTCTTGTCATCTCGCAACCCCCAGATGGTCTCATCAGTTCCAAAGAAATCCCTGCTGGCCTGCATGGTAGATTGAATAACATCCGCCGGATTTCTGTACACCATTACAAAAAATACATTGGGAATGCTGTTATAGATGGTTTCCAGCATGAGGGTGTTCCTGTTATTTTTGGTTATGACCGGCCTGCCCCATGCCTTTTGCAATCCCCTAAAATATTCGACCATACTCTTTAGCTTTTGCCCAGATATCTGCTCGGGCCTATTGTAGTGGTCCTTCCCAAACCAGCGATCCCAAATCTCGTAACTGTCACCTATCGAGAAAAATCCACTTGAAATACCGTAGAAGCTTTTGTACTTCCTTGCTTTTCGGGGCTTCTCGGGATGATAAAAACGCTTAAGTAACAAATGGACTAAATATTTTGACCTGGGAAATAGTGTGGCGAAATTACCCAGAGGGGCAAATCCAAAGCTATCTGCGAGGACCTGTGAAACAAGGGTAGACCCAGTTCTATGAATACCGATTACAAAAATGACGGGGAAAGGTGCAGGGTCTCCTTTAGGAATAAATGGGCGTTCCAGAATGCTCAATATCAAGTCCAGCGGCCAACATATTACCTGCAGCCCCTTGATCCACAGGGCATAATATGCTGCTGAGTCCATGCTCGTCAATATACTCCAGAGTATGGAGAAATTCTTTCTCAAGGTGAACACGCGTCTTTCTTGATAACTTATTGAATATTCATGCCCACAGGTAGTGGGATTAACCTGACAAATATACCGCCTTAATAAATACTGCACTATTTGTATCGATCAAGGTGATTCTCCTGATATACAGCGAATTCCGTCGTTATTGTTTACTTTGTAATCTATCTAATGTTGCTATGAGCGAGATCATTGAAATCAAAACTGCTAATTATTCCGTACACATAGGAGGCCTGAAAACCGCGACTCTGCCTGAGTTGATTCATTCGAAACACGATTTCTCTGATTGCTATATTTTGGTAGATGAGAACACAAAAAAACATTGCTTGCCAGTACTTCGTGATTTATTTGCCGATAATGGGGATTTCGATCAGATTGGTATTGTCGAAGTTCCGGCAGGGGAAGAGCACAAAAATCTGGATACTGTCACATCGATAGCAAGATACCTAAGTACACACAATGCCTCAAGAGGTGCAGTGCTTATTAATTTAGGGGGAGGAGTGGTTTGTGATATGGGAGGCTTTGCCGCTTCTATTTACAAGAGGGGCATTGGCTTTATCAACGTACCAACAACCTTGCTTTCCCAGGTTGATGCTTCCATAGGTGGCAAGGTAGGCGTAGACCTTGATGGCCTCAAGAATTACCTGGGCGTGTTTAAGAATCCCAAAGCTGTATATGTGGATCCGGCCTTTCTAAAAACCCTGGATCAAAGGGAAGTTGTGGCTGGATATGCTGAAGTAATCAAGCACGGGCTGGTCGCGGACAAAGAGTATTTGGGCCTTATTAGGGAACATGATTTGGGTATGGGGCCTCAATCTATGGAATCCTGGAGAGCTATAATTGAGCAATCCGTCGCCATAAAGAACCGGATAGTTACAAGGGATCCCAGAGAAGAAGGAGAAAGGAAAGTACTCAATTTCGGACATACCATCGGCCATGCACTGGAGTCTTTTTATCTGGGATCGGACACCCCCCTTCTCCACGGGGAAGCCATTGCGATAGGGATGATCTGTGAGCTCTATTTGTCTTCGATTCTAACAGGCCTCAGTGAGGAAACCAGAGAAGGCGTCTGTAGTTATCTCTCTTCCATCTTTCCAAAAAGACAATTGGATCTTTCGTCTTATGGTGAATACGTCGCCACCATGTACGCAGATAAAAAAAATCAAGATGGGAAGATCAATTTCACCTTACTAACAGCTATCGGGTCGCCATTGATTGATCAATACGTTGATGAAGAATCAATAAGACGGGCGCTCGATTACTACAGTGGTTTATAGAAAAATGGCCTACCGGATAACGCCACCAGAAAAGATCAGGGGAACGATCCAACTCCCTGCATCGAAGAGTATCAGCAATCGACTGCTCATCATCAAGGCTTTGAGTTCAGCCAATATTGATATTGGCAACCTTTCAGATGCAGAAGACACCAAAACCCTTGAAGCCCTGCTCTCTTCTGATGAAGAGACTCTGGATTGTGGGCACGCTGGCACTACTTTTCGCTTCCTGACCGCTTACCTCTCTACCCTTAATGGATCAAGGATCCTGACTGGTTCTGACCGAATGAAGCAACGACCTGTCGGCGTACTTGTTGAAGCACTAAGGGAATTGGGGGCTGAAATAACATACCTGGGAGAAGAGGGATTCCCCCCATTACAAATAGACGGTGGAAAAATCAATGGTTCCGAGGTCACCATGGATTCAACAATTAGCAGTCAGTTTATCTCGGCATTAATCCTCATTGCACCCTCGCTCCCCAAAGGCTTGACCATTCATCTAACTGACAAAGTAGTGTCTCAGGCCTATATCGAGATGACTTTGAAAGTAATCCGACACTTTGGGATCAATACCGCACGCAAGCCAGAAAGAATTGATATTGAAGCAGGGGAGTACAATAGCGGCAACTTAAATGTGGAGGCAGATTGGTCTGGTGCATCCTATTGGTACTCCATCGTTGCATTGGCAAAAGACGCGGAAATTGAGCTGCAGGGACTGAATAGTGCTTCCTGGCAAGGTGACGCTATCGTATCGGAAATTTTTGCTTTGCTTGGGGTGAAAACAACATATACCAAGACCGGGGTCATCCTCACAAAAAAACCAGTCTATGCACAGGAGCTAGGTTATAATTTCATCAACTGTCCGGATTTGGCTCAAACCCTGGTTGTAACAACGACTGGCCTTGGAATCCCAGGCATATATACTGGATTAGAAACACTTAGAATAAAGGAAACAAATAGGGTCGATGCCCTGAGGTCCGAACTAAAAAAAGTTGGCGCTGATATTGAAGAGCGCAAGCCGGGAGAAATTGCCAGCTTCCCGCCAAAGCTTAAGCCGCCTCCTAAGGCCATCGCTACTTTTGAAGATCATCGAATGGCTATGTCATTTGCTTCCCTTTCCTGCGTTCTGGGCGAGATAGAAATAGAAAACCCGGGGGTGGTCGCTAAGTCATACCCCAATTATTGGAAGGACCTCAAGTCTGTGGGATTTGGGATTGAAGAGGTTTAAGCCCCTCCCCGCTTCAAAACAGTTACGGTATTCCCAGTCAAAGTGGCCTTCCACTTCGGACCAAAAATTTGTGGTATATAGCGTAAGAAGAACTTAGTACGCGCCGTTGGAACGGTCATTCCATCGCCTTCGTGCTGCCGGTTTTCCCCTGTAAATTCATATGATATCATTCGTGGATGCTGTTGAATATACATTTGAATCACGCTGGTGACTGTGGCCATTACCCGATAAATCTCTCCTCGATTCACAACCACATATTCACCTGCATCATCTCCGTCAAACTCTTCATTCAGTACACCAAATACAATGGTGGCTGCAAGAATATTGTTCTGTTTCCTTCCGAATCTGACTTCATACTCCACACCTGAATTAGTTACAAACAGGTACATCGATCCCGATGGTATTGCTGGTGGATTAATCTTATATGCTTCGATTCCTTCCACTAGAACTTAATTCTTAATTGTGCCTTTACTTCCGACTTTGTGTTTCCCTGAATTTCTGGAAGGCCGGAGCTTATAACGCTTCTGTCATCATAATACGTTTGAGCGTACCTCAACCAAATATCCATCCTTTTCAATAGTTTGACTCTCGCCATAATATACATTCTGGTCCCCCGATAATAATAAGCCGGTATGGAAAATGCATATAAAACATCCGTTTCATAGACATACATTCTCGCATTGTATGTGTCGGTTTCAAACATCGCAAACCTAAAACTAAGTGCAAGGGGCAATGCCGTCATTTTATAGGAGACATCTTGATATACCAGAAATCCTTTCTCAGGAGCATTTTCTCCGAGTACATATTCAGAAACCTCCACACGTGATTTTAGCTTCACAGCATCGTTTAGGCTGAACGATGTGTGATATCTTATATAGGTTCGCCGCCTGTCAACCAAATAATTAATTCCCTCTGTGATCCCTGTAGCATTTTCGTCTTTTAGCTCCCTTCTTGCCCTCAAGTACATTTCAACTTTCCTCGAAGGTCTATAGTTGAGCTGTGCCAGCCACTCTGATCCAATTGAGGGGGCATCGGTCCTATACCTCAGCCAGGGAAACTGAAATACATCATAGTAGGCAGAAAGTGTCCATCGCCTGTTGATTTTAGATGTGGCGCCTACATATAATCCGTTTTCGTTCACATTTCGGCTGCTTTCACCAATGGCATTGCTGAATAGATTTTGGAAATTGCGATCATAATGGCGATGAAAAACAGAGACCGAAAGTCGAGGGTCAAGGCTCACGATAACCCCATTGATATAGGCCATTCCTCCATTTTGAGATCTCGACACCTCCCCAAACAGATTCACATTTTTAAAAACATAGCTATAGTCTAATCCGTAATTGTAGTTCTCGTCGCTTGAAAAGTCAAATTGACTGTACTCCTGTAGGTTCCTGTTGAGATTGGCACTGTAAACTGCTCTTGCTACTGATACGCTTGTGCTGAATTTTCTGGACTTGTAGGCGATGTTGCCACCCCATACAGCCTCGTCAATAGCATTTTTGTCTTCCAGTTCACCTGGAGTAGCGTGAAAGCCTGTCTGTTGAAAGGAGGTAACTTCAATAACCTCCTGGCTACTGGTATCAGCCACAGAGATGTTCGCGTCAATTTTCTTTTTTGAGTAAAATCCTGTGAACTCTAGTTTCTTAATTGCAATTGTAGCAGCAGCCCCCCTCATGAATAAGTTCTCATCAACGGAAGTATAGGGCTTTATCACTTGCGCCGTTTTTTTGATGTTCATCACTTGGGCCGACTTGCCAAATGCCAATCCCGACCACATGGTGAGCCCCTGCCCCAGTTGCACCTGGTAATCTCCAATTGCCAGTCTTTTTACCACCCCTAAATCCTTTGCGAAAGCATGTGCTGACACATAATCATATCCCTGTTCCTGGCTGCCATTAAAAAATTCCTCACCTGCATCCTTCTCTCCAGTAAACCCTATGGATATATTTCTGCCATATTTAAATCTATATCTGGTGTAAAACTTCGGTTTGCTTCCAAGATAGCGGGAGTTGGGGTTAGCTGCCAGGTCCGCACTGTCAATGGGAGAAAACCCCTTTTGCTCTTCCAGTATAAGTTGAGACCTGAGAAATAGTTCGTGCTTGCCATTCTTGAGAACCTCTTTAAGATTGACGTTCAGCGCTTCAAAATCCCGGTTTACCTTTACAAAGGGGAGAATGTTGTTTATCGTTTTCAAATCAAATCCATCGATTGCCTGCAGTTCATAAATCGTGATTAGTTTCCCATTGTCCTCAATATGGGCAAGCAGGTTATTGATCTGAATTTCATTCAATAAGACCAGGGAGGACAGGTCGTCCTTAGTGCAATTATTGAGGTTGATGGGGCGATTAAGTAAAAAAATAAGGTCGTCAAAAAGGGTTGTATAGTCTATTTCTTCATCTTCTGCATTCTCAGCGATCATCTCAATAGCAGCTTCAACGAGCGCGGCATCTCCCTGCCCTTTGTCCAATTGAGCAACAGCGTGCATGCTGAACAGCACGCATAGAAGTAGCAGAATACATAGTGCTTTACTGTGCAACGTCTGTTGTGCTTTTTTGGAAATTATAAACCAGGCTTATTTGTGTAGTATACCCCAACACCTGGTGCTTGGAGGCAGCAAAATCTAACCTAAAACTATTGATGTCCAGTCCAAACCCAAAGGAATTGTATACAGGGTCACTCGACAAGCCACCCCTCAGATAGAGTATGTCAATCAGGTGATACTCTATCCCGCCCTTGAATATCGCTTTGAAGTAAACATCCTTCTCCGTTTCTAATGAGACACTTACTTTTTCTGAAAAAGCATAGTTGATGCCAAAGCGCATGATTGTGGGTATTCGCTCTATTTCGGTCTCTTCTTGTATGCTATATTCGAGTAGTTTAGCTCGGGTCGGATTAAAGATGTGTACACCCATGGTCAGGTCGTCAATGATCTCCGCTTGCAATCCGGCTTCCGCTGCAACGGCACCCTTTCTGCCATATTCATTGCCAATACTTGTTTGCAGATAATCAAGTTGAAGTCCTACAGAATACTTGTCCCCGAGCTGCTTCCCGAAAGCAAGGCCAATTTTCATATCACTGTAAGCTGAATACCCAAAAGATACCATGCTCAAACCGATGACGTTGTGGCCCTCTCCAGGAAGTGGTAATGCAAAGGCTGCCGCTTTAAGGCTGAGTTCCTGCATAGAAAATCTGTTCTCATAGTGAATTCCCGCTACCGGGCTGGTGAGTCCTGCCAGTCCAGCCTGGTTATGGTGAACTGCCCACAAGTCAGAGAGCGTCACGGAAGCGTTACCCATTGCAGCAGAACGAGCCCCGATGGGATAGTTTTCCCCTCCCGCAAATACAGTGTTCGGGGTCATGGCCAACACGAACGATACTATCCTCAATATCTTTACCCTGTTCCTCATATTAACTTATAATGTTTCTCTTTGAGACGGATTGAGCTGGTACAAGGTTGTGGTTTCTCTTTCCCCTTGTAAAAGCTCACCTAACAAATATAAAAAAACCCCATAAGATCGCAAAGAGCTTATGGGGGTCCTGGTAATGCTTGTTGATTTTACTCAATAATTACCTTTTGATAGAGCGGTTTCCCCCCTGTTTCAATTTGCAGATAATACAATCCGGGGGCTGCACCATCAAGGTTGATGTTATGCGCACCCAGCGTGAGCTCCTCATCCACATAATAAACTATTTGGCCCAGGGTATTGTAGATCAGAAGCCTTTCAATATTTGTGCTTTTGTTCCACTCAACCCTAAAGTCTCCTGTGTTTGGATTCGGGTAAAGAGCAATTCCATTTTGTTCCGACCCTTCGCCGATACCCGGCAAAGTGCCTACAGATGCAAACACGATTACTTCATTCCCAAGGGAATCAGTTACAACTACGCTATAAGTACCGGGGCAGAGGTTGGTAGCCGTTGTGGTGGTTTGATTATTCGCATTGCCGTCCCACAAATAAGTGAGTGGCAGCGTGCCCCCAGTAGCCGTTACTGTGGCGGTACCGTCACACATGCCAAACGTAACATCCGTGCTGCTGGTTGTTGCCGACAATAGGTCTGGTGGATCACCAACAGAGCTCGTATTCGACTTTGATGAGTTGTAGTTCTTGGTTTTATCAGAGGTGCAAGTATCAGTCGCGACGACTTCAACAACATAATTTATCGTGCCTGTAGGTGGATTGTTGTCTGTATAGGTATTGTTAGAATTGGTAACCGAATCGATCGCCTCCCAATTATTGCCTCCCAGGCCGGTGCTGTCGCGTAAGATCCTATAATAACTGAAATTGAATCCTTCATAGTTATCCCAAAGCAAACTCACCTTTCCTCCACTCAAAATCGGTAACGCCAGGTGCATTGTTTCATGGTAATCACTCATTGCGCTTTCGTTGCCACATGTATCCACCGCCGATATCTTATATCGATAGGAGGTCACGGTCGGATCAATCCCAGAAGCTGTGTCCGTGAACTCGCTTGTTTCAGTCCACAGCATGTTGCCAACCAGGGTATAGCCTGTACCTGGTATTTCCCTATAAATGTTATAGCTGGCAATGTTAGGGGTTTGAGGGTTTTCCCAAACAACAATATTCCTTGAGCTTGTGCTGTCAACCGTTACAATGCAAATTTGCTGGGTTAAAGATTCCGTTATCACCGACACACTGTCGCTAGTCGAACACCCATTTTCATCTAATACCGAAACGCCGTACTGTCCATCAGGCAACGCTGATTCAGTTGAAGAGCTTCCCCCGCTAGACCAAGAGTACGTATATGCGCCCGTTCCTCCTGTAACCATTGCCGTAGCTGACCCGTCTGAATTGCCGCAAGTGGCATCTACAATGGAGACCTGCAAATCCAGTGCATCCGGCTCATTTATAGTAACCAGGTTAGTAGTGAGGCAGCCGTTGTCATCCAAAATATTGACAGAATAATTACCGGCGTATAATCCCACCGCAGTCGCAGCGAATTGTCCATTATTCCCTCCCGAAGGTGCTGCCGTGGCGGTACCATCGCCCATTCCAAAGCACGAGATGTCAGTTGATGTCATGGTGCTGGTCAATATGGAGGGCTCCAATATTTCCACAGAGTCTATTAAGGTTGTGTTGCATGAATCCGTTATTGTTAGCACATACATCCCTGCACTAAGTCCCGTGATGTCTTCAGTGGTATCGCCTGTAGACCACAGAAATGTATAGGGCGGTGATCCGCTACTGACCATAGCGTCAATACTTCCATCATTGAACCCGTTACACGAAATATCTGAAGCATTGAGAACCAGATCCAGGGTGCCAGGGCCGTTGACCACTACAGAATCCACCATTGAAGCCCCGCAGGAATCTGTGACAGTCACAGTATATGTGTCTTCTGCCAGGTTAGTGGCTGTCATGTTGGTGTCACCGCCAGGCATCCATAAATAAGTATATGGAGGAGTGCCAAAACTTGCATTGGCGGTTGTCGTTCCGTCATTGCCAATTGAACAGTTCACATCCGTACTTGACAAATTTATGCTCAGTGGCTGTGGTTCAACTATGGTGACCAGGTCAGAGGCCAAACAGCCGTTGTCGTCTGTAACATTTACAGAATAGCTGCCCGGAAATAATCCAATTGCCGTGGAATTGCTCTGGCTGTTATTCCACAAGTAGTTGTATGGGCCGATACCTCCGCTCACAGTAACCGTCGCCGTTCCATTACCGCCGCTATAACAGGATACATCAGTACTGCTCATAGACGTTGCCAGTACTGCCGGCTCAAGAAGGGTCAATGAATCCTCATAGGTGGCTGCACAGGCATCAGTAATAGTCACAACGTACGTGTTAGGCCCCTTATCGGATAGGTCTTCCGTGGTATCCAAAGACGACCATGCGAATGTATATGGCAATGTGCCCCCTGAAGGCGAAAGGTCCACCGAGCCGTCTCCTGCTCCATTACAACTCACATCAGTGCCCACAAGAGTGCCTGTAAGTGCCGGCGGCTCAATTACCGCTATTGACTGAGAATAGGTGCCGCCGCAGCTGTCAGTGACAATTATTGTATAGGAGCCCGCGCTTAACCCGATGGCTGTTGCACCGGTTTGGCTGCCTGGATCATCCCACGCGTATGTGTAGGGGGCTGATCCACCACTTGCCACAACGCTAGCTTGCCCATCACTGCCGCCATTACAGGTAACGTCTGTGCCTGACACAACACCCGTGAGGGCGCTGGGTTCAGATACGGAAATCAAATTAGAAGTGAGGCAGCCATAGGCATCTGTAACGTTCACCGTATAGCTGCCGGGAAACAGTCCAATGGCAGTGGGGGTGCCCTGGCCATTGTTCCACAGGTAGTTGTAGGGTGGGGTTCCTCCCGAGGCGGTAACAGTGGCTGTTCCGTCTCCCCCCCCATTACATGTTGCATCAGTAGCGCCAATACCACTGGTGAGTAGCGTGGGTTCGGTGATTGTTATGCTATCCAGGGCCGAATCAGCACAGGCATCATAGACCGTTACATAATATGTCGCAGCTACAAGGCCAGAAATATCTTCCGTCGTGTCTGTGGTGGACCACAGATAGGTATAGGGAGCAGTCCCGTCACTGCCCGTTAGGTCAGCAGACCCATCGGTATTGGCATTGCATGATACATTGAGGCCAAGAATAGAAGTTGACAGCACAGTAGGCTCGCCAATTGTGACGCTACCAGTATAGATGGCACCACAGGCATCGGTGACAACTAGCATGTAAACTCCTGCAAGCTTGCTGTTGATGTCTTCTGTAACATCCATGCTTGACCAGGAATAGGTATAGGGGACAGTTCCTCCGGACATGGTGAGATCCGCAGATCCGTCACTTCCACCATTACAAGTGGTGCTGACGGAAGCAATGGAGCCCGTCAAGGCGTCTGGCTCTGTAATGGTAATGCCATTTGAAGTAAGGCATCCACGTGCATCAGTAATATTTACTGAATACGTGCCCGGAAACAATGCCCCTGCAGTGGAAGTGATCTGTCCGACATTCCACAAATATGTATACGGGCTCGTCCCACCAGCAGGTGTTGCCGTTGCAGTGCCATCTCCACCACCATTGCATGTTACATCTGTACTACTCATTGAACTGCTTAGCACCGCGGGCTGCACAATGGTAACCCCTCCAGTCTCGATTGCGCTGCAAGCGTCAGTAACCATCCCGAAGTAAGAGCCCGTGTCCAATGAGGATATAGAAGATGTCGTGTCAGAAGTTGTCCAGAGATATGTATAAGGCGGTGTGCCACCTGCTGCAACGACTTCAGCTGTCCCGTCATTTAAGCCAAAGCATGTTATGTCCTGAACCACAAGAATCTGTAGATGTGACATAATAGGTTCCAGCTACAAGCCCTGTAACACTCGAGGTTACCTCAGCATTGGACCAGAGATAGGCGTATGGGCTGGTTCCATCAGACGCCGTGACAGTGGCAGTTCCATCACTGCCCCCATTACAGGTTGCTGCAGCATTGGAAATTGTGGTCCCGAATGAATTGGGCTCTGTAATGGTAATGCCATTTGAAGTAAGGCATCCACGTGCATCTGTGATATTTACTGAATACGTGCCGGGAAACAGGGCCACTGCCGTAGAGTTGATCTGTCCAACATTCCACAAATACGTATACGGGCTCGTTCCGCCAGCAGGTGTTGCCGTTGCAGAGCCATCTCCCCCTCCATTGCATGTCACATCTGTACTGCTCATTGAACTGCTTAGCACGGCAGGTTCCAAAATGGTAACCCCTCCAGTCTGGGTTGCGCTACACGCGTCAGTAACCATTGCGGAATGTGGGCCTGGGGCCAGGGACGCTACAGAAGAAGTTGTTTCAGAAGTTGTCCAGATATATGAATAAGGTAGAGTCCCGCCTGCTGCAACGACTTCAGCTGTCCCGTCATTTAAGCCAAAGCATGTTATGTCCTGCTTACTTCCCGTGGCAGATAAAGCAACAGGCTCTTCAACAACAGCTGAATCCACCTGACTCGAACCACAAGAATCTGTAGATGTGACATAATAGGTTC
>JYMV01009151.1_pt1 | contig 104836 bp, 95 predicted proteins | sample 338911 | NCBI WGS metagenome assembly JYMV01 (sample SAMN03354496, study PRJNA234377) | hydrothermal vent metagenome | biome: Deep sea; feature: Hydrothermal plumes at the Eastern Lau Spreading Center, Western Pacific Ocean; material: Seawater | place: Tonga | collected 2009 | depth 2000 m m | reverse complement strand
TTTTTCCTCTCATTAGTCCTGTATCGACTACAGCTCTATTTGTCAGATACTTTCTATCCGCAACGGGATATCCACTATAGTGAATTCCATCTAATTGTCTGTATACAGGTTTTAGTTGAGATTTTCTAAAATCATTAACTACACTAACTATTGAGATTTCACCATCATCAAGAACAACAGAATCAAAATATTTTTCGCTCTCCTCTGGGAAACAATTAATATGTGGTCCACCAGCTACGTGCACAGCCTTTGGAAATACTTCTCGTATTTTATCAACAACACTCATAATTTCGTCCATAAATGGTGTGTAAGCTGAATGCAAATACATATCACTTTCTGTAATATGATATATTTCACTTTCCTCTTCTACCCCTCTTAAATCATTGATATTTAATTTAACTCTATCTCCAAATTCGTCCTCCAATATTGTGAGTAAGTATGGCGCTACCAATGGTGTATTTTTAAATGGTTGGGTATTTATTAAATCTCTTGGAATAATAAAAGTTATTCTTGTCATGATAGTTTAATCTCCATATTTTTGATCTTAAGGTTCTGTTACAAACATTTAAATCAAGAACCTGAACCTTGTCCTGTTCTTTTAATGCCTGTGACAAATCGGTATAGGTTTGCATCTTCTAGAGATTCAAAGACTACACTGTGAGAATTAGGACATCTAAACACCTGAAGTGGCTTATTGGTAGCAATATATTTCATCTTAGCAAATAATTCCAAAAAGTGAAAGTGAAAAATTCCATTCCCAAACGAAAAAACAATAACTGGGTAACAGTTAATAATTACTCAGATTCATCACCCACAATCCCATTTAACCACGAAAAACAAATCAATATATTTTGTTTTTGAGTCTGTTTACGTTCAAGATAGGTAAGGTACTGGAGCAATTAAAACAATTCCATTCTGACATTAATTTATTGTGATTTTCGATAATGGTGTGAGTTAGTTTCCTAGTCACGTTAGAAAGCAAATGCTAGATCCAAGTTACCATTAGACCCAACCTAACCTCTTGAAATACGCCAATCTAGACACCTTCCTAGACGAATTAAGACCCTGATGTTTATGTGGAATTCTTTGCCAAATCCATGTTAATCAAAGCATCTGCGGAAACTAACATAATCTGGGCAGAGATCCAATTCCCTCTCTCTCCCATTATTAAAAGATAAAACAACACCACATGAACCACCATCAGGATAGAAATAATGTCCTTCAAGTACGGAACCTAATACTAAGTTGGGCGCAGAGTTATGAAAGGCTTGTACCAAAGTGATTCGTACGCCTACCAGTTCAATTGAGCCACTAGGATTGAGTGGGAGAGCACGATCATTTAATTCCAGCCCGTGTGCTTGTGCAACCAGACACATCACATAGTTACCAACAAAACCGACTTCAGTTTGATGACAAATTTCGAAGCGTCTCGAACGTGGTCGTTGTGTCCATGCGAAGAGATAACAATATCTACCTTCTCTACCTCACCACGCTTCACGCAGGCAACCGGGCTTTCATCCAACCACGGATCGTAATAGATAAACTGTTCCTGAGTCGGATTCGAAACAAAACGACGCGTGTCCAATATACTTAATATTGATGGTCGCCATACTTCAACTCCTTCCAATATGAAATTTTCTCTCACAACAATAAAATCAAACTAAAGTAGCCAACAACAAGGTCAGCATCTAATAAACAGGCATCTTTAATTCTAGTTATTATTCTAGTTATTGTAGACAACCTCACGCAAACCTTTAATATAACCAACTGCAAAGAGGCGACCGATAGAAGAATACCCGGGATTGTCATTATTATCGCCTTCCATTGTTGGCACGTGGTCAGGCCGCAAAACACCTTCAAAATCAATATCCCGATAGGCTTGCATACACGCAGCCATATAAGTGGATTTGAGAGTTTTGAAGACTTAAATTTGTTCTGGGATTCTCTCCTTCTCTGCTTCTCAGACTCACGAACTGAAAACATAGTGAACCCTTCCCCCTCCGTATTAAGGCTGCCATTTTCAATTAAGTCCATATCAACCATTTGATTGTATATTTCTGTTGAGGGCAGTGGGGTCAGAAGTTGGACAGTATACCAATCTAGATTCATTGTTACTGCAAGATCAATTGTTTCTTTAATCTGTGATAGTGTCTCGTTGGGAAATCCAATAATCAAGAAACCTCGAGTGAAAATTTGTGGATAGTTTTCCATTATTTCACCAAGTTGAAAGAAGTGTTTCTTTCCAGATGGTTTATGGATTTCCCTAAGTATTTGGTTACTGCCTGATTCTATACCGAAGTACATACCAATGCAGCCTGACTTGGACGCAACATCTAGGAGTTCGGGATGAACCACAGCTGCAGAAGCGATTACACCATTTGAGGCATCCCAAGTTATCCCAAGATTTCGTTTTGCAATCGTGTCAAAGAGATGGTACGTTCTTTTAGGGTCAAAAAACAGATCATCGTCTAACCAAGTAATATGCTGAATGCCATACTCCTGAGACAAATGTTCTATCTCGTCAACTACAGATTCAACGCTACGCCCACGTACCCCTTTCCCATTAAAGTTAGCCACACTACAGAACGAACATTTCGCCCTACAACCTCGATTCGATAAGATAGGGCTGCTAAGCGAGTCCTCCGGCCTCCAATAACGAAATGTCCCAATTTCGCCTAGATTACTGTATTGACTTACGTCTAGTTCTCCATAATCAGGTATGATGTTTAAGTCAGTAGCAGACGGAGGAGTTCGCCAATCGATAGCAACGTAGTTTCCACCAATTAAAGTTCCGATTTGAGACAATTTTTCCCTGCTATTTTTTTGATTTATAAAGTTAATCATCTTGCAAAAACTGAGGTCACTTTCATAAAGCGAAACAAAATCTATGCTTTTACATTCTTTCAGTACTATCTCGGGAGCATTTGTTACATGAACCCCTCCAGCAACAATTGGCAAGTCACTCTTTTTCTCCTTGATAAAAGAGCTTGTTTTCAACATCATTTCATGTCCCATTGTGAAAGTACAGGTTATCCCCACCATATCAGGTTGGAAATTTAAGAGAGTATTACTAAGTATCTCTTTCCATATGAAGGCGATCTCACTCTCATCTATTGGTTCACTTTTTTTATGCAGAGCATCAAAAACTTCAAAATTAAGATCTAAGATTTTAACTTTATAATTATATTGCTGGAGCCGCGCCGAAAGAAGTGCTAAACTGTAGGGAGGATACATATAGTAGCGTTTTCTTTTGGCTATTTCATAGTCTATTTTATCCTCATCTACTTGGAGTGGGTTTATAAGTAACAGGGACTGACATTTCGTTCTAAAAACCCGTCCTATTTTTTCCTCAATTTTTAGTTCTGCAGAATTTCCATTATTTGTTCGTTGATTCATAATAATCCATGCCGTAAGCAATTGTTTGAGCTTTATGTTAGTGCAATCTCTTCCTTCTCGAAATTGCTAACACACTAATAATGACCTAGCAAATGCGCTCCGAAGCGAGTGTTACCTCATGCGTTCTCTGTTACTCTTTTCCTGAAAATTGCACATACTTATCCGGGGGACTGCAAGTCAATACTATAACTGGCCAAATTCATAGTATTATATAAAGTCGACAGAACTTGGGCAAACCAAATCAAAAGTTTCCAAGAAAATTCTTAATATTATAAATAAACTTGGTCCTCAAATCGTTTGTTATTACAATTCAAGGCTATCTTTTAACCATTGATTTTTGTATTAAAGGTGCTGTTCTTGACAAAACGGAATTCTTTTTCAAAAACTTTCTATGTCTCTGGCTTCTGAATGCTTTTGGAGTTTCTGAAAAAAATAATTTGACTGCCAGAATACTCGAAACTAAATGGGACATGAATAAGTTTATTCAATTTTTCCCTGATTTTTTTATGATGATGTGGCTCAGCAAAGACGAGGAAAAAACCACCTCCACCAGCACCGGTAATTTTACCACCAATGGCACCTGCAGATATTGCTAAATCATAAAGTTGGTCAATGGTAGTATTAGTAACTTGAGCGCTCAAGCTTCGTTTTGCCTTCCAAGCATCGTCTAAAAGTGTCCCAAACTGTATGAGGCTCTCGTTACTGTTTAAAATAGCGATGCCTTCATCCACCATCTCAGATATTGAATTCAACTGACGAGATTTACTTTGAATCTCAGGAACATAACTTTGGGCGATATCGGCAGCTGTCCTTTCAATTCCAGTGTAGAATAACATTAAATAATCATTTAAAGCTAGGGCTCGCTCGTTTTTAATCGTTAATGGCTTGACAGTTATTTCTCCATTCTGTGCAAAAGTAATCTGATTCAATCCTCCATATGAGGCTGACGTCTGATCTTGAGAACCAACTGTTTCTTTCAAAACTTTTTGCTCTATATAAATACTTTCCTGAGCTAATTGCAATTTACTTATCATCTGTCCCTGTAAAGCATATAAGGCATGCAAAATTCCAACTGTGAAGGCGGAACTAGACCCTACTCCACTTCGTGCGGGCAAATCGCCGTCGTGGTGAATTGAAAGACCACCATTAATTCCCAAATAACGTAAAGTTTCACGAACAGCAGGATGAAGAATTTCGTCAATGCTTTGGCACATCTCAATTTTTGACCAAACTATGCGAAACCGATGCGGAAAAAACGGCGGAAGGTAACGACAAGTCAGGTAACAATATTTATCAATTGTAGTTGCTAAAACAGCCCCACCATGCTTCAGATACCAAGATGGGTAGTCAGTACCTCCACCAAAAAAAGATATTCGGAACGGGGTTCTACTTATAACCACTAGTATAAATTGAGTAATTCATCATGTGGAAGCCTTTTAATAATTCTTGTATGCCTGCGTCCAGAGATCTCTTTGCTAAGAAACCAGCGTCTTTTAATTTCTGATTGGAAACAATATAATTGCGTTTATCAGGATCGCTACCAATCTCTGAGAAATGGATATAAAAATCCGGTACGTATTCCTTAATTTTCAAGGCCAATTCTTCCTTAGACAGATTAGCTTCGTCAAGTCCTAGATTATATGCATAACCAGCCATTTGGTCAGCATTTTCTATAGCATACAAGAAACAATCGGCTACATCACGAATATGTACATAGTTACGCTTAAAGTCTTTTTCGAAAATTACGATATAGTTATCAGTAGCCGCAGCGTAGACAAAATGATTAACTAACAAATCCAACCGCATACGTGGGGAAATGCCAAAGACCGTAGCCAGCCGAAAAGTAATGACATTAGGAGAGTCTAAAAGTTCTAATTCAGCCTGGACCTTTGTTTTTCCATAAAGAGTAATTGGTTCTAATGGGGTTTCCTCAGTACAGTAAAAATCGCCTGAATTGGTTCCATAGCCGCTATTTGTATTAGGGAAAATGATCAATTGGTCGGGACTTCTCAAACGATTCAGGAGTCTAATTGATTCTAGATTAACAGATTGTGCTAATTGTGAATTTCGATCACAGGCCTTAGCGCCAACGATTGCAGCTAAAGGAATAATAACATCTACATTTCTTAGCAATTCATTTACTCGAAACTCATCACATGCGTCTCCGAATTCTAAGTGAAATCTTGAATTTGCACAGAGGTGGAATAAGCTTTGCTGTTTATACATCAGGTTATCTAGGACTGTTACTTTGTATCCAGTACCAATTAAGTGCTCACATAGAATTGAGCCTATGTACCCAGCACCACCTGTAACAAGAATATGTTCCATAAAGTGACTTGGCTCTTCCCTAAGTTAATTTACTCCTTCAGACTGAAAGCAAATTAGTATTAAAACGCCCCCTAATTATTAACCGTTAGTGGCTTTGAGGGATTCTATTATTTGCTTGAACATGGTCGCGACATCAGTTATGCTAGCTTCGTCTATTTTATAATTTCCCCCCGTTTGTTCCTTCTAGATCGTTTGTATAAATCAAAGATTGTAACATTGTGGAAATCTGGTTCGCAAGAGTTAAGTTAAAAGCTTTTGGAATTGATCAGAATTTGGGAGATAGCACGAAAGCTATCAAATTTTTAGGGAGTTGTGATTTCGGCTCACGATAGCAGGCTGATTCGTCAACTCGAAAAACGAGCCATCTGTAAGGAGTGACAGTAAATAATTATGCATATAGATGTCAATGAACATGTCATGTACAAGATTGCCAACGAACCTATACTCACATATCCCTATCCGCACTTTTTTATCCAATCCATATTTCCAGAATCCTTCTATGACAGTATGCTTTCTAACTTACCTCCAACTTCTAAATATACAAGCATTGCCGAGACGGGACGTGTGACCCAAGGCTCCTATAAGGAAAGATTCATTATTTCGTTGCCTGACGGAATTGAGGCATTAGACACTCATCAACAAGATTTCTGGATCGAACTTACGTCTTGGCTTCTTGGTAATGACTTCTTAAAATTACTAGTCGATAAATTCCGACCATTTATTGCTGAACGGTTCAGTGGTTCTCAAGCAAAAAAAACAAGTTTGGAACCAACAGCACTGCTAATTCGTGACTTTCAAAATTATGCAATCACTCCTCATCCGGATGCGCCGCACAGATTGTTAGCGTTGATGTTTTACATGCCCCATGATGATAGTACACCACATATAGGAACATCCATATATAGGCCGATTGATTCTAATCCCAAATTTGAAGTTGAAGCTGGTGGCCATTATCCTCGTGAGAGTTTTAAAGAAGTAAAAAGAATGGATTATTTACCTAATTCGTTCTATGGGTTTTTTAGGACAGATAACTCTTTTCACGGAGTAGAGTTGGTCGAGGAACCAGTTGAAAGAAATTCGTTATTGTACTATATCCGAGTAAAAGAAACCGATTCGTAGATTGGCCAAACTTGTTAATTAGGAAAACAACGAATATCAATACTAATTTAATAACTCTTTCTTTCACGTTATGTTTTTGAAAAAGGGGCGATAGATTTTAGACATTATTTTAACAACCAAATATAGTTTTAGAAAGGAGTAAGGATGCAACTTCTTAATCTAGAGCAGGGTATATTTTTTCAAATGGGTGATGGGAAGAATTGGCGGGTTGTACACCCAGACATGGGAGCACAGCAAATCACACTCAATCATGGAATTCATGCCCCTGGCCAAGAATTCACCCAACATATTCATGACTATTCCGAAGATGCTATCGTTTGCGTAGAAGGAGGGGGGGCAATCCGGCAGGGAGATAGTTATACACCGATTACGGCAGGTGAAACTATCTTTGTTCCGGCTGGTGAAGTCCATGGGACCAAAAATACTACTGATGCTCCAGCACGGATGATTAGCTTTCAAGGACCGCCGGATATGGCATTGTATCGTGGAGAACGAGACCATAAACCGGGAGAATCGCCTACACCCCAAGCTGGTCATACCAGTAACGTGCAAGTTATCGACATGGCCAAAAGTGGACCAATTTTCGGTCAGTCTTGTGATTGGAGAAGAGTTATCTCACCGGAAAAAGGTTCAAAACACCTGTCTCTGGATTACATTCAGCTGAACTCAGGTGAGCAGTTTGATCATTTACCTGGAAACGTCGAATCAGTCTACGTACTAGCAAGCGGCAAAATTAGAGTGACAACCAGCGACGAAACCCATCATCTTGAATTCAAAGATGTTATTTTTGCCTGTCCAGACGATTCATTTTCAATCGCACATACCGGTGATGACGTCGTCAAACTTATTTACTGCCAACCCACAGCATCCCTAGTTTGAGCAAATGAAAGTTGTGTTGTTTGTACCAATATTTCAACGTATCAAAACTTATTTACTAGCGCAAGTTTTCCAATTTGGTATGAGATATCCTTAAAAAATAAGTATACCGCGGTTATGTGATCATTGAATTTTACCACGTCTCATCTTCAACTGAAAAATTACTAGCTGTGTATTCTAAGATCTAACCTGAAGCCAAGGCCACGACATTAGTATTGGAAGATAAGAATTTGACTGCTCGCCCTAGTTCATCAATATCGGCTAGTTGTCCAACCTCTAATCCGTAATGACATAGGATAACAATATCTGGGCGAATGAAACTGGCTGCGCGAGCAGCCTCGCGAATTCCCATTGTGAACTTACCCCCAACCGGCATAATTGCGATTTGCGGACCGTACATTTGACCGATCAACTGCATATCATTGCACGCGTTGGTATCAGAAGTATTGTAGTCCGTATAATCCCGTTAAAGGATAGGATAACACCACAAGATCCGCCCTCAGGGTGGAAATAGTGCCCTTCAGGGACAGAACCTAATGCTAAGTTAGGTGACAGTGAACCAGAATTATGAAAAGCTTGTACTAAGGTGATTTGCACGTCCGCTAGTTCAATTGAGCCACCAGGATTTAAAGGGGAAAGCACGATCATTTAGTTCTAACCCGTGAGCTTGTGCAACCGGACACATCTCATAGTTGTCAACAAAAACGGCTTCAGTCGATGGCAAATTTCAAAAGCGTCCCGAACATGATCGTTGTGTCCATGCGAAAAAATGATAATATCTGCCTTCTCTACCTCGTCACGTTTCATACAGGCAACTGGACTTTCATCCAGCCAAGGATCGTAGCAGATGGTTGTTCCCAATTCGGATTCGAAACAAAACGACGCGTGCCCAATATACCTAATCTTGATGGTTGCCACACTTTACTCCTCTCAATGTAGAATTCCCTCTAGTAGTGGTGGGAGACGAGACCAAATCAGTTAACAGCAAAGTCAGCATATTTTGCTAAACAAGGATCTTTATTCTAGTTTTTGTAGACGACCTCACGTAATCCTTTGATGTAACCAACAGCAAAGAGGCGACCGATAGAAGAATACCCAGGATGATCATTATTATCGCCTTCCATTGTCGGAACATGATCAGGGCGCAAAACGCCTTCAAAATTAATATCTCGATAGGCTTGCATACACGCAGCCATGTCTGTTTTTCCATTGTCATGAAAAGTTTCTTGAAATTTCTCGGGTGTTCCTTCAACATCACGAAAATGTACGAAGAAAACCTTGTCCTGCTGTCCGAAACGTCTGATAACACTAGGAAGATCGTCCGTCATTAGGGTGAAGTTACCCTGACACATCGTAATGCCATTAATAGGACTCGGAACCAGATCGACTAAACGCTGAAAATTCTCGATACTCCGCATAATTCGTCCCAAGCCACGTATAGGCGAAATCGGAGGGTCGTCTGGATGCATTGCCAATTTTACATGAGCTTCTTCCGCCACCGGTACCACACATCCAAGAAAATACTTCAAATTATCCCACAACTGCTCTTCAGTTACAGTTCCATATTCTGTATCAGCTTGTTTGGGCATTTGCTGATGATCATAACCAGTGACTAATGCTCCACCACGTGATGGAATACCCTTGGAAGTTCTTAACCAATTAAATACCGGCATCCACTCGTAACACCAAACAGGAATCTCAAGCCTTCCCATATTTCGAATCAATTGACAAACAGAATCAATTTCCTCATCACGTCCTGGCAACCCAAGTTTAGCTTTGTTAAGTGGTGGGCGACTTTCGATGACAGCCAGTTCAAACCCAGAATCCTGATAGTTTTTTTTAACGCCTGCTAGTGAGTTATATCCCCAAGGAAGATCCTCCGGATTTAGGTTCTCTGTGCCCCGACTGAAATCCATGGTACCAACTACGTGATTAATACCACACTGTTTGACCATTGTCCATAACGCTGATGGATGTGGTGATAGCATTTCGGCGACTTCAATCATTATTGACTCCTTTTAAAAAATGATACGGATTTTATTCCTAAGAAACGCTAAATCCTTTATGCTTCTACGAAATTTTGGAAGAGTCAAGTTATGTTAATTGACCTCATTCCCTCGATAGATTCGCCGTCCGCGAACTAGAATACGCTTAGAATTTTCAACTGGCGACAGCTCATCAACGCTATGATAGCCTAACGTCATACTCATACGTGTGCCATCGGTCTGATTCCTACCAGCGGAATGAATAATCATACTGTCGATCGCTAGCATCTCCCCTGCTGACATCGGTACCGGAATACACTGTTCTTGCACAATTTTACGCAGATGTTCTTGGTCAGCAAAGTTAAGTAGATCGGGCAAATGATGTGACCCAGGAACAACATAAGTACAACCGTTTTCCACATTAGTATCCTCCAAGTAAACCAATACGGTGACAATCGTACGAGACCAATGCATCACATCACGATGAGGTTCCAAGGAATGTGTTGAACTTCGGTCACGAAGATAGACATGATTATGACGGTTGAGAACGAATTCAATATTAGAACCTAACAGTTTCTCCAATGGGTCAAGGATCTCATCAGACGCTATTGACTCTCGGAAGATACGCCCTCGCGACCAAAGATTGGAAATGCGTATAATTCGATCGTTTTGACGGACGACTGGCTCTACGGCTTGGTCTATATTTTGTGAAATTACGGCTTTTAAAGCTTTAACTCTCTCTAATGAAAACTGGGTTGGCAACTTGACAAAACCATTGTGCCGAAACAACTGAACTTCCTGCGGGAGTAGGCTCACCAACACTTTTTTTACCTCTTTCAAGAAGAATTCAACAGTTTAAATATACCAACTCAAACTCAAGATCCAGCATTGATTAGGGGTGCTTCTCCGGATCCAATCGATTCAAAAAACTGACCGTGTTAGTATAACTGATTTTCCCATCAGGTTAAAGACTTTTGGATCCACGTTGATTGATGCTAACACTAGAATTCTTTTCCTAGTTTCCATATTGCCAAAGATCAAACGAAAAGTCCAAAATAAAAATGTTGAAGAGATTGTCCTAGTATTAAATTTGGATTCAAAACCTCATAGTGTGCGGGTGGGTAACTGCACAATTTCACTAACGCTGTGGTGTTCGTTTAGAGGTGGCCCCATCTATCTAAACAGGTGAATCCAATTGATAAGTGAAATCCTGCATAGTTTAACCTGCCATGGATGCTGACAGTGAATGATAGTAAAACATCTCGGCACTCCGTCAAGAATGGAATGAGGCCGTCTCTAATTGTAGAAATGGATGTCATTGCTGATCGATTGTCTGGCCTCTGTCACTGATTCATAGGCTTTGAGGTAGACCTCTTCATATTTGATGGCGTGCCAGAGTCGTTCTACAAAGACGTTGTCTCTCCAGCTACCCTTAGTCCATACTGATGCGGATGTTGTGCACCTGAAGTTTGCTGCTGAAGGCCTGACTGCTAAATTGGCTCCCCTGGTCGGTGTTGAAGATATCGAGGGTACCATGCCGTGAGATAGCCTGATCAACCGCCTTGATGCAGAAAGAGCCATGGTGTTGGACAACTGCCAGCAGAGAATCTTGCGACTATACCAATCCACTACAACGGTCAGGTAGACAAAGCCTCTGGCCATGGGAATGTAGGTGATATCTATGGCCCAGACCTGATTGGGACGATTAATCTCCAGCCCTGTCAGCAGATAAGGGTGGATTTTGTGGCCGGGATGTTTCTGGCTGCTATTGGGTTTCCGGTAAAGAGCTTCGATCCCCATCTTTTTCATCAGGGTGGAGACATGCTTTCGGCCAACCTTCCCTCCATCCAATCTGAGAAGATCTCTCAGCATCCGTGCCCCGACAAAGGGGAGCTCGGTAGTAGTTTATCGATCTTCTTCATCAGGCGCAGAGCCCGCTCTGAGACGGGTCGTGATTGGTAGTAGAGGCTGCTACGGCTCAATTGGAGCACCTCGGCTTAATAGGTCAGTGGCAAAGGATGTTGGCGGTCAATCATCTTTTTGCGCTCCACAGGCCCGCTTTGCTGAGCTCTCCTTCTAAAAAATCATTTTCTAATGTCAGCTGTCCAATCTTGGCATGAAAGGTCTTGACATCCACTGGAGGATCACTGAGTTGAGCAGAATTCTCCAACACCCCTGTGGCCCAATTCAACAACTGGTTCTTCCACTGGGTGATCTGGTTGGGATGTAGATCAAACTGTTGTGCCAACTCGGCCAAGGTCCGCTCTTCTTTAGCTGCCTCCAGTCAACTTTAGCCTTGAAGGCGGGCAAGTGGTTTCTACCTGGTCTTCTGCTCAGGCTTTATCTCCTGTATCTCGGGTGATAATACCCGGTTGTTGAGCCGAATTTCCACTTATCAGCCTGTCCAGTTTTTCAGGGCCACCTCTTTTCGAACGAGGAAAAATAAACGTTCCCTAAAGTTAAACTCTCACTAGAACCGTTTTAAATTATGGTTTATTAATTGCTTAACCTGAATGTGAATATTAGGGTATTGTAAAATTAATAGGAGATATTATGATAAATAATGTAGTATATGAAGATTATTTGTGGTCAAAATCACTTATGTTTATTGATATGTAGGGTTAACCAATTTATGGAAAAGGTTGCTGTATTCGTTGATGTTCAAAATATTTATTATACTGTTAGACAATGCTACAATTGCCATTTCAACTACAATGCTTTTTGGGCAGAAGCAACGTCAGGCAGAGAAATTGTGAAGGCGATTGCCTATGCTATTGATAAAGGCGATGAGAAGCAAAGACAATTCCAGAATATACTTAAAGGCATTGGCTTCGAAGTAAAACTAAAACCGTTTATCCAAAGAAATGACGGTTCCTCCAAGGGAGATTGGGATGTTGGGATTACACTGGATATAATGGAATATGCGGAGCACTCAAATGTGGTTGTGTTGGCATCCGGAGATGGTGATTTTGATTTGTTACTAAATAAAATAAGAACCAATTTTGGTGTTTCAGCTGAAGTTTATGGTGTAACTGGACTTACTGCTATGTCATTAATGAGTTCAGCCTCAAAATTTGTACCAATTGAAGACAATTTGCTATTAAAAACTAAGCAGTGATCTAATAGCAATTACAAATTATACATCTCCATCTAGTTAAGTCATTAACTCAGATGAATATTTTGACAGAAAAGTAATTATGGAATATCGCAGATTTGGAAAAACAGATATGCAATTAAGCGTTATGGGACTTGGAGGACTACTTGCCCACTATGAGGGTGTTTGTGGTCACCCGCCATCCGAAGAGAAAGGCAAAATTTACCTGCGGGCAGCTGAATTAGGGATAAATCTGTTCGATACAGGATATGGCGACGAAGCTCACGTTCCTGACGAACTAAAGGGAACAGACACTAATTACCATTTTTCGCTAAAAGTTGGTGCGCCGAGGCCTGATGATCTGGAAGATTTAGTTGACAAACAGTTAAAACTCCTCTGTCGAGATACGATTGACATTCTTCGGGTGCATTATTACGCTTATAAAAGTGACAGCCAACTTGCCAATCGAATTGCGAACCTGAAACAGGCAGGTAAAGTACGATCGCTTTGTATGATTCGCCACACTCTAGCTGATCAGGAAACTTATGCTAAACATGGCCCCGAACCAGATTCTGATGCAGATTTGGTTATTTACAATTACGTCTGTCGGTGGCAGGAAACTGGTCTTGAACGATCCGCCAAAGTAGGACAAGGTGTCTTAATTATGAAAGCGTTGGGCGGCCAATGGATAAGTTGGTTTGACAAAACACGAACAGATTGGCAAAAGACTACCCCAGACGGAATTATTAGATTATCACCACGCGGAGAAGGGATACGCTCAGAACTGGGCTTGATTTATCCCATAGTAGCGGGACCTTGGCACGAACTTTCAGAACCAGGAGAAACGATCGCACCAACAAGTAGGGCTTTAAGTTGGGTGTTGAAAAACAAGGCAGTGAGTAGTGTGCTAGTTGCAGTTGCCAGTGTTAATGAATTAGAGGAAACTCTTGCTACAAAATAAGAGCATAATTTTCTATCAACTGTGTGATATTATCAAATTGCAATGTATCACTAAATTAATAACAACATAACAGCGAAAGAAGAGAAAGCGTGAAAGCATTTGGATTAACGATTAATTTGCGAGAAGATCCGCAGATAATCGAGAAATATAAAGAATATCACCGAAACGTTTGGCCTGAAGTGGAACAAGCTTTGAAAACAGTTGGGGTTACTTCAATGAAAATTTTCCTGCTTGGTAGAAGACTGTTTATGTATATGGAGACCATGGATAATTTTGTTGTCGATCGGGACTTTGCCATGTACTTGGAACAGCATCCAAAGTGTGCAGAATGGGATGCACTCATGCGGACGTATCAGGAGAAACCCCTTGAAGCCAGAGAAGATGAGTGGTGGGCAATGATGGAGCAAGTTTACGAACTAAAGTAATGATATGAGGTACTATGCCGACAGAGCTAGAAGACTATCTGTTTGATCTACGCGGTTACTTGGTACTTGAAAAGGCAGTCAGTACAGATCATGTGCATCAACTCAATACCGATCTTGATCCATATGTTTCGATGAAATTGGGGGGATGGTGCCAAAATGTCCATCGTCTAAAAGAACATGAAATCCATAATATCATTGAAATTGGTGAATCATTTGAACGGTTAATAGATCATCCATCGTGGTTAGGTTATATCAACCGATATGCTGGTAGCGATGGCCTTTTTATTGACGAGGCATTTGTCAACGTGCGTGGTGAAGGTGGGGAAACGCGTTTGCATTCTGGTGCGCACAAACGCCGGGTTCGAACACAATTTCGATTTCATAACAATGAATTCCGTTGCGGTCAGATTGTGCTACTACTAGCTTTAACAGATATTGCCTCAGGCGATGGTGGCACTATGGTTATTCCAGGTAGCCACAAATCGAATCTGGTTCATCCTGCCTTCAATGATGATAGTAGTCAAATCGGATCTGCGGAGGGTATTGAAGGTGCAATCGAAGTCCACATGAAAGCTGGCGATGCCTTGTTGTTTGTTGATTGCATCGCCCATGGATCAGCAAAACGACGAAATGATGGTGATCGCCGCGTAGTCATCTACCGATACGGACCACATTGGGGACATAGCCGATATGGTTACGAACCGTCAGCCGCATTACTAAAAAGGCTAACACAGGAACGTCGTAAAATTATCCAACCGTTAGCCCCAAGACGCAATTCCAGTCATTCAATTTATCAATTCAATTGAATGGAGCCTTTAAAATATGTCAAACCAAGCCAATAGTAAACCGAACATCGTCCTGATTCTTGCAGATGACCTGGGTTACCGAGATCTTGGTTGCTATGGTAGCGCTGCAATCCAAACCCCCAACTTAGATCAATTGGCAAGTGAAGGCATTCGTTTTACTCAGAGCTATTCCGGTTGCCCAGTTTGTGCCCCCTCCAGAAGCGTTTTGATGACGGGCAATCATGCTGGACATACCTCTGTTCGTGGTAACAGTGGTGGTATTCCGTTACAGAGTAGCGATGTCACTTTAGCAACCTTACTAAACTCAGCTGGTTATACTTGTGGTGGATTCGGCAAGTGGGGGCTAGGCGACGTTGATACACCAGGTACACCAGAACGACATGGGTTTGACACTTTTTTCGGTTATTATCACCAGGTACATGCGCATACTTATTATCCGTCCTATCTGTGGAGGAATAGTGAAAAGGTCGAGTTACCCGGTAACAATGACGGTGATGAAGGCAAAACCTATTCACACTACCGTATTTTCGAGGAAACCTGTAATTTTATCCGTAAAAACAGTAACCGACCATTCTTCTGTTACGCACCCTGGACACTTCCGCATGGACGATATGTCATTCCACAGGATGATCCCGTTTGGCAGATCTATCAAGACAAACCATGGTCCAGTTCGGCCAAGGTCGCGGCAGCTATGATTTCGCTTTTCGATCGTCATGTTGGTCAGCTCCTTCAATTGCTGCAATCATTAGATCTGGACGATAATACTGTCATCATGGTGAGTTCGGATCATGGCGCTGGTTTTCGGTTTGAAGGAGAACTTGACTCCTGTCAACCACTTCGAGGTCACAAGCGAACCATGTATGAAGGTGGTATCCGCGTGCCCACTATAGTACGCTGGAACAGTCAGATTCCAAAAGAGCAGGTCAGCAATCATCCATGGTATTTCCCTGACATCATGCCGACACTACTTGACTTAGCCGATCTGCCTGTTCCGAAAGACATCGATGGTGTTTCAATTGCACCAACGCTGAAAAACCGAGGCGAACAAAAACAACACCATCATCTATACTGGGCTTTACCCTTGTATGATTTTGGTAAACGGCAGTTCAGGCCAGATGGTCTGATGGAAGCTGTGCGAAAAGACAATTGGAAAGCTGTCCGCCCACTCACTGATGCACCGATTGAATTATACGATTTATCAAATGACATCAGCGAAGAAAATAATCTGGCAGATCAACGGCCAAACATCGTTGAGCAAATGATGTCGCTTTTACGTCAGGCTAGAACGGCGGGACACCCGCAGATTGAACCCGAAATGCCGGAAGGCAAACGGTACCGATAAACGGAGAAATTATATGTCAACTCATAAAATTGCAGAACCAGTCATTTTTAGCAAAGATCTTGGTCAACCACTTGATCTTAACTCCATCAATTTCACTCAGAAAAACGCTGATGGCAAACCTGTTATACCCATGACAACTGAGCAGAAATATGTTTTTGACGCCAAAGGTTGGGTAATGATTCCCAGTGTGCTAACAGAATCAGAAGTTAGTGAAATGCGTGATTTCTGCTACCAGCTGAAACAGGATCCCAACTCCATCCCTGCTCCCGAACGTTCAACCTATGGAGGACCATTACAAGCTTTGATGGATCATCCGGTTGTGGTAGGTATGGCTAACGATTTTTTGGCCTCTCCGTATCTTACCAGTCAGGAATGCTACGGTTTTCGCATGGAAATGAGTTTTCTGGCTTTGCGTTCGGCCGAAGACAAGGAACCAACAAAATTCTCACCACATAACGGCAACGCCATGTGGCGTATGCCAGGCGATTGCCACGAATACCACTGCATGCCCGGAAAAGCTTACAGTGGACTTACCCGTGTAGTATGGGAACTGGAAAGTGTGGAAGAAGGCGATGGTGGAACTCTTTTTATTACGGGCAGTCACAAATCTGCTTTTACTGCACCAGAGTCAGCCTATAAACACGGCTCCTCATTGTGGGAGACCTATTCCTGTCCAGCTGGATCGGTCATTATTTTCACTGAAGCAACCACGCATAGTGGTCAACCTTGGATCAATCCGGACCGAGACCGGGTGGCGATTTTCAACGCCTATAACTCAATCGATCGGCGGTGGACAAGATCCAAGCCCCATCCTGACTATCTGGCTTCCATGCCGCCTAAACGTCAAAGTTTGTTTCGAGACGCGTATGTCAAAGGCAATGTAACGGGAAAGCCTTTCACCATGTAGGTTATAAACACGAGTTTTCACCAATGGAAAGCATGAATTAATCTATCAAGGCAAAAAGCTCGTTTTCGATCACAGCACCTTAATGCCGAATAAACCTTTTAGATCCATAGGAGAATAAAAGGGAATCATGCGGAGTTGGAACAGAAATTTTTGTTTATTGGCCTTTGCCGTTTTCAGCGTAGGTATGTTCTTTGGTATCTACTTTGCCCTGTTTTTCAACTTTATCGAAAATCGGTTTGCAATTGAAGCACATGAACTCGGTTACATGGAAGCATTACGAGAGGTACCCGGATTTCTTAATGCGCTTTTTATCGCAACTATGATTTATTTTGCGCCACCAACCATTGGTGGAATATCGCTGATCGTGATGGGGGTGGGCATGGCCGCTTACTCCCAAATAAGCGGATTTGGAGGACTACTATTCTTCTCCCTTGTTTGGAGTGTCGGATTTCATGCCTGGGTTCCATTGCGTAGCCTGATGACGATTGTCTATTCGGAAAGCGATGAAAAGGGAGAACCAATTGGCCAGCTAAGAAGCGTGGAGAGTTGCGCTATGTTAGGCGCAGCCACTCTGTGTATGTTCGGTGTGGAGTTGCTGGAATTTGAAGGGATTTTTCTAATTGGCGGTGGGGTTACCACTATAGGAGGTGTTGTTCTGATGTTTTCCTCGCGTCAGCTACGAGTCAAAGACGAAAACCGGTTTATTATACGAAAACGTTATTGGCTTTTCTATTTGTTGTCATTTTTACAGGGATGCCGTAAGCAGATCTTCATCACTTTCGCAATTTTTGCACTTGTTAAAGTGTATGGAACTAATAGAGACACGATCATTAAGCTGATACTGATTAATCAGATTGTCATCTTTGTTTTCTCTCCAATCATGGGGAGACTGGTGGACAAACTTGGCGAGCGTGTGATGTTGAGTGCAAGTTATCTCGGGCTAGTCTTGGTTTTCATTGGATATGCAATACTGAAAAATGTCAATTATCTATATGTTCTTTACTGCATTGACAATTTCCTATTTGTTGGTGGTATCGCCTTAACGACTTATTTAAACAAGATTACAATTCCAAAGGATCTCAAACCAACACTTGCTATGGGTGTGACCATGAATCATATCGCAGCTGTAACGTCACCCTTGATCGGTGGCTTGATATGGATGAAGTTCGGTTACCAGATTATCTTCATTAGTGGTGCTTTATTCGCCTCGATTTCCCTAGTTTTCACTCAGTGGCTCAGAGTACAACCTATGGTTTTCGAAACGAAGCCAGAATTTGCTGATTAGGAAAGGAAATCAGGATACTCAATCAGCGTCATCAAACGGGAACTCCAACTTGAGGCGTCAGTTCGAGATGGGGTCGAATCTAAACATGTAAATTCATTTTTGTTGAAGATAACTCAAGGAACACATAACCTTAGTCGTCTTAGCTGTTTGATTGCAATCATCTTGACGAGCTACTATTCCATTCAACTTCGACATAATTTTCTACCAAATATCGGAATGCGTTCAACAGGTGGTTCAGATTGCATCTGAAATCTTGGTGTATGGTTTCGTACTGAGTATATGCTTGGTTCAGCAGCTTTTGCATAGAATCTCTAACCTCTCCAATCCGCTGGCCTTGGGTTTTCACAAATTGGGACGTTGTCTGTTTAAATGTATCAAATTCGGTTTCCAACGTTTTATTAAAATCGTCTACCGCAGTTTCCTGACTTGTGACCTTCTCAAAATGATATCCTTGAATTGCTAACCTCACGGCTTTAGCAAACATATGAGGATAACGCTTAAGCACCCGTAATAAAAACTTGAAATACGTTAAGCCTTGACGGCGGGAAAATAGTTGGTATCTGACTGATTTTACAAACGCTCTAAGTTCTGCGCGGCTTATTTTCTTGGGCTTTCGTCGACGTTTGATATGTAGTAGTAAATTTAAATTTTCAAACATCGTCAGACATCGATTGAAGTAGCTCCGTAAACTTGGCTGGTAAAGCTCTCTTAAAACCCTTTTATACTCACTAATTAGCGTGTCGCGACCAAGTTCCGGGACGAAGTTCAGTTCAGTACTAACATTGTTTCCAGCTGATTCGTGCAATAATCTTCCCTCAGATTCAAGTCGGTGGTAAAGATTCGTGTTCTTTAAAGCTGTTAGCAAACCTGCCATTGACCTTGGAATTCCCGCTTCCTGAATAAAATCTATGTGTGGCTGAAACTCTTTGTCTCCATCAAGTCCAATGATAAATCCCGCCGTTACCTCTATCCCGTGTTCCTGAATTGTTCTCACTGCACGGAGTAAATAGTCTCTGGTACTTTCAGTCTTACTGGTATTCTGTTTTTTCGACGTTTTTACCAGTGGCTCCTCATTCGGGGTCTCAATTCCTAGAAAGGTCATATTGAATCCGGCTGCAGCCATAGCTTCCAGCATATTCGGTATTTCTATGATGTTTACACTGGCTTCAGTATAAAGACCAAAAGGGTAATCCCTTTCTTCTTGCCATTCAGCAATAGTCGGTAAAAGACGCATGGCATCACGTTTATTACCGATGAAATTATCGTCGACCAAAAACATTGATCCACTCCAACCAAGATCGTATAGCAGATTGAACTCGGCTAAAACCTGTTCTGTCGTCTTAGTGCGAGGAACCCTTCCGAACAATTTGGTAATATCACAAAATTCACAGTCGAAGGGACATCCTCGTGAAAATTGCAAGGCCATTGACCCATAAACACTCAGATCAATGAGATCATAACGAGGCAACGGTGTCTGGGTGACGTCAGGTTTGGTTATGGCTCGGTACATAGGTTTGGCAATACCGGCCTTGAGATCTTCCAAAAAATCAGGAAAAATCTCCTCAACTTCATCAAGGAGAAAATGGTCAACCCACCCCTCATAGCACTGACAATGTCTTCATGATAGGAAGTGGGATGAGGGCCACCAGCGATGACTGGGACTTCAGCTTGGTTACATTGCGTTATTACCTCAAATAAAGAGTCTTTTTGGACAACCATAGTAGAGGTAAAAACAAAATCTGCCCAATCTAAATCTGCCTTGGTAAAGGATGTGACATTCATATCAACGACTTTCAGCTGGTAATCTTCGGGAAACATCCCTGCCACCACCAGCAACCCAAGTGGTGGCGTAGCGGACCTTTTCCCGACAAATTCTAAGGCGAAATTATATCCCCAGTATGAAGGAGGAAATTTTGGGTATACCAACAAAGCATTGGACATATCGGACTTACCTCTCAACCTATTTAAACCTAAAACCCAAGACTGACAATGAAACATGGATGGATTAAAATTTCAGGTCCGCCGACCTGACTGACTCTAAATAGTACAGTTTTTGATTTGTAGGATATCTACTTCCATCAGAAGACTGTTGTACTTACGAATCAAATAAGAACCAATTACAACCAATACTGATAAAACGACTGTCAAGTTTTTAATTATATCATATATTTAAGTACACATCTGCACAAAATTGTTACTAATCAAGAACACTGGGGATAATTAATAATTTCCTGATATTGAAATCATACCAAAATTTACGTTGGAGTCAACTTTTTTTACTTAAATGATTTGAATAGAAATATAAATCTTAAACTCGGTTTGATTGATACTGTTGGGACAGATCGAAGGAGTCTTACAGGCCAGTTACTCACTTCTCCCAGATTGGCCAATCGCTTTCCTGCAACTGCATCCAGAGTTGATCAAATTCACTACTCCCATCATCTTCCCATTCATCCAGTCTAATACCGTTAGCATATGACTCATCCACTCCCTGTTTCATCAGACGTTCTGCCTGTTGTAGGTTTCGGTAATAGTGTTTGACATCTCCTGGTAAAGTCACCACAGAGATATGGCGAGGCAGTTTCAACGCGGTTGTTTGCATATAGCGTTTAATCGCTTCTTCGTCTAATTCGATGCCTAATCCGGGATTTTCCGGCACCTTTACGAATCCACGCTGAACCTGATGTCCTGTGACGATTAGATCATCTTCGTAAGCATGACTAGCTGTCACCCCCGGCAGAGTGGCCGTTGGCATGACAGCGCCAAGATGACAAGCAAATGCTGTGGTAATACCAGTCCCCACATACTGTAGCAGGATCGGCGTGTTAGCAGCAGCAAAAACCCAACCTGCAGCCAAGGCGCTTCTAATATTTTCATGGCTACAGAGCGCACCATCGAAATCTCCTTGCCGCAGTCCGGTCCAGGGACCTGAAGGTTGGCGAGAAGCAGGTTCACTTAGTACACCAACACCATGCAAATAAAAAGGGATACGAACCTCCTGATGAAGCCGACGCCATCCCTCAATATCATAAGCGAAAATCGGTTCTTCGACACCTTTCACAACCGGAATCTTTTCTAATTCCCGTAGGATAGGCAGTGCCTTCTCTACATTGATTAGGGAACCATTAAAATCATATTCTACTCGAAAATCTGGCGGTGCGACCTCTTGAATAACGTGCGATTGCTCGATGACATCGTAAAATGCTCTGGCTTTGCACTTTAGACCGCGATATCCACGTTCTGCCGCTACCTGAACTTCGGCGGCAGTATCTTCAGGCGACATGCACGGCATCCACCAACCCATGGCCACCCAGTGGCGTACCTGCTGTCCCATCAATTTCCAAGCGGGCAAACCCAAATATTTTCCCATTAGATCATAACAGGCCATATCAAGATTAAATCGCCCAGATCCCATTACATGATCAAAGGGATTAGTACCAAGATACGGATCCAATAAATTTGAATCTAAAGGGGGACCAACATTCTCACCAATACCAATCAGTCCAGTATCCGTGTGAAATTTATAAACGGTTACTTGTTCTGTCATGTTGAAGTGGTAATATTGTTTTCGAATCCGGTCTTCATAGGGAACACGTAAAGCGATTGGTTCAATCTCGATAATTTTCATGAGTCTGTCTCCTAATTACTTTTTTCTGATGACAAGTTCCACATCCGTCAAAGTGATGTCACCAGCTAACTGGGGATGGCGTTCTCCCAATACCACCTTGACTTTGTGTTTCCCAACTTCAATTTCCGTTGGCTGCATGACAAAGCATAGCCAGACAGCACTACTAACATCAGAGATCTTATGGGATTGGCTCAGGTTACAATATCGAACTTCAGCATTCTGCAGTTTGACTCCATCCCACCACACATCAACTATATCTCCTTGGACCCATTCGCTGAGACGTAGGCGAAGTCCCAACTCTGTTAAATAATCAAGCACCGGTTCATCTGCAATATCCAACGTAATTATGGGGCCGGTATCAGTTAGAGGTTTCTTTAATGGCACGGGGACTTCACCATAGATACGATCAATGCGGTAAGCACCACGCCACGCTCCTTCTCTTTGGATGAATCGATGGGTAGCAGCGTAGATCTTATTGGTATTGCGTAGCGTCTTCATAGATCCAATTTGTGAAAGCAGTTCACGACGCGAATCACGGTTAGCATGCCAGTTAAAGACGTAGATCCCTTTCGCTCCAGCTTTGTAGTATCTGCTCGTAATAGCGCACGTACGCATGTTCCGTTTGGTTTCTTGATCTTCAGGTCCAACGAACAGATCAGGTAGCCCACTATCAAGTCCTGGATATACATCAATACCTTGATCACAGCACATATTAACAAAACTATTAACCTCTATGGAGGGATCAGTTGCCGCACCACCAGATGGAATCAGAATATCCACTAGATCTTCATCAATCCATGTTGCTATATCGTAGCCGATGCGATGACACATCTCTAGACTTCCAGCCACTCGTGCGGCAAGATAGAAAGGTCTGCCCCGTTCTTCCGCAAGCGTATTGGTCATATGTCGAACGGCGCGTTGCAGATCAGTGAGCAGATATCGCAGTCTATAAGCTTCATCTTCAGGAAGATGAAAAGCATGTCGTTGCCAGTCCAATTCCACTCCGTCCCAATCGTATAAACGGCAAACTTCCTGAATATGAGCAAATCGGTGTTGCCGAACTTCCGGAATAGCCATATTCCACGAAAGGTTGAACCACTCGGACGTCTGATCTCCCAAAAGCCATTCTGGATGCTCAATCCGCAGACGGGTTAGTTCGGTATGATGTAATTGTTTGAGATCGCTGATCTGAGCGCCATTGAAGTGGTTATCATTCATGCGAATCGAAGCATAGACATGAAATCCTAGTTGATGACCTTTTTCAATTAAAGCTTTTTGTGGATCCTCACCTCGTTCGAGCATCCGACGAATATTTTCGGTGAAGATATAACTTTGGGCATTCTCATAACATCTCTCATGAACATCACCGAGAGTCTCCAACACGTGGCTAGGCCACCGAGCAGAATGTTCACCAACACACCAAAATAGCGCACCAACCTGAGTATCTTCTAATGGTGCATAAACCTTGTTCAGGAGATCATCCATTGATTGCGGTACCTTGGAATAGCCGTGTGGGGCGCCATCCCAATTGTAGATAATTCTATAGTCAGGCGGTCTTGGCATCTCTGAACTCCTTTGGTGCTATACTTTTTGTTACAAACTCATGGTTAGTTTTTATCAGGATTTTTTTAAATTCTCAGGGTTTAGTTCTTCCAGTTCCGGCACGACAAATTTCCCATTCTTTTGCACTAAACGGTTATCAAAGTAAATCTCACCTCCGCCAAACTCAGGTGTTTGAACCATCACCATATCCCAGTGAATGGTAGATCGAACCCCGTTATCAGCCTCTTCATATGCTTGTCCTGGTGTAAAGTGAAAAGAGCCGGAAATCTTTTCATCAAACAAAATATCTAACATTGGTTTATGAATGTATGGATTAAGCCCCAAAGAGAATTCACCGATATACCGTGCACCCTCATCCGAATCCAAGATCTGGTGTAATTTCTGGGTGTTATTAGAAGAAGCATCGACAATTTTTCCGTTTTCGAAACGCAGACAAATATCAGTAAATGTTGTTCCCTGGTAGATCGTGGGCGTATTGAAATGGATAACACCATTGACAGACTGACGGACCGGAGCAGTAAAACATTCTCCATCTGGAATGTTGCATTCTCCAGTGCATGGTATCACCGGAATATCCTTGATACTGAATTCAAGGTCAGTTTCAGGGCTAACAATTCGTACTTTATCTGTAGATTCCATCAAAGACTTAAGGGGCTGAATGGCAATTTCTAATCGGTTGTAATCGAAGGTACAAACATCAAAGAAAAAATCCTCAAAAGCTTCAGTGCTCATTTCAGCTTGCTGAGCCATAGCAGAGGAGGGCCAGCGCAGTACAACCCACTTGGTTCTGGGTACCCGGATATCAAAATGAACTGGTGTTAGCCAGTGTTTCTGATACAGTTGCATGGCTTTAGTCGGTACATCAGATAATTCGGTGATGTTGTGACTGCCGCGGACACCGATATAAGCTTGCACCTGTTCCATTCGATAAGCTTCATAATGGCCTATCAATTTCAAGCCTTCTTCATCGGCTTGGCAAAGGAGTTCGCGTTGAATCCGGTTCTGCTTTAACTCAACCAGTGGAATTCCTCCTGCCTTCCGAACTGCTCGAATCAAAACAATCACCATCTCAGTTGGAATATCAAAGCCCTCAATGAGAACAAACTCACCCACTTCGATTTTAGTGGAGTGGCAGGTTAGAATTTCTGCTAATCTATTCATTCTTGGATCGTGCATCTTAGTCTCCATTAATAATCCCTTACAAATCCCCAATTCCTGACGCATAAAAAGCTATGAAAATTTTATCAGCACGTTAATTTTTCGAGGGCGTTAAATCAAAACACAACAACTGATCCTTGCTACGGATATATAGAAATCCATTTGATAGAACTGGCGCAGCCCACAAAGGATATTTAAGCCCATGTTGTCTAGACAACTGCACCGATGATAGTACATCTAATTTTTTGGGGTTGACACGGATCAACATCAAACGGCCAAATTCCCCCAGACTAATTAGATGTTCATTAACGTAAAGCAAGGAGGTTCTTTCATTAATTGGATCCGACCACATAACCCGACCCGTTTGCAATTCAATACATCGCAGACTTGATCCTTGAGTATGCCGCCCACTACAGCCATAAAGATAGCCTTGATGATGAATTGCCGTGTTCCAATGCAGCATCATTGTTTTTTTTCGACGAGATAATGAATCATGCCAGATAATTTTATACCCTCTTGGATGAACTTGAAGAGCTGAACTTCCTACGCCATAGGCTTCACTAATGAATACAGTGTCTCCTGCAACAACAGGATTTGATGCGTTGACCGACTCAAGTTTTCTATCGCGCCAAGGATACTGAAAATCGATTTGGCCTGTCAGAGGATTAAATCCTACTAAACCACCTCTGGCAAACATAAAGCACCATCTTCTCCGGTCAATTGTTGTCAGAATTGGACTGGCATAACTGGCAAGCTCATCCGTGATTTGATAAACTACCTCACCTGACATTTTATCAAAAGCGACAATACCGGAACCATTTCCTGTAATGTCGCCCTGCGCTTGGTAAACATCTCTTGCCTTGGTGGGCAGTGCCCCGCCAACCTGCGCAATGAGTAACCGATCTTCAATGATAGGGGTCGAACCCATCCCAAAAAAATTAGGGACAACATTAAATCGAGAGCTTGTGTCAATTTTCCACCGTAGCGTTCCATCTAGAACATTCAGGCAGTGTAATATACCTTTAGCCCCATAGATGTAGACACGATCGTCATCAACAACAGGGCAGGTGCGCGGACCATTGTTGTAACCATAAATATCCTTGTAATCAGTTGGGTATTCAAATTGCCAGAGGGGCTCTTTATTCTCGCTTCTCATGCAACTTAATCGTGCGAAATTCTGATGTCGATCGAATATAAACAATCGTCCGCGAGAAATGGTGGGGGCTCCATAACTTTCACCGATTTTTGTTCGCCAGACAAGAGGAGGGCCAGAGGCAGACCAAGGATCAAGACGGAAATTCTCTGGCGATTTTCCGTCACTAGTTGGTCCTAGAAAACCAGGCCAATCACTTCCGGTTTTACGTTTACGTAGATCCGGTATTTGACTATTCGTTTCAACGTATGTTTTAGAAACGAATAAAATGAATAAAAAGGCAGCGCAAAGTATCCGTTTAAATAAATCAAACATTCAAATATTTTTGGACCCTTTTATCTTTACTGACACGCCAAATAATCGAGTCAAGATAATAATGTTGTAAGGCAAAGCCACTAATCACCGATGCAGTCATCTGTTGACCTAGTTTTAGCTTTTTCGGATCAGAGATACCTGCCAACATACCAACTGTATGAAAAACAGCTTTGTCCAACCCTAACCCAGTTACTTTCTTCAACCAATTAATCCATGGTCCCCTGTAACATAAGAAAGTGAAAATCATACCAGTGATAATGTAAGTTGTTAAATTCTTGAATAGGATTCTAGGCACTTTGTATTCTGGATTTAAGCTCTGTTGGTACTTACTTTGGGCGTAGGTATAGACGATGCAATGATATTGAACGTTGTGCCCAACGGTAACAATCGGCGTAATAAAGGCAGCAAAAATCGGATCGGAGAAAGCAACAAAATGGAGTGGGACAATTAGCAGCATATAAAGCAATTTACTGGCATTTAGCTGTTCCCCTATTAGAAAAAGCTTTAGTTGATAAGATAAGTAAATCACCAAAACAAATAAATACAATAACCCCGCGAACGGATAGAGGATACTGCTAATAGACAATGAACCTATAATAGGTCGATGCAAACCCAAGTTGGGATGGCCACGGAGTCCAGGATAAAATGAGCTAGTTATAAACATGACCAAAGGCATGTACATAGTCAAGTTGAAAAACCAATAGTCTAACCGATGAGTTCCGTAGTCGTTTGCTTTCCGTTTGTAGAGGGAGAAGAATCCCCAATGTTGCCTGACAACATGGTAATAAGCCCATAGTCTAAAGAAGGTGAAAAATCCAATAGCACCGATGGTCATAGTTTCCTTTTTGATATAGAAACCGTGTTTTGCTGTGCCATAGGCAAGAAAATATGGAAACGATATAGCGATCGGCCCGATCAGAAACAAACCAAACGATCCTAATAATTGGGAGCGTCGATTTTTCCATTCGTCAATATCAAACAAAGTCCGACTAAGTGTCGCCCAAATATGGGGGGCATCCAGAAAAATTGCCCAACTTGTGACAACCAGTAACTGGATAGTAAACGATATTTCAAGGTCACCTACACGCAGGCTACCAAAAGATCCTTTTCGAGTATCCGAAAAGTGATGTGATGCATACCAGATAATCCCCACATACAGCCAGCCGATCAGAGCAGATCCAATATAAAATATCAAATCCCGTTTCTGATCAAGTATCCATTCAAAATCCAAACGGCGTTTCATCTTTTTTGGTTCGTATTTCATGGCGATTTAGGCTACTTCTGTGTAAACATGGAGATGTCGTAATCACTGGATAATCCGTTGGAAAATGTGTTCGAAGTTGAATCCAGTAGCGTGATTGAGAAACAGATTATTATCAGAAAAACCGGCATGATAAAGTGGATTGGATCCGTTTCCTTGAGGGTACGCATTGGCAGCATTATCCAGCAGCATAACTTCAAAATGGTTGTTACCTAGAAGCATCCGACGTCTAGTGATTCTTGCATCAGCATGTTATGTAGATCAACTCAAAGACCAAATCTCAGCTGCTGTACCACCCAATATTCTTTTCTTATCATCATCATTTAAGAAAGGAAGACCTTCTCGAATGAGACCGAGTTCCTGTTCCAAGGTCGGCCAATTATATCTTGTTCGATGATGAGCAGGAAAGCCTGTTCCCCAAACAGTATGCTCAACTCCAAAGGCCGAAAGTAATCTTTCAATGAATGGATGCACGTCGTAGTGCGGAAATGGTTCTGCTGAACGACCAGCTACATCCGATAGCTTTATATAAACATTGGGATAATCAGCTAAATCAACAATTGGCTGAAAAATCGTTCCATCATCTTGGATGTCGGGATAACCCAGGTGATCGATGATTAACTTCAGATGCGGATATTTTTGGGCAATCACTTTAATCTGACCTGCAAACTCAGGTCGTAAATCGGCAATATTTTTCCACATAGGCTCGTTTGATGGCTTAAGCAAGATTTTCTGATTTGGATAATACATTGGATGAAATCGAAATCCGATTAAACCCCGCTCTTCAACCCAATACCGAACTTGTTCAGCATTATTCGGATCTTCCGGATCGATTAATCCATGTCCAACAAATCGATCGGGAAACCGGGTAACTGAATCAGCGATATAACCATTATCCCACGTGGACCAGCTAGTCTGTACCAATACGCACCAATTCACGCCGTGCTCATTCATCTCAGCAAGAAGTTGATCTGCCGTTGCTGGCTGATCAGGATAGCTATTCCAATTTGGCGAAGTCGGTCCCACTGGATATTTGGGTGGATCTATCTCCCATACATGTACGTGTGTGTCGACAATCATGTAGGATTACCTTCAATCATTAGGAGTGCAGGCTATTTTATGATTTCCGTTTCGGTGGAGTGGCAGATACACCTTCTAATCCTCCGCTAACTCTTAGCACCTCACCCGTAATCCAAGAAGCCTGAGGGCTACATAGAAAGGTAACGCCCTGCGCAATATCAGTTGGTTCACCCCATCGCCCTAATGGAATAGTGTTTCGGATGCGCTCAATCATCTGGTCTTCGCTAATATTCAAACTTTCACATCGTTGTGACATCACAGTCTTGTTAAATTCGGTATAAACAGGTCCTGGACTCACAGCATTCACCCGTACACTGTAAGCCGCCAATTCCAAAGCTAGTGTCTTGGTTAGGCTAATGACGCCTGCTTTAGCTACATTATATGCAGCAACCAATGCGGCGGGACTTTGCCCGTTGATTGACGCGATATTGACGATGCTTCCAGATTCCTGATGTTCCATTATCCTGCCAGCAGCACGACAACAATAAAATGTCCCTGTCAAGGTAACGTCTAATACACGCGCCCATTCAGAATCTTCAAGTTCAACAATAGGGTTAACGTTCTGACCAATACCAGCATTGTTAACCAGAATATCCAACCGCTTGTAATTATCGACAACACGATTAAAAAATGTTGTTACACCTTTGCTATCAGTAACATCAAGATAGATCCCATCTACGCTCAAACCTCTTTCTTGTAGACGACCCGCTTCGATCTCGGCCTTCTCAATTTGCAAATCAGCTATAATCACTGTTGCACCATTGATGGCAAGTTGTCCGACAATTCCTAGCCCCAATCCCTGAGCAGCTCCAGTAACAACTGCCGTCAGTCCATCAAGATAATATGTTGTATTTTCTCTATCACTCATAAATTTTCTCTCCAACGCACATAGGCAGTTTACGACTAAGACAATTTATAGAAAAATCGGTCTTATTAGCGTTCATTTAGCATTTGCAGAAAAACACACGGCCTTGAAAGACGCTGCACGTTCCTCTAGGGGACTCTCAATTGCTATGCGTTCGATGCTAGATCCCAACTGTACTCCGTGGCAATCTGTGCAATCAAGCATGTATTGTGCGTCTTCAGGGCTGACTAGAGCTGCACCGTGTGCCAGCCGAATTGCGTCTGGACAAAGCTGCTTGGCAATTTCATAGTGTGCTTGGCTACGCATTGCCATTTCTTCAAGCGATCGTCCTTCTGCATACCCAGTTGTTCCTCCTCGTGTAATCCCCGCGTGAAATATGAAGATATCTGGTACAGCCGCTTCTAGCAACTGCTCAGTGTCTTTTTTGTTAAAAGCGTAACCGATAGTCAACATGTCTAGGTCCTGTGCCATTTTGAGCATGTCGATTTCATGCTGGTAGCCGAGACCAGTATTTTCCAACGTCTGACGAAACTCACCATCGAACCATGACACCGTTGGAAAATTATGCACTCCCGAAAACCCAATCCGCTTGCAGTCTTCAATCAAGAGTCGCATATCACGCAAGACATCTACACCGTTCAGCCCAGCAATAACAGGCACTTGTTTAACCTGCGGTAATATCTCCTGTCGTCCTATCCGATAGACTATCTCATTGGCATCGGCCATCGGTAGCATTCCTGCGAGTGAACCGTATCCCTGCATCCGAAAGTAACCCGTGTTATAGACGCCGATGATATCCACACCGCCCCGCTCAATAAATTTAGCCGCGATACCATTTCCAGCTCCCGTCATAACCAGTGGTCTGGTTTGCTCAATTTCTGTCCATAAACGAGAGAGAAATTCTTGGCGGGAATACCGTTTAGCCATCTCATTCGCCTCCTGCTATTCCATTAAACTGACTTGGCACGTTTCAAAGCAACCTAGTTTTTAAAACAAATACTAGAGCTCAAAGTTTATTCCTGTCGTTTTTTTCAATCAAGGATATCAATAACTCAGAGGCCTCTGTTGCAAATGCAGCATCTTCAATATGCGTGTCGCGATCTATGACCCGAAAGTTACTGGTTAAATTTGCCTTCAACTCAGCCATGAATGCCGCGTCTGCTTCTGGATCGTAGAAGCCCATACCTTCAACCGCATAGCTATCATACCCGCCAATTGGATTCATGAAAATTGCTTCATTTTGGGTATGCTTCAGCCGGCGTGCCACTTCTCTTCCAACTTCAGCCATTTCCACTGCATTCAAACGGACGTCGGTAATCTGAGGGCTATGGGGAATTAATGTCCGGTTTCTATACTTCTCAGGTACTGTTTTCGGTTCGTTGAAGACCAGCACTTCGATGGCGCCGGGGCAAATAACTTGTGGGATTCCTAGCTTGCCCGCGGTTGTTAGCCGCTCAGTACCTCCAGCTAGTAAGGCATCGTGCATCTCGTTCGACACTTCAATGGTTGCATAATCGAGCACAGCACCCACAATACCTTCCTTCATCATCTGTTCCATGGCGCGGCCGCCTGAACCAACTGCGTGAAATACAATGGTTTCATAACCTGCAGCTTCTAAAACCTCAACGGCTTTCATGGCCCCTTTGGTTGTTATCCCAACTGTAGTCACAGCTACCAACGGCCTGTCCCCTTGTTCAAGTTCCACATCTACACTTGCCATGCCGCATATAGACGCTGCGGCGTTTGCCAGTATCTTTCGCATGACCGGATTGAGACCGAGAATGTCAGTTACCGAGAACATCATGGTAATGTCTTTGATGTCTACCCAATGTGCAACATTTCCGGAGGCCATTGTGGATACCATTACCTTAGGAAAACCGTATGGTAGAGCACGCATAACTTTAGTAGCTAGTGTGGTACCCTGAGTGCCTCCCATTGCTATAATACCACTCACTTTATCTTGGGTAACTAGATCAGTTACAAGATGGGTTGCACCATCAGCCATAATTGGTGCCGCAACTTCCCGTGTAGGGTTTTCAAGTAGCTTTTCCAAAGAAGTACCACCGGCTTGAGCTACCTGCTGGCGAGTGATGTCGGCCTCAGTCGTCGGTGTGCCTACCACTCCTGTATCAATGACAAGCGCTGTATCACCTAACTTTTCGATTTGTTGACGCAAATACTCCGCTTCAGTTCCCTTGGTATCCAGTGTTGCTAATACAGCGATGATCTTCCCATTCATGATTAGGCCTCCCAATTTCAGCGGAAAACACGATAATTTCTAGATAGTTATAACCAGAATAAACCTACATGGTTACCCATGCCGAGTCATTGTTACAAGACTCAACCGCCTTGTAAATAAATTGCATGCCTCTCAGACCATCGTAAACCGTTGGAAAGCCGTATTCCTCCGTCTTCATCGGATCGCCATCAATGTGTCGCCGAATGGCCTCAGCGACACCAACGTAAATAGTGGCGAAGCCTTCTAGGTAACCTTCTGGATGCCCTGGTGGAATTCGTGTGCTGTCCGCTGCCGATTCAGAGAGATAACCCTGCGCACGAGTCAGCGTTTGTCTGGGCTCACCGTAACGATAAAGCTCAAGATAATTTGGATTTTCATGCGCCCATTTAATCGCTCCCTTTTCGGCATAGATCCGGAGCGTTAACCCATTCTCTTCTCCGGTAGCAACTTGACTAATGCTTAAGATACCTTTACCACCACCTTTGAGGCGGAGGAGCGCATTGACATCTTCATCAAGTTGCCTATCAGGTAAAAACGTGCTCTTATCTGCGCAGATTTCCGCGACCGGATCTCCTGTAACGTACTCTAACAGGTTAATACAATGTGTGCCGACATCTCCTAAAGTACCACCAATACCTGATTGTTTGGGATCAACTCGCCAAGCGGCTTGCTTCTGACCGAGTTTCTCATGTGGAACCATTAGAAAATCTTGAAGATACTCAACTAACACTTTACGAATCTTCCCCATTTCGCCTGAATGGAACAGTTGACGTGCATGCCTGACAAGTGGGTGTCCCGTGTAGTTGTGAGTGAGCGCGAACACAAGTCCTGATTCCCCTACTAGTTTAACCATAGCTTCGGCTTCATTGAGGCTGTATGCCATGGGTTTATCGCAGACAATATGAAACCCCACTTCCAGAAAGGCTTTGGCGATAGCGAAATGGGAAACATTCGGCGTCACAATGCTAACAAAGTCAATCCGCTCATCTTCAGGAAGTTTAGCCTCAGTAATAGCCATTTCCTGATATGTATCGTAGCAGCGATCTGGATCAAGATACAGCTGTTGGCCAGTAATACGAGTATTTTCAGGTGTTTTTGAGAAACAGCCAGCAACAAGCTCAATTTGTTGATCAAGCGTGGCAACAATGCGGTGTACGCCACCGATAAAGGCTCCTTGTCCTCCTCCAACCATGCCCATGCGCAATTTACGTTTCCAAGATTCCATTGTTATCCCTCCTCAGTATACAAATTATCCGGTTTTCTTTTCTAACCCCGTTAAGTACTATTTGGGATTGATTAACTCAAGCCAAGAATCTGACGGTTCTGCTCCTCATTTGTTTCACCACCCGCAAAGTCATCGAAAGCTACGCTTGCAGTCTCAATAATATGTTTAGCAATAAAAGGTGCGCCTTCGGCTGCACCTTGCTCGGGACTTTTAATACAACATTCCCATTCTAAGACTGCCCAACTGGTATAATCCGCTTCTGCCAGTAAAGTGAACACGCTGGTAAAATCGACTTGACCGTCTCCAAGGGACCGAAACCTTGCTGCTCGCCCAGACCAAGGTTGATAGCCTCCATAGACACCAACACGACCGGTCGGCCGAAACTCTGCGTCCTTGACATGAAACCCTTTAATACGTTCACCATATAACCTGATGAAATCCAAGTAATCGAGTTGTTGTAACAGAAAGTGGCTGGGATCATAATTCAGACATGCTGCGGGATGATCATCCGTATAATCAAGGAACATTTCATAGGTGGCTCCATCGTAAACATCTGATCCAGGGTGAAGTTCATACCCTAATACTTTACCTTGTTCATTGGCTAAATCTAGGATGGGACGCCAGCATTTAGCGAGTTCTCTGAAAGCTTCTTCGATGATTCCTTCTGGTCTTTGTGGCCACGGATAAACCATCTGCCAAGCAAAACCACCGGACAACACGGGAATGACTTCTGTGCCCATATTGACCGAGGCACGGATGGTTTTCTTTAACTCCTCCGTTGCCCATTCAGTTCTGGCATTCCCCTTCAAGCCCGGAGGGTGAAAAGCTTCAAACATGATCTCGTAGGCTGGATGGACAGCCAAGACTTGTCCCGCTAAGTATCCTGCCAACTCGGTTGGCTCAAGTCCCATTTCTTGAAGCAGGCCTTTAAAATCATCACAATAGGTTTTGGATGCTGCGGCTTGGTCAAGGTCAATGACACGCTCATCCCAAGCCGGAATCTGAGCGCCTTTATACCCTAAGTCTGCAACCCATTTTCCTATATTTTTCATGTTGTTGTACGGTTCCTCATCGCGCATAAACTGGGCGAGAAAGATGGCTGGCCCCTTCATTTTTGGCATGGTTTCCCCCTTTAATAATTATATTAATTGTGCTCTAATTGAACAAGTTTCCTTAATTAATTTAAACTCTAAAACGAGCCAACTTGTGGTTTAAGCTTCGGGCTTAGTCGCCTGGCTCAAATCCAAAGGCAACGAATATAGATCCAAGTCCCCGATCAACTAATCTACTTGATAATATCATATAAATCGCCAAAATAGTAAACTGCTAATGATTTAGGATATGTGTCCAAAAGAGGAAGTAACACTTAATAATAATGGGGGAAATTTGCTAGCCATGCTACAATTGCGTCAAATCTTAAGATCAAGCTCTATTTTGCTTGTCTTCATTCCTCAAAGATAGAGGATTTCCAACTTTGATTAAGGCAATTACTTTTGATTTTTGGCAAACGATATATATTGACAGTCAAGAATTAAATATAAAACGAGATGAACTACGAGCATTTAAAATCTGGAAATATCTTACTGAAATTGGACATAATCTTAGACTGGTAGATGTTGAGCAATCGGTCCAAATCGCAAATGACTTTGGCCTGTCACTTTGGTATGAAGGGCTTGTTATTTCCATTGATGATTGTATTTCTGAGGTAGGTAAAGTTCTTGGAATTGCATTCAATGGAGAAAAAACCCGTACAATCACTGAAATAATGGGAATGGCAACATTGGAAACGGCACCCACACTTGCGCCTTTCATTCAAACTGAATTGCCTGGACTGGCCAAAAAATATCGATTGGGAATCGTATCAGATACAGGATTGACATCTGCCAGATTTTTACGTCGGTTACTTTCACGAGATAAGATTATTTCACACTTCACAGCACTTGGCTTTTCAGACGAAATGGGATACTCAAAACCCGAACCAACCATATTTCACCTTACACTACAACAGCTAGGAGTTGCCTCTTCTGAATCGGTACATATCGGAGATTTGGTGCAGACAGATATTCGCGGTGCCAAAAGTGCCGGGATGAGGACAATCCAATATGCTAATGGAGCGCAAAAACAATATAACAATGAATTTAAGACAGGTAACCAGAACTTGGTAGCAGATGCAATTATAGATAATTTCCGCAACATAAAAGCGGTAATTGATAATTGGTAAATTGAAATTTAACCGATCTTACTTGGCAAGTTGAAGACCAAAGCCCCTTCGCAAAATCGACGATTTCTGAAATACCAAAACAGGATAATTACAATTCCGCAACCACCTCCATTTCTAAACGATGTTCTGGCTTTTGTTGTTTGGTTGATAAAAGTCGATAGTTTAAACGGAGAAGTAAATCAGTCACTTTGCGTACTTTGTAATCCGCCGTGGCACGAATTTCGTGGCTAATTCCTTCATAGAAATTGTATCTAGCAAATGGAAATCCTCCTTCACTTTTCCCATTTGCCAAGCGATAATTGATGTTGAGCCTTCCTCTGTTGATGATTGAATAACTTAGACGATTTTCCATAGAAATTGTTCGTGTTCGTGTTTCCGGTTGATCATCAAGTTCTTCGAAATCGGTCGTATTTTGATAGATCCCAGTTATGCCCATTCGTATTGATCTACTGATTTCGTAGCGAAGATTTATCTCACTATTATGTTCTGCTTGATTCAGGTCTGAGATGTCACCAAGACCACTAATCTCTGAGAATTTTTCATGCTCCTTCCTTCGTTCGAAACGGGTACTGATAGAGAATCTCACCGTGGGATTAACAGTACAACGGAGATCCCAATCACTGTTGTTTCGTTTCCGTTCACGATTATTAATTCGCTTATTCAGAATTTGATTGGTTGTGTGACCAAGATCAACATTGAGTTTCGGTGATGGTGAAAAACCAACTTGAAGCCTTTGATTCATTCGGCCAAAGATAGTACGAGCAGTTTGCAGATTCTGCAACAAGTACAGGGATACTAAGTCCGCATCTTCTTGTTCTTCAGTAAGGTTGATTCGAGCAAAGGCATTAATCGCCTTTAGGAAACGACGACCAAAGTTTAGCTGTTGATCACGCATTGTTCTCCATTGTCGCGGTCGAAATCTAATCTGTATTTTGGCGTCAATGGCAGAAACGGGTTTATCATTGGTATTCTGAATATATTTGATATAGTTTCCTTTTTCATAATCTTCACGATAATGCAGGTCATCGATTTTGACATAGTGGCCTTCTCCAGGACGAATCTCCCGACCAGTATAGGGATTGATGTTAGTATAGATTTCACGTCGCTCGGTGGCCAGTTTTTTGTCTAATTCGTAGCTGATCTGCAGATCGATAGCACGATTCAATGGGGACATTCGCATCTCAATATCAGCTAATTGTGTGGTTGAATTGGGTAATCTCCCACGGGCTGCCTTGAATTCACGGCGGGAAATGTTGCTCGATAAGTTAGCCCACTTTCGAGGTTGAGAAAAGACCCCGATGGTCCATGTCTTGGCCTGTGTACTCGATTTCCAGTCTGTAAAGCCGAGTGTTTCCCCGTCAATTTCCAGCAGTTCATCTTTTTCATGCGATTCTTCCCAACTATATTTGGCATTTACAGTAACCCATTTGAATTCTGCGAGACTGATGAAAGCATTAGAAATATGTCGTTTTCGGTTTAAATTTAAGCCATCACTGAGATCTAGATCTATCGCCTCGAATTGCTCAATTGAACTACTTAGTGTCGACTCATGAACTCGTTGCGATAGGTTCCATTGATTTCTTTCTTTTCGAAATTGCCTTTGGCTTCCAATTTCCGTGGTATTGATCTGGGCGTTATTCCGTAAATTCGGCAGTTTCGGTGGGTCGAGATAAAAACCATAGTTGATAAAGGCCGCATCCTGTTCGGCATAAGAAGATCCATTGCTAACAACCGACGAATCAATATTACGTGTTCTCCCTATTCCAGAACTAAACTGAATCCATTTTAAGGGTTGAAGCTGTATATCGATGTCTACTAACCTTTCATCCCCAACTGGAGCAGTGGTGGCGTCCATCAAATACTGGTTATCGAATTCTTGGTCAGCATACAATTCCTCATACTGGAACTGATTCCGATTTTCGCTTGAGGCTCCAACAGGTACAAAACCCGCATCGGTTAATCGTAAATCCAGGTTGACATCAAGTTTTTCAGTTGAAGCATTGCCTACTAGTTTCCAAGACTTTCCCAAGATCTTTCGATCCGTTTGAGAAAACGTATTTTGATCTGTTGCGCTCAGTGCAAATTGTCCACTAATCAACATATAATCAACAGGTGAGATTTGCGCTTCAATTCCCCAGACTGTATGCCGTTGCGGAGCGATGAGTGATTTTTTATTCTCACCAACATTCAAAATATTCCGTCGAAGATTCGCCATATCCTGATCAGTCAACATTGCGTATGTATTTTCCGGATCGTTAAGATCTGATTCAACTGCGTAAGAAAATCCGAACTTTGCCTGATCTCCTAAGAAATCAAGTGATCCACTTACACCTTGAAGAGTTCTTTGATAAATAAGATCTTCTTGAATATACTCGAAATCAACACGAACTACATCGTTGCTGGTAATCAAGTGTTTGCTGGTAAACTCAATAATCGGATCCCCATAGTCCCGAATAAAATAGTCGTTATTTTCACCGCGCCGCATGCGCTTACCGTTCAGCCAAACAATCTCACTCCCAGCTTTGACAACCACATATCGACCATCGACATCAATACGATATTCGCTTCTTCCTTCTTCACCTCTTATGGTTTTGCTATCTGATTGACCTTTCGGAATCGCGCTGGGTATAAGTCGAAATGTTCCCCAATCAAAGCTACCTTCAACTGATACACCCTCAAGCGCCATTGGAAACTGAATGTCCGAATTGTCGAGTGATCCGACGAAATCACCAAACGTCGCGTTTACATTCGGGCTAGTGATTCTGATGAGTTTTTGATCGATGTCCTGGATATTTTCTGTTGTTCCTTCTGGTTGGATCGGCAGATCTTGATCAGAAAGCATGGCAATGACGCTCACGTTCTTAGACACTTCACCATTCACGCTAATCCGTAGTTCCTGATTCTGTGTCAGAGAACGACCACTCCCGACAGAAATACCAAATGTTTGAGATCCTACTACTTGCAGAGTTGGTTGTTCATCATCTCCTAATATTGGCACCTTATCTTTGGCATCCTGGGTTTGATTCGATTCTTCAATCTTGTCTTGTTGGGGAAAAAGATTTCGTTTATAGATTCTCTTGATGGCGAATGGAAACGACTGGTAGCGAACGTTGACTTTTTGATGAATAAGTCGCTGATTTAAAAAAGTGATCGTTCCCGCGTTATAGTCAATTTTGTAATCGATATTAGCGATGAGTTGTAAGTCACTAACGGTAATGGTTTCTGATTGGAGAAATACAGGTGAGAACCGCAGAAAAATTGGATTGGCTAAATCCTGAATTTCAAACGTTTCATTCTTCTCAAGGAGAGATATTTTTTGAGGCAAGCCAGAATCATTTTCCTGTGCTCTGACAGGTTGGATTAACAAAAAAAAAGTATCGACAAACAATTAACGCTCTTGATGAAACCCGCAAGATTAAGCGTCTGACGCTTGCACATTATAATTCTTTCCATATCTTACAATCTTGCCGAATACATAAATTTTTGTATTTTCTTTGGTGTGGATTTCAATTGATGCTTGAAAAGGATCATTTGAAATAACGAAACACGGAGCATTAACGAAACTTTCATGTCTTGTATCGATTAATTTAAGTTCCTCCAGATTTTCTGCCCAACGTTGTTTCTTTTCTCGAAACTTCTTTTGTGCGTAGAGGATACGGTGCAACAGGTCACGAGCAGGGATATCAATTGGTGGCTGATATTGATCCGCACTATAATCCGGCGTTGAAAACTGCACGTCCCCCATCGCTCTGGGATATGCACGTTGATTTATTTCTACGGTGACCACACCTAGTTATCTTCTGGCATATTCGGCACTTTCTCATATGTGTTACCGACGACAATCCCATGTAGCCACTCAACACGCGAGAAATTAATTCTCCATTGATCCCCATGGTTTGGCAGACAAAATCGGTTAGCACATTCAGCCAGATCCATCCATGGCAACGCGACTTCGACCGACCATCCCGAATCTGTATCGCTTGGATCGTTCAACGCACCATTAATATGAACGGCCGTTTTCATACCCTCAATTCTCCAATCGTGCAGAGCTGGCCGCCGAAACGGTAGGGCGTTACCAACCGCAAATCCCAAACAGTATTAAGCGCGCTAATTTCGATTTCATAATACTAGTGATTATCACTGTCAGAATCAACGAAAACCTCAAAGTCATTATCATGAAAAATGATTGAGTCCCGTTCGGTAAGTGTTCCCCCATACGTGTGTTTCCTCTAGATCAACACCAATATAAAAATACTCTTCATCCCAAAGCATTTTCGCACGCGCCCGAAACCGTGGATGCGGTTTTAAATCCCCTTCAATGTCGACGAAATTATCAGTCCATAGCGCATAAATCCACGGGGTTTTATCAATCTTCCCTTTCATGCCTACAAGCTGCTTGGTTTTGTAGCAGATATAATCTTTAGGTTAATGATATTTCATTTTAAGTTCTTTGTTAGTTAGAAGTTGTCTGCTTAGTATAGATCGCTTGAAAAACCTTGATATCACTTGTTCCCGAATCACTAACAAATATCTTTCCGTTTCTGGAGATAGCAATACCAGTTGGATCTACCAACTGCTGTTGCCCAAATGTGAGTATCAACTGGTTATTCTTTCCCTCAACACCTTGGTTTGCAACAACTTTAACACTGTGACTCCCACGATCAGTTATGTAAACGTAGTCTGATTGATCTAATGCTACGTGTGAAGGTTCTTGAAAATGTGCCGACCAGATGACAATCAAGTTTCCACTGAAATCGTACTTCTTCAACCGGCGATTTCCAGCGTCCACGATGTAGATATTCCCTTTCTTATCGATGGCAATAGCTGTTGGATTCTGGAATTGATCATTCCCACTACCATAGCTTCCTCTTTCAAAGAGTTTTTCTATACTATTGCTGAACTTTACAAAGCGATGATTGCCACGATCAACAACTAATACCTCTCCAACTCTGTCAACCACAATACCATATGGTTGATCAAATGTAACTAATGAATCGGTGATTATTTGAAAGGCTCTATCAATCAAATTACAAAACTGGATACGATCGTTACCGGTATCAGCTATGTACAGCGTTGAATTTCGCACAAAACTGACGGCTAGTCCCATGGGATTATCAAATTCACCGGACTGCCATCCACGATGTCCAATTTCCGAGATAAAATTCCCACTGAAATCGATAATCTGAATGCGATGATTACCTGCATCGGCTACGTACAAGAGTTCTTCAAAATCCAAAGCCAATCCGTGGGGATTCAGGAAATCCCCTGCACCCTGCCCTCTTTGACCAAGCGTACTAACGTAATTAACGCTGAGAAGGGATCTAAGATTGGGACCTGAAACTGAGGAAATGATCTTGGGCGAAACGATTTTGGTGGGAGAAACAGACGTACAGGCAGAGAAACAGACAAGTAAATACAAAAGTACCATCTGTCGATTGATGTGCCAAAGCATCTTTAATGTTTTCTTATCCCTTTTCAACACGGAACTTGAAAACGAATGTGGTTTCGGTTTGATCGTACTCGCTATAAATTTTAGGAACAATTACACGTAAACTTGATGACTTGATACTTCGTGTGGGGAAATAGAGAAAGAACTTCGACTGACTCTTAGGCATAATATTTGTCCTTTCAATATCTGTGGTAGGTAAAGGCGCTGGGTCACCTTGAATACGGAGAGTTTTGTTCCATCGAAATACTTCCGAAGGAAACTCCGGTGGTAATTTCGGCTTGAAATTCCTACCCAATCGAGCTGTATGCATTGATTTATCAAGTGGCTTTGTTTCTCTACCTGTTCCATCTAGCATCCAACAATCTTTTTGCCTGAAAGATATAAAATGATCAGTACCATTATAAATTAAGACGGCAAATGCGTCCACGGCCTTTACATCACTCAATGGCAATGACATCGCAGTGATTCCATTCTTAATGTAAACAATTGTATTGGTCTGTGGTAGAATAGTAGCTTCCGGGTCGAACACTGGTATAATCTTAACGGCTTCAAACATAGAACAACTTGAACCGGCCAATAAAATCAATATACTGAAAAGAAAAATAATTTCTTGAACTAAGCTTTTCATAATCGTAAATTCCTAAAATTTTAATCTTGAAAAATAAGCATCGCCGATCCAACGAGTCCCGCCTGATTACCGAGTTGCGCTTTCACGACTCGCATTGAATCAGCGTTTGTGTCCATTGCACGCTTCTTGATTTCTGAACGAATTGGTTCAAAGAGGAGTTTTTCTCCCGCATCAGCAATTCCTCCTCCAATAATTGCCATCTCTGGATTGAGAATGTGTGCTAATGATGTTAAAGCAACACCAATGCATCTTCCCGTTTCTTCGAAGATGTCAATGGCGACTTCATCACCTTTTTTTGCTGCATCTGATATCATCTTGGGTGTCAAATCATTCAAATTGTCTGCAAGAGATGAGTGTTTACCTTCTACAATGATTTTGCTACGCGTGCGTTCGACGATATAATGGCGTCCAACATAGGCTTCCAAACAGCCATAGTTTCCGCAGCCACAGAGCCTACCGCTACTTTGAATGATAGTATGCCCCAATTCAGCTCCTGCATTACGGCTACCATGAAAGATCCGCCCATCAATAACAATTCCACCTCCAACACCGGTACCCAGTGTCAAACAAACTAAGTTCTTGGTTCCCACTCCAGCACCATGACAAAGTTCACCAAACGCCATCGCATTACCATCATTCTCCAGTACAATCGGAAACGCTGATATCTTGCAATTAGTTGAATCATGAGCCAAATCCGCTTTTACTAAATCAGCAAGTGGGATATCATACCAACCAGCAAAATTCGGAGAGAAATGAACAACACCTTCCTTAGGCTCTATAAGGCCTGCTGAACCAATGCCAATTCCAACAATATCTTTTAGATCAACGCTGAAACTCTTACCTTGATCAACAAGTTGACGTATCGCTTGGCCGATTCGAGACACAATTGCTTTTTCACCGGAGTGTGCATTTGTCGGAGTTGTTATAAAGTGGATGATCTCGCCTGATTCAGAAACGAGGCCGGTTTTTATATTTGTTCCGCCAAGGTCAACGCCAATACTAAATCTCATTAATAATCCAATTTATTTACAGATGACCAAGATAGTAATTGGCTGATTAAGGTGGGGATCTCAGTACGTGGAGCGTAACAATCTACAAATGCGTCTAATGTCGTTGCGTGTTGATTGCCCTTAGGTCCCCGTTCAACTAACGTTAAGTCCCCAAGGGGGAAGATGGTCGATAACGAATCCGTCATATCTCCATCAGTTAATACACTTACTTGCAGTAAGTTCATTTGTTTGTGCGAATCCATTTCAATGGCAATTTGTGCCATATGTGCTAGTGAAGTCTCGGCTTTTAAATGATTTATCCCAGAAGAAATAACGATCAAAGGTGTTTTCGCAGCGATGGCATGCTGAATCGTAATTAAGAGTGAATCAAGGTGCTCAATTTGAAGTTCGTCTAGGCGACTAATTGCCATAAGCACAACCTGACTTCCCGAAATAGTTCCTTCCCCACTACAAATTAATATATCATCTACCAACGGCAAAGGAATCTTTTCAAATCGATCCTGGAAAATTTGTTTTAGCCGCGGTAACGCCGGCATAGAGTAATAATGACCACAATGCTGACACAGATAGTCATTCCGTGCAAGTGTCTGTATAAACTCAAATTCACTGCAATCTTCACACTTTTTCCATAAAGAGATCGAAGTGTTTTGAGTGTTTTTTGTCTTAACCATAGACAATTTCCTTAATTTGCGAAACGATTAAAAGACATAAATTCGATTGGTATTTCTGGTTTACCTTTGACAACTAAATCTGCAATTATCTCCCCATATACACTTGAAAACTTGAATCCTTCACCACTAAATGCCCCCCCCAAAATTACACGAGAGAATTTGGGATGTCGATCCACAATAGGCAATTTGTCCGGCGTATGCGTGTACATACAGATCTTCTGTGAAAGAAGTGGACCGTTCGCTTCTGGAATAAACTTATCAAGTGCCGCTCGCGAACTCTGCTCATCATCCTTGTTAGGGATTCGATCAATTCGGTCTGGGTGTGTTGGATCGCCGTGGCTGTGAAGTGCCAATTTAAAACCAGGATTATCCGGCATCATGGGAAAACCGTAGTACGCGCCTTCAGCAGTGTTAATCTGCCATATAGGGCACTTGCCGAAATTAAACAGTTCAGGTACTTTAGGCCAAACCCAGTTGAGTGCTAATCGGGTGACTGTCAGATTAACACCTAGCCCCTGAACAATTTCACCCGTCCAGGCACCACTTGTGAACACAACCTGATCCGCAACATATGTTCTTTGAGTCGTCCGAACTATAACGCTTGAGCTGGTTTCTTCCCAATTCGTCACCGCTTCACGAGCATGAATCTCTGCACCATGCCACAGAGCTTGGAGCACATGCGAAGAAATTGCCAACTCTGGACGAAGTAACCCACCATTTGGTTCCCAGCAGCCCGTATAATTTTGGGGCAAGATGAACTGTGGAAACTTTTCCTTCAACTGACCATGGCTCAATACTTCATGTGAAATCTTCCCTTTTAAGTGATTCCAATTTTCATCTGGACTCATGTTTAGGAAACCGGTCATTAGCAGGAGCGCTTGATCAGATTCATACTCAAGCAAACGCCACAACTCAAAAGATCTATAAATTAACGGCTCGAAATGTCCGCCAACGTAAACTGAGATTTTTGTTTGACGCGAGAAACCATGCGAACTACCCTGTGCGTGAGGTATATCAAATTTTTCAATCCCTAACACCCTCACTCCACGCTTGATCAAATGATAACAGACTGCTGACCCCACCGCACCAACACCAATAACTATTACATCATATTTTTCCATAAGAAACTATTATCTCTTACGAAGTTATATTTTTCGTCATTGTGACCACTGTTCCATTTTGGCTAAAATCGACACTGTCCATGCAGGCTTCCATCAGAAATAGTCCTCGTCCACTTGAGTTAAACAGATTTTCTGGATTTAATGGATCTTCGGTTGTTCGGGCATCAAAACCTTCACCTTCATCTTGGACAATAACAACCAACTCTTCAGGATACATAATGAAGTCAAAATAAGCACGCTTTTGGGATTCCTCCCGATTGCCATGTTTAATTGCGTTTGTACCTGCTTCTATGACGGCTAGATTGACCTGATCGGTTGTATCTCCGTCAAATCCCATTTGTTGAAGAATTTCGGTGATTACAGCATCCAGAAGGTAAACAAAATCCATTGAACTTGGTATTTCAAGTTTAATTATCTGGCTGTTTTTCTCTGCCATGTTCTCCTCTATCAATCTCAAGATTTTCTGGATTTAATGGCAACAATTGTAATGTCATCTTTTTGTTGACCGGTCCCACAGAAAGATGACAAATCCTCTCGGATCTTTCTGCAGAGTTCATCTGCGGGCAAATTGTTATTCTCTTTAAAAACTCGTTTGAGTCGTTCTTCACCGTAAAATTCACCATCTGCCTCAAATTCGGCCTCTGTAAGACCGTCGGTATAGAAGAGAATTTTATTTCCCGATTCAATCTCAATCGTTTCCGTTTCGAACTCGGCAAATCCGAAACAGCCCAGTATCATGCCGCCTGTCTGCAATTCTTCTATCTTTTCCCCTCTCAGCAACAGGGGATAACAATGTCCTGCATTAGAGTAGGTAAATGTCATGGAGTTCGGATCTAAAATTCCATACACCATGGTGACAAAAAAGTCTGGGGTAGTATCGATGACTAGCAGATCATTGACACGCTTTAAAACAGAACTGGGAGACATGTCTTCTCGGCAAACGAGGCGCAGTGATGTACGAATCATAACCATCAGTAGCGCTGCTGGAATTCCTTTACCTCGCACATCCGCAATTACAATACCAAGCCGATCATCTTCAAGAGGAACAAAATCGTAAAAATCACCAGAAATTAACATAGAACTTTCTAGCAATCCAGAGATATCAAATCCTGCCAGCTCAGGCTCCGATTGAGGAAGCAAATGCTGTTGAATTGCCGATGCGGCACGTAGATGTTCAGCGAACTGTTCAACACCATCTTCAGTAAACCAATCTCCCAAGGCACCAACCAGTGGATTTATATATTTTGTCTTTCGGGTATGAGCAAGAATCGACTCAATTCGTAACTTGAGTTCTTCAAGCTCAAATGGTTTGGTAATATAATCATCCGCCCCCGCACTAAGTCCTTCGATTCGCTCATGTGTTTGAGCGCGTGCTGTGAGCATAATGACCGGAATATCCCTCATCTCAGGGGTTTGTTTAAGATGTTTGATAACTTCAAACCCATCCATCTCAGGCATCATCAAATCGAGAAGAATGAGATCTGGCATATGAACCTTTGCTTGCTCCAGCGCCTCAATTCCGTTCGAGGCAGTGATAACTTCAAATCCATCCGAGGTCAGCGTCATTTCAACTAGCTGGAGAATATCGATCTCATCATCTACAGCTAAAATTTTCTCGGCCATTACACTGTTGCTCCATAACCCATTTCCACCAGTGGCAAGACAAATTGAAAATTACTACCACGTCCTCCTTCACCGTCGTCAACCCAAATCCGACCGCCATGCACTTCAACAATACTTTTCGCTATAGATAGTCCAAGTCCTGTTCCTCCCTGCTGTCGCGTATGGATATCATCATGCTGATAAAATTTTTCGAAAACTTTTTGACGATTCTCAATTGGAACTCCAAAACCGTCGTCAATAACCTCGACATGAATAATTTTACCATCACTTTTTAACTTCACAACAACACGCCCTTTTTCAGGTGTAAATTTAATGGCGTTTCCCATGAGGTTAATTAGTACCTGTCCAATTCTCTCCCCATCTCCGTAGGTTAATGGCAATGAATCGGGAGCAATCAAGCTAAATTGAAGCGATTTTTCATCCGCTTGCGGTTTAATTTCATCAAACCGTTGCTTGATAATTTCCAAAACGGAGGTTGGTTCTCTCTTCATCTCTATGCGACCAGCCTCAATACGTGAAATATCAAGCAGATCATTAATGAGTGCCGCAAGTCGTTTTGACTGTCGATACACACGCATTAGGCTATCACGCTGTTTCTCATTAATTGTCCCAGCTTTCCCATCTAGAATAAAGGAGACAAAACCAATAATTGAGGTTAGAGGTGTTCTTAACTCGTGAGAAACCAAAGAAATAAAGTCGGATTTCATTTGATCTATTTCTTTGTCACGCGTAATATCTTGAAATAGGTAAACAGTACCCAAAACATCACCAACTTCGTCAAGAAAAGCAGTGGCAATCACTCGTAATATCGTCTTACCATCCTTCTTATGGGTTATGGTTACTTCGGAAGTCGCAACCTGGTTGTTAGCAATCAAGTCTTTATTTTCTCTGAAAATCTTCGTTAGCTGGTCGTCCTCAATGATTTGGGTTAACTCTTTTTCTGAACTTCTCGCATCAATGTCTAAAATATATTCTGCTGCCGGATTGATGTGCAATATATGATTTTCACTATCTACTAGGATCAACCCTTCAGCGAGGCCATTTACAACAGCGGTCATCTTTTTCTCTTCTGCCATCAATTTTCCAACAGCACTCTTAAGATTTTGTCTCATGGCATTGAATTCTGCCGCTAGGATTCCAACCTCATCATTGGTTGTAATTGGTATTTCCTGGTCGAATTCACCATGACCTATGGCACGAGCAGCAACTGCAACCCGCATAATTGGGGTAACAATCCTCTGAGAAAAAATTAAGGCTATCGGAATAATTACAATACATATTACCAGTGTGAACATTAATATTTGTTTGGTTAGTATTGTAATCCCACTAAAGGCAATGGAAGCCGGCAGAGAAACTAAAACTGTCCATTTTTCAAAATTCCGGCCCCCCAGAGCATCTGGTAATAGACGGCTGCCCTCCCACGTTCGTGTACGAGCCCAGCCGTAAACTTTTTTTTCTCCCTTTATTCTTTCATTAGTTTCCAGATCGCTAATTTGTTCAGTTTCTTCTTCCATTTCATAACCATAATACTCATCGTTTCCCTTAGCCGCATTAATGGCTTTCATAGCAGCATGACTCATTTCAATGTCATCTCCAAAATTATAGTTACTCTCACGAGACGCGGAGACCACCTTGCCAGTTTTATCAATAATCGCTACTTGAATGTCACTTTCAACTTCATCCTCGGGACCAATTTTCTCAACAAGAACCGATAATTCTGGCAAGGTTATTTTCGCCTGTAATATACCAACAATCTGACTCTTTGAATCTCGAATGGGCAAGGCGATAGAAAGGAAATGAAGATGGTTTTCCTGATCATACTGGACATCCCCAATCCGATCATATCCATAACTATTGTTATAAGCCTCAGCCCACCAATCATCGGAAATATTTTGCAGGTACAAACTTGAATTAGAGGCCTGAATTACCTGTCGATGCAGATTTGTGATAATAATTTCACTGCTGGGCCCAGCATAACCTTCAAGTTGCCTAATGTCATCCTTTAGTTCATTATTGATTTGGAGCAAAACAACCGTTAATGGCAGTTCTGACGAGTTGCTACCATTTGCCTGTGAAACAGCAGAAGCAATAGACTCTATATAGGACTCGATACTGCTTAGGCGGGCCAAAAGGGATCTATCTGCTTGGACAAGTTTTTCCTTCGCAATTTGCCCAAGATTTTCACCAATTGTATTTTCAAGAGCACTAACACCATAGTAATAAGCAAGAAGAGAAACAATAATTAACGGTATAAGTGAGATGAGGAGAAAGAGGAACACAAACTGTCCGCGTAGCCCCGCTTTCGCACGCAAACGTTGAAAGATCATGATCAGTTAAACGCTTTTATAGCTGTATCCTCGTCACTGTAAACTTCTAAAACCGAGTCAAGTCGCGTCACTTTCAGCACGTTCATTACCGACTTCTGAGGATTCAATAAAACCATCTTGCCATCAGTCTTCCTCAATTTTTGTAGAGTCGCGACAATCGCGCTTAACGCGGAACTATCAAGAAGGGGAACTTCCGTTAAGTCTAAAATCAATTTCGTGCCAGTTGGCCCAAGCTGTAAATCTATTTCATTTTTTAGGGAAACAGCACTGTTCCCAATTATTTTGCCTTTAACTCTCAGAATTGGAATATTGTTGATACTCACAGCTGTTTCAAACATTGCCTAACTCCTCAATTCTGTTTAATCATCACATACATACGATTTAGCGATGGGATGTCATTTCTGATGACGGATTGAATTTTGGCATTTACCGATTTTAGTTTTGTTGCTGCCAAGTGAATCTCATCTTGCGCGTTCCCAGATTTAAATGCCACCCAAGTCCCATCAGGTTTTAATAGCGGCAAACAATAGTCAACTGAATCTTCAAGAGAAGCGATATATCGTGTCAATACTAGGTCATAATTTTTTCGATATTGATTTTGCTTTATGATTTCTTCTGCGCGGAGATTGATTATTTTTGTATTCTCTAGTTTTAACCGTGTTTTCAAAAACTTTAAAAAACTTGTTTTTTTCGAAATAGATTCAACCAACGTTAAATCAAGGCTGGGCATTAGAATCTTAATAGGTATTCCGGGAAATCCAGCGCCAGAACCAACATCAACGACTAAATCGTTTTCCTGCACAATAAAATAATTGAGTACATCGACTGAGTCGAGGAAATGTTTCATGATTACTTCGTGATCATCCCGAATCGACGTCAGGTTAATTTTTGTGTTCCAGAGTTTTAAATCTGCCCAATAGGTTGTAAACAAACTGATCTGAGAACTTGTCAGCGAAAAACCATATTGCTTAAAAACCTTACTAAGCAATGACTTAAATCTCTCAGTGTCCATTTAAAACTGGAATTCACCGGTTGGATCTTGTTCTGGATTTGAGTACAACCATTAGAATTGAAATATCTGCTGGCGTTACACCTGGAATTCGTGAGGCATGTCCAATTGATATCGGTTGAATCTTGCAAAATTTCAGTTGCGCTTCGGTCTTGAGCCCATTAATTGCCTTGAAATCCAAGTCCTTTGGAATCGGCATGTTCTCCAACTTTTTGAATTTCTCAATTTGTAGATCCTGCCGTTTGATGTAACCTTCATACTTAATTTGAATTTCAACTTGTTCTTCGACCAACTCGGATAGTGGTTGATCTGGCGGCATAAACTGTCGAATTTGACTATAACGAATTTCTGGACGTTTGATCAAATCAGACAACGTCGTTGGCTCCTTGATTTCAGGGAGTCTAATCTGCTTTAACCGATAAAGTGTGCCAGCTTCCGGTTTTACCTTGGTTTCAGCCAACCGGTCCAGTTCTTGTAAAACCATCTTGCGCTTCAGCAAAAAACGGTTGTATACAGAGTCTTTGACAAGTCCCAATTGATGTCCAATTTCCGTTAATCGTAGATCAGCATTATCCTCACGAAGTTGCAAACGATACTCTGCACGTGAGGTAAACATGCGATACGGTTCACGAATATCTTTCGTGACAAGATCATCAATCAATACGCCAATATAAGCGTTAGAGCGTTTGAGTACAAAAGGATCTTTGCCATGGATTTTTAATGCGGCATTTATACCGGCCACTACCCCTTGTGCTGCAGCTTCTTCGTAACCAGTTGTTCCATTCAATTGGCCTGCAAAGTAAAGATTGGCTACACGTTTCGTTTCTAGTGTTGGATAAAGTTGAGTTGCTGGTGCGAAATCATACTCCACCGCATACCCAAATCGCATAATTTCCGCACCTTCCAGACCTTTGATACTCCTAACCATATCAGTTTGAACATCTTCCGGCAAACTTGATGAAATGCCGTTCAGGTAGATCTCGTTTGTATCACGGCCTTCAGGTTCCACAAAAATATTATGCCGATCTTTATCTGCAAATCGGGTTATCTTGTCTTCAATTGAAGGACAGTAGCGCGGACCAATGCCAGATATACGTCCGCTATACATGGCAGATCTATCTAAGTTTTGACGAATGATCTCATGCGTTACTGAGTTGGTGGAGGTCACAAAACACGGTATTTGACCTTGTTCAATTCGGTCATTAGAAAATGAGAACGGACGAGGGTTTTCATCACCAAGCTGAATCTGCATCACCTTAAAATTAACCGTTTGGGCATTCACTCGTGGTGGTGTACCCGTTTTCAACCGACCGATTTCAAAGCCAAGAGATAGAAAGCTATCAGATAGTTTTTCAGCCGATGACTCGCCCGCACGACCAGCGCTGTAGGAAACATCACCAACGTGTACGGTTCCTCTCAAGAATGTTCCGGTTGTTAATATTACCATTTCTGCGAGATACGCAGTTTTAGTATGCGATAAGACACCAACACATTTCCCGTTTTCAGTTAACAATTCTTCAACTAGAACTTGCTTGACATCTAGATTCTCCTGTTTCTCAAGAATCTCCTTCATGTAATTCTGATAGTTTTTTTTGTCTGCTTGTGCTCGGCTTGATCTAACAGCAGGCCCTTTGCTGGTGTTAAGTTGGCGAAACTGAATTCCAGTCTGATCAATAGCTTTAGCCATTTCACCGCCAAGTGCGTCAATTTCTTTCACCAAATGTCCCTTTCCCTGACCGCCAATTGCAGGATTGCAAGACATTTTTCCAATAGTGTCCAAATTAATCGTCATAACAGCCGCTTGGCACCCCATCCGTGCTGCGGCAAGGGCCGCCTCACATCCAGCGTGTCCAGCACCAACCACTAAAACATCGTATTTTTTATGATAGTTTCTCATTGTGAATCTACAAATTAATTTTTCTCCGACCTTCTATTGCTCGACTGATTGTTTGGTCATCAATGTACTCAAGATCCCCACCAACCGGAATGCCGTAGGCAATGCGAGTTACATCAACATCAAAATTATCTAATTGTTTCGCCAAATACAGCGCTGTAGCTTGTCCTTCAGTGGTATAATTAGTAGCGATGATGACCTCTCCGATATTTTTCTCACCCACCCGATCAAGCAGAGAACCAATTCGGAGATCACGCGGCCCTATTCCATCAAGCGGCGACAAAGCACCCATTAGCACATGATAAACTCCTTTGTACTGCCGCGTTCGTTCGATAGCAAGTAAATCATCTGCTTCTTCAATCACACAAACTATTTGATGACTCCGGTTAGGATTAGTACATATCATACACGGATCCTGATCTGTAATGCTCCCACAAATTGTACAGTACTTGAGCTTTGTTTTAACTTCTGAAATTGATTTTGAAACCTTTGCAGCTTCTTCCTCCGACATTTTCAGGATTGAGAAAGCAAGACGCTGCGCAGTTTTAGGCCCGATTGTTGGCAATTTTTGTAATTGTTTAACTAAATCCTCCAAAGGCTTAGGGTATATCATCTACATCATTCCAGGGATCTTGATACCTCCAGTAAGCTTACTCATTTCATCACCCATCAGTTCCTGAGCCTTATTGCGCGCTTCGTTCACCGCAGCCAAAATTAGATCTTCAAGCATTTCAACGTCGTTCGGGTCAACAACATCAGGCGAAATTGTAATCGATACTAATTCCTGTTGTCCGTTTGCAACTGCGGTTACCATACCCCCTCCAACTGTTGTTTCAACAGTTCTATTGGCAAGGTCTTCCTGAATTTCAAGCATCCGTTTTTGCATCTTCTGGGCTTGTTTCATTAAGTTATTCATATTCATTATAATGATCCTCCTAGTTTTAATTTGGTTCGATCTTTATGATCTTAGCATCAAGCATCCGAAGAATTGAAGATAATTTTGGATCACTATTTGCTTCATGCATCAACATCACGGGTGTTTTGTCGTTTTGCTTTTGTGATGGATTCCGCTTTATTGTGCGGCTGTTCTGAGGTGGATCTGTATACTCCTCAGGTTGAGATTCGCGTTGTTTGGGATCGACGCGAACCAGTTGAACCTGCGGACGAATCCCAAACAATGACTCGAGTATATCTGATATCTCCAATTTGTCATTGTCATTCACCATTTTAATAGTTACTGGACGTTCACAGGCAATCTTAAAGACATTTTGGTTCTCTTCTGATACATCAGCTGCTAAAATTTTTGTTTCACGTAAATGCGCATAAAGTGATCGCTTTTTCTGTTTCAGAATTTCCAGTACTTCCTCCCAGCCCCTTTCCCGATCAACTTGGTCGTTAATTGAAAAACGCTGTTCTCCCTGATTCGTGTCTGATTTTACTTCAACAGCAACTACCTCTTCCAATTCATCGCTAACTTCATCTGACAAACCGGTTGTCAACGTATTTTTGGACAAATCTATCCCCGATATGTTCTCATCAGCACTATAGTGAGTAGCTTTATCCATGTTTTTACTGGCTGTGTCAGGCCGAATGCCATCCTGACTTTCAAGCTTATCGATTTTATCTTCGATTTCTGTAAGATGTTTCAGCAACCGATCTAGCTGAATGCCGCCTCGAACTTGACAAACATCGATCAGAGCCGATTCAATATGAATTCGGGCAAATCCATGTTGTTTTATTGCGCTGTTGGTATGAATCCAAATCTTAATAATACGGGAAAGCCGGTCAGCCGAAACCTGCTTGACTTTTTGCTGCATCAATTCAATTTCAGATTGTGACCTCATGATAAGATTCCCAAGATTTGAGTCAATACAAAGACGCCGTAGATCCCCGAAATACCGGATCAATTGGTTGACACACTGGACCAAGTCAGTACCTTGCTGTGCCAAGTTAGACAATGATTGGAGAGCTAGAGCAAGATTTCCACTCAAAATTGCATCGTTCAGTTCAACAATTAAGTGAACAGAACCGAGGTTAAGGATTTGAGTAATTTGCTCTAGATCCAGTTCCTTGCCGGTAGACGAGATCAGTCGTTCCAAAATATTTTGCGCATCCCGTAAGCACCCTTCAGATTGTTGGGATATTAGCGAAAGTCCTTCGTCACTAATATGAATCTCTTCAGCTTGGCAAATCTGGCGTAGCCGATCTGCTATCTGCAATTGTTCCATATACCGAAAATCGAAATCTTGGCAACGGGATATTATTGTTTGCGGGATTTTATGGTGCTCGGTGGTGGCTAAGATGAATATGACATGAGGTGGCGGTTCTTCAAGCGTTTTTAACAACGCGTTGAATGCCTCAGGAGTAAGCATATGCGCTTCATCAATGATGTAAATCTTGTATGGGGAGGAAGCAGGTGTTAATCTGGCACTCTCGCGTAATTCGCGGATTGGATCAATACCTCGATTGGATGCAGCATCCATTTCAATGACGTCAACAGATCTACCACTGTATATTTCGTTGCATGATTGGCAATTATTGCACGGTTCAGCCGAGGACGTATGGTCTTCGGGTTTCTGTTGGCAATTGACCGCTTTGGCCAAAATGCGTGCGACAGTTGTTTTTCCGGTCCCTCTAGGTCCCCAGAAAAGATACGCATGCCCAATCCGACCAGACCACACTTGGTTCCTCAACGTTGTGGTAATATGTGTTTGAGAAACAACGTCATTAAATGATTGAGGACGCCACTTCTGTGCTAGCACCTCATAAGACATAAACACATCTCTCACTTTTCTCGAGAATCTACGTCTCGAGAATCTACGTATTGGGAAGGAAAACCTAGGAAAGATTTAAGTGAAACAAAAAATTCTGGTTATGCACCCATAGCTTGACAAGGTCTCCCAAGCGTTACTCAAGCAGCTTGCTCCAATCAGGCTACCCTGCGTCACACTCTCAGATTATCTACCGCTGCTTCCTTCCGGATCTGACGGGGTTTAATAACTTCAAGTTGCTCAGGACCCAACCTTCATCACCACTTACTTGAGTCAGTCCTTAACAGAACCAAGCCTCACAACAGGAATTCAGCCCTGCTATAGCGGATTGCAGGTACAAGGCACCGCTACCTCCCCACTTAGCATAACCAAGTCCAAATTCCATAAAAATGGCGGAGAGAGTGGGATTCGAACCCACGGTACGCTTTCACGCACACATGATTTCCAGTCATGCCGATTCAACCACTCTCGCATCTCTCCAGTCATGGAGTCATGGAGCAGACGGGACTTGAACCCGTGGCCTCATCCGTGCGAGGGATGCGCTCTCCCATCTGAGCTACTGCCCCAAAATTTAGAAGTGTAAGCTTATTCAAGAATTAAATCGGAAACTATGCACAAACACCCTAATGGCGGAGAGGGTGGGATTCGAACCCACGGTACGCTTTCACGCACAACAGTTTTCGAGACTGCCCGATTCAACCACTCTCGCACCTCTCCGAGATCTGCTGTCTGCGCTTACCAAAAAATGACTTCAATAACCTGCTGCTTTCTTCGGCCAAAACACCTGATCTAACCTCAACCTGATGGTTTAGCCGACGATCGTTTAGGAGCCCAAAGAGCGAATCAACTGCGCCTGCCTTTGAATCAGCAGCACCATAGACAACTCGCGGAATACGACTTGCCAAAATTGCACCAGCACACATTGGACATGGTTCCAAGGTAACATAAAGTGTTGTATCAATTAAACGCCAATCACCAGTAACCATTGAGGCTCGTTGGATCACCAAAATCTCTGCATGTGCCGTCGGATCTTTGGATTGTTGCCGTGTATTATATGCACGCGCAGTGGCTATGTCATTTTTAACAACAATTGCCCCGACCGGAACCTCTCCCGCCTGTGCAGCACGACGTGCCAAACTTAACGCTTCCCGCATCCAAAACCAATCACATTTCACAACACAAAAATAAGCGCCGGAGAGGATTCGAACCCCCGGCCTTCTGATCCGTAGTCAGATGCTCTAATCCGCTGAGCTACCGGCGCATCATAAAAAATGGCGGAGAGGATGGGATTCGAACCCATGATGGCTGTTAAGCCATAACTGCTTAGCAGGCAGCCCGATTCAACCACTCTCGCACCTCTCCGTCAACATGCCTTGTCAATGGCGGTAGGGGTGGGATTCGAACCCACGGTGACTCTCGCCACAACGGTTTTCAAGACCGCCACAATCGTCCACTCTGTCACCCTACCCGGCGAGTCGGCCTATTTTAACAAGGAATGCTGATTTTTGTCAATATCAAAATCCTTAAACAGAAGACTAATTCACAATCACAATTTTGAAGATGAAGGAAATTCAGCATACATGCACTTTATATGCCACGTGGATAAGACTAGCTCAAAAACATTGAGGACAGTCTTAGTTGAAACTTTTCCATTATTTGACAATCTCCATAGCCATTATTCAATTACTATACTTCTGTGAATATTCAACACTGATTTACGATAACAGTGCATGGATTTGCTATCAAAAAAGGTTGCCGGTTGCATGTAAGTTAGTCCTTCAAAGTGCCAGAAAGTAAGGTATCGAAGAAGAATTATGGCCATTTCGGTGCTATATTTAGCCAAAACTCTGACGAGGTGAAAAAGTACTATGAGACGCATAGTCGATTACTGGTAGTAACATATAGTCTGTCATACACCAGAAACCAAATTTTGTGACTCGTTGCGAAGCTAATCCAAACAACGAAACCGAGTCAGCAAAAAAGTCATGCAATATACAAACGCTACAATGATAATCGATCAAGACACCCGAGTCGTGTTTAGGAACTGATGCCAACTCGATAGTGTTCCATTTGAATCATAGCAGTTGTGCTTTAAAGCGAGAGAATCCCACCTTCGACTAACATAGGAGCTCCCGTCATATACTTAGACTCATCAGACGCCAAGTAAACCGCTGCCCAAGCTATATCTTCAGAAGTACCGATACCCAACGGATGCATATCTTCTATTTCTTTCTTGACAGCGTCTCCGTCTTCCTGTTGATCTAAAAACTCCTGAAGTAATTCTGTCTCGATAGTACCAGGACATAGACTGTTAACTCGAATATTCTCTGACGCATACCGTACTGCCATACTGCGTGACAAGTGGACAACAGCAGCTTTGGATGACGTGTATGCAGGATGCATAGGGAAACCAACGTAAGCAGATTCACTAGCCATATTAATAATTGATCCACCACCGACCTGGCGCATGTTTGGAATCACGGCTCGTGATACTAAATATATGCTTTTAACATTAACTGCATACTGATGATCCCATTCCTCTTCGCTGATCTCTTCGATCTCACCGACGACTACAATTCCTGCGTTATTAAACAGAACGCTAGGTCTTCCCAAGTTTGAGGTGGTTTGACCTACAGCTTGTTGGATCTGGTCAGCGCTTGTCACATCACATCGACAGAAAAGCGCTCGGCCATTATTTGCTATAATGTTATCTACAACAGTGTGACCGCGTTCTTCTAGCACATCCCAGACAGCGACAGCTGCACCTTCCTGCGCAAAAATCTCAGCACTTTTGGCACCGATCCCCCGTGAAGCCCCGGTGATAATTGCCACTTTGCTTTTCAATCGATCTGCCACAATTTTCTCCTTTGTGTTTATATCAACTATTATAATTTGATCAATCTCTTACCCCATATTATTTGCTGGCAGTTTTCCATTTACCAGTTCTTCTTCCAGTATTCTTTTAGTTCCCTCCGCGCATCAGGAACTCCTAATTCTTCTTAAATCAGCAGCAGCATTATTACGAGGAAGATGCAATTTACACCCAAAAACTAAGTGATGATCAAGGCTAAGGTACATCTGCAACACACCGAAATCCGTAGCCAAAGTTAACAACCATCGGATAGCGTCCAATGCGATACGTAACCCGTAGGACATCCGCAGTATAATACCATGCACCACCACGCAACACTCTCATTCTGCCTGCACTTGGTCCAGGTGGATCCTTCAAGGGCGAATTAATATAGTAAACTTCTTCATACCAATCAGCACACCACTCCATGACATTCCCTGCCATGTCATGGAGTCCATACCCATTAGGATCGAAACTTCCTACTGGCGCACAATATTGCCACTCATCTTTACCATCTATATCGGCATAGTTGGCATCCTCATGCGTAATATCATTCCCCCAAGGGTATCGCTTGCCTCTCAACCCACCACGTGCTGCATATTCCCATTCGGCTTCGGTGGGCAGACGCTTGTCGACCCACTTCGCGTATGCAGTAGCGTCGTACCAATTGACATAAGACATCGGATGGTCATTGGTTGGCGAAAATATAGCGACGTCATTCCATTGATTGTAGCTATATTTACTCTCTTGTACAAATTTCTTGAATTGACCAACGGTGACTTCATACATATCCATATAGAAGGCATCTAACTCCACGGTATGGACTGGTAAGGCATTTAGCATATTATCCAGATGATCGCCCATTTCAAAGCTGCCAGCAGGTATCAGTACCATTTTGGCATTGTCCTTTTTTCCAATAATGATGCTCTTGAGCTTGCCACCATCAATATCTTTTGGCTTCATCTCCCCGGACTTATCTTCATCGCAATTAACGAAAAACAAGCCCACTAACACCAACACGACAATATCCTTAGTCATAAATTAATTCACCTTAAATTATTGAAATAAGCGTTTGATTTTGATTATCTGACCGCTAGCCCCATGCTTTGATACTTGGGAGTTGCCCACTGGTTCAGTGCAGAAGAAGCAATGGCCATTTTATACAAAGTCTTAGCATTTTGCAAGGAATCAGCTGAACAGCATTTGAGCAACTAACGATGTCTAGCGACGTCATAATAACTCCAACAGATGTGATGTAGGACACATTTAGCAGAGGAATCCAAGGAGAAGCAGGAAGGGCGAACTTGACAATATTAGGAGAGGTTAGATACAATTGGCTCATTTAAATGACCTTAAGCGATATTAGTAAGTCACTGTGCTAAAAGGGTTTAAGGTTCATGCTGATCATGAAGCAGCCTTTATTGGGGTGTTTTGAACGTGAATCCTATTCTCGACACCTCTATCACCTACGATTTTGGCAGAGGACCTGGTCTCCCCGGCGTTTTTGATACATGAGTAGATTTTTTTGATCCATCTCACTGCTGTAACAATTTCTTTGTTTAATTTCTCAATGTATAAATAATATGGTGAGGCCACTTAATGTACGACAAGGGGCTGTCAGCTCCCAAAATGAATCCTAAGTATTTGCGTGGAGTGAATTAGTGTGGGATTCCCTTATTGAACTGAGTCAGTGGTATAATTCTCCCTACGCTTTCCTGTTTGCAATCGTTCTGATTTATCAAATTTTCTATATATTCCCAACCTTTATATTCCCAACCTTTGACAACATCGGTTCCGCTTTTGGAGAAATTGGTGCATTGTTGACGGATTAGTTCAGCCGATATTAGGACTATGGACAAACTTATTAAATTTCTAAATCCCGGACAGATACCATTACTAATGGTTTCTATTGTTTTCGGAGTATGTTGGTCAATAATCAGCTTAACGGTAAACTATCAATTAATACGCAGTATTGATTCACTCGTTGTATTTTGGATATCTAGTACAACGGCTTTCGTAATTAGCTGTGCCTCTACCTACCTTTTCTCGAGTCTAGTACCTTATGTTTTTCCAGTTGGAGAAAACGATTCCCTTAGCCGAAATCAACTAATTGGTAAAATAGCACATATAATCAGTTGGAAGGTAGATACAAAGTTTGGTAGAGCACGAATTAGGAATCCAAATTCAAATATTACGCTTTTTTGCAAAGTGGATGAGAGTGAACCAACCATAAAAAACGGAGAGGAAGTTGTCATCTGGAAGTATGATCGGAAAACACGTTTTTTTCTCGTAACAACAATCAATCCAATAGAAAAATATGAACCCATTTGACAATTGGTCCAAACCACGATTTGCCACCGTCTTCCTGCGTTGTAAAATCAATCAATAATTCATGCGAATTCTGTTGGACTGGGAGAAAATTAAATCTATAATTTGAACAAGTAAAAACTCACAGTATGAATATTCAAACGGGTTTTAAAAAAAATCTTAATCCTATTCAAAAAGGAATACATAAAAAATGATACAAGTTGAAGTTGCATTTATTTCTGTTGATGCGAATATCGGGACACCAATTGTGTTCCTTCGCGAGACTGACGGTGATCCGCGGCGCATGTTACCAATTTGGATTGGTCAAGCTGAAGCGTTGGCAATTCAGCTTAAGCTGAAAAATGAAGAACCTCCGCGTCCAATGACACATGATTTGCTTAAAAATATTATTGAAACACTATCGGCAAAAGTTGAATCAATTCATGTCCATTCAATAAAAGAAGAAACATTTTTGGCAGAAATACACCTTCAGGTTAACAAAGAAGTACTGAAAGTCGATGCCCGCCCAAGTGATGCAATTGCGCTTTCCTTGCGGTTTGACGTCCCAATATACGTTACTGAGGAGTTGATTGAACAAAGTGGTTTTTCGGAGGAAGAACTTAAAGAATCCGAGCAGAAACAACAATCCAATACTTTGGCAGACTTAGATGAAGATACTCTTGCAGAATATGAAGTGTAACTGGACTCAAGCATTCCAAAATCGTATCTTTGAACTACTAGGTGTGAATACATTCAGAATATGGATATTGCAAAGAAATTACTTTTTCTGGTATTGATTGTTCTTCTAGTTCTGATGATAGTGAAGATTGTGTTCTCAGTCTTTATAAGTGTTATCAAAACTTTTACAATGATTGTTGCCTTATTTGCCATCGGCACCTTGGTATTGTTTTTGTATCGGAAATTAAAAAGTGTATAAATAATAGGAATCCTTAATTAAAATGCCAGATGACAGTGGGAAATAATCAAAAGATAACAGCAGCCATACTGGCAGGTGGGAAAAGTCAGCGTATGGGTACAAATAAAGCCTTTCTGCTGATTGATGAGGAGCCGATAATATCACACACAATCACAACTTTGCGTAAAATAACCCATGATTTATTAATTGTGACAAATCACCCTGAGTTATATGCAGGATTTCAAGCCAAAGCTGTTAGAGATTTGCAACTTGGACTCGGTCCGATTGGTGCCATTTTAACAGCACTGACATTGGCAGAAAATAGCCATGTCTTAGTTGTAGCTTGTGACTTGCCATTTTTGAACTTAAAGATTTTATGGGAAATGACTAAGGTCATGGATAATTCCGATGTGGTAGTCCCTAGATCCGATTACGGGTTGGAACCCCTGTGTGCAATCTACAATCAGTCATGTCTACCAGCTATCAAGTATGCCATTTCTCAAGGAGAGTTGAGTGTTTTTCGGCTTTTCAACCAAATAAAAGTACATCAGATCTCTCCAGAAGTATGGCAACCGCTTGATCCCACTGGGTACGCTTTTCTTAACCTCAACACATTCAAAGATTATCAGTTAGCACAAAAATTTAGAGGTGCAAGAGTCATTTAGCTTAAACAACCAGTTAGGTTCACCCAGCATCTCCATTTCGCTACAGAACAAAAAAGCAATTAAAGCTGTAAGTTAGCTCGAATTATAGTTAACAAAATCAGCCCAAGGGCAATTCCTGAATGACCGACCGGAGTTCAGGACACATTTCCTACAGTTACTGAGCTTTCTCAAATGCAACCCATACGACTCTATCAATTTTCTAATTGCTAGCCAAAAGAGTTATAGCTGTCTGGAGCTGAAAGAGTACAACCCAACAGTTCCTGTGCCCATGATGCTTAAAATCACCTGCTGCTCCGCCTAGAACTTAAGCCAGAAAGATTGTGGCATGAGGCGCGACCCCATGTCGATCGACAGAAAAGGGGTTTGGCCCTAGATGACACAACGCCAGACAAACCTTATGCTAACAAAATGGAATTAGTTAGCAAACAGATACTTAGCATCTTTACTAATTATCTGTAACTGCATAACTCCTACGTGTTATAGAAAGGAAATAGAATTGAAGAAAACCTGCGCCCACTTTGTATTGTTTTTGATGTCGGTATTTCTAAACAAGAACGCATATACCAAAAATGAAAAAGCGAATACAAATTTTATTGATTATATTGGTTATTCAAACTGCATTAAGCTGGAAAATAAGAATACACGGGTGATACTTGGTCCCCACTGTGGCGGACGCATTTTGGAATACTCATGGAAAGGCCAAAACACTATTTACCTTGATCCCGCACATGATGGTTGGGTGTACCATGCCGATAAACCCATAATTGACCCTAGCGGAGGGAGATTTGACATCGGTCCTGAAAGTATCATTCCTAAACATCCAAAGTTGTGGTTGGGGAAGTGGACAGCTGAAATTATTGACTCTCATAGTGCCCGTCTCATCAGCACCGAGGACGAAGTCACCGGAACGCAACTGACCCGAGAGTTTCAACTAGACAAGTTATCTTCACGTCTGATCTGCAAGCAAATCATTAAAAATGTGTCAAACGAAACAAAAACATTTTGCCACTGGGGAAGAACGTTTGCCGTAGGGGAAGGGATTTGCTTGATTCCGTTGACGCAGAACAGCCGTTTCCCCGAAAAATATATTATGTATGGACCAGGTCCGGTCATGAACTATCGACCAGAAGATCCAAACATTAGGATTCGAGACGGGATGCTGGAAATAATTGGGACTCCAAAGCGGCCGAAATTGGGAATGGACGCGTATACGGGTTGGTTCTGCTATTTGATGAAAAACGACTTGATGTTTATCAAGCGCTACCCGACATACCCGAATCGAGTTTACAATGAAATGGCAGCCTTAACTATCTCAATATGGTATTATAAGGACAAAGTGTGTGAGCTTGAACCAATCGGTCCGATGGAAACGATCCTTCCTGGACAATCAGCGTCCTTCACCGAGGAGTGGTGGATTATACCATATGAGTTTCCCAGTCAAAGAACGGAAGTCAATTTAGAGAGAGTTAAACAGGCAGTCAATTTAGAGTTGAAATAAAGAATAAAGTATTCACAACTGTGAGTTTAACCACATGCTGCCTTAAAGACACGTAGATGGTTTTCTCCAAGAATTTTTTCGATATCTGTATCGGAGTATCCACGTTCGATTAATTTCTCCGTAATTTTAGGATACTCGGTGGCATCGGTTAGCAAGTCTCCTCCACCATCAAAATCCGATCCAATTCCGACATAGTCTATACCAACTAGATTGATAATATGATCGATGTGATCAATCAACCGATCTAGCGTCTGGCGTGATTTATCCTGTTCAATAAAAGATTCAACAAACGTTACCCCAATAGATCCTCGGTTTTGAGCGATATGTTTTATTTGTTCGTCAGTCAAATTACGTACATGATTACAAATAGCTTTACAGTTGCTGTGTGAGCCGATGATAGGACGTTCGGAAACATCCAGTACACTCCAAAAACCTGCCTCACTAACATGTGAAACATCAACAAGCATTCCCAAACGATTCATCTCCTTAACAAGTTGAACCCCAAATTGAGTTAGGGCGCCACCGCTACCTGATTCATACACACCAGCTGCCGCCCATGTGTTAAGGTTATGCGTTAACCCGATGGAACGAACACCAATCTCATGAAGCACTGCTAATATATTGAGACTTCGCTCAATAGCTTCGCTATTCTCAACCACCAAGACAACCGCAACTTTACCATCTTCCTTAGCTTGCCGGATATCATTGGCGGATTTAACAATGGTTACCTGATGGCTGTTATCTTCAATTTCCGCCCGAAAGTAACCGAATGCGTCAAGGGCATATGCCAAATGATTTTTCCATGCCGTTGTTACATCAACTGCACAGAAAATCGCATTAATTCCCCCAGCTCGAACTTTGGACAAATTGGCTTGAACTTCCCGTTTCCTCTGATCTTCGCTCAACGAGCCACGCAGAAAACTGACAGTTCCGGAATGACAGATTCTACCTAATTTGGGATTATCTGAGATACTCTGATTCCCACGTCGGATATGGGCCACAATCAAGTCATTGTGCGAGTCGACAACCAGAGAATCTTGATGGATTTGGACTATGAGTCTTTCCTATATTTAGTTATTATTTGACAATTTGACCATCGATTTCAAAACCTTCGATTTTGTGACCAAACTGATCCAAGACCGTGGGAAAGATGTCAACAGACCTAATAAACTCGGTTTCTATCGGGAAGTTAACGGCAAGCGGTATCAACATTTGCTCCGCGATCAGTCCACCATGTGTCGCACGGTGTTCAGGGTATTCATAACGTGCCCGCAAATCATAGCCTGATTCCGCACTCAAAACCAAATCTCCTGTACGATGACTTCTAAATATCTGTGAAAGTTGAACCAATCCATCCGGATATTTTGAATCATAGGTTTCAATTAGTGCTTCCCGTGAGGAGAGATTTTGGTGGAAAGTGTTATATCGCAAGGGATCAACTTGATCAAACTTATAAGATATAGTTCCGTTGACATAAGAGATTTGGCCTTTTCCTGACCTGTTCTGAACAATGATGCTTCCATCTTCACTTTGTCCGGCAACCAACCCAAGCCCTTCAATCTCAAGTAGAAATTCAATAATTCCTCTCCGATCTATTTCCTCAAAGGGCATGCGTTCTCCCCAATCAGTCGCATCAATTTTAAAATAAAGGTTCGCCATACCATTTCCAGAAACCATACTTGCTGATTTCACATTTCGTCTCCAAATCAACGGATAGTGTAAACACCGTTGACCGGACCGGTCCAAGCAGCGAGCGACATCTATATGCGTCCCTGTGTTCGTCATACCGTGATCACTGGAAATTAAAATCATTGTCTTGTCTAGATCACTCGACTTATACAAGCTTTGACACATTTTTCCAATCGTTTGATCAATAGATTTATAGCTTTTGATCACTGCGGTCGACCTGATGTGCGAGAAATGTGAATGACCATCTACTGCAGAGAAAAGACACGAAATGAACTGGTCTCCCGCCTCGACTGCTTTAATTAATTCCTGAGATGCCACGGCAGTAACGTGTTGCCATACCTTATGAAAAAAATGTGCGACCGCATAGGCCAACGGTTTTGTTCGACGCGTCCTATCATCCACAGGAGAACATCCTTTAGTCAATAAATTATATATATTGCTAACTGGCGAAAAGTAGTTAAATAGAGTCGGCTGATCGGGTAAATCAACTAAAAAATTAAGTCCGTCAGCTCCCTGATAGCTACATAATCCAGGTCTGCCATACTTGTGTCGAAGAATGTCTTTCTTTGATAACCAACGATATCCTGGGACATTAGCCGTACCTGGAAAAAGTCCCATAAAAAATGGGATAAAAGCGGGGCCTGTAGTGGAAGGAAAAACAGAAACAGCCTTTTTGAGGCATCCTTGATTAATAATATATTTCTTTATATTAGGAAGTTCATCGTTTTCAATCAATTCATGGAAGACATTATATGGTGCTCCATCGATTAAAATAAATATAAATCGAGAAAACTGCATTTTGAACACCTTACATTCCTCGTTTTTCAACGCAAAGCCCGTATTCTAACATATCCGTTCTATCCATTATGTACATTTTTTAAGATGTTGATCAAAGAAAGACCAGACATGATGAAGAATATCCTGACGGAGGTTGACACCAACTCCCCAGAAACCATGAGCCATATCGTCAATAAGGATTAATTTTGAGGGATTTCCTTTCTTCTGCAAGGCTTGGTGCAGCAACTCACTCTGGTTTTTGATTACCGTCATATCTAACTTGCCGTGGATAATCAGGAACGGTGGAGCAGCCAAAGAAACATAGGTAATTGGATTGGCTTTGGCAACTTTTCCCTTATTTTCCTGAATTAAACCGCCGATTAATTGTGACTCTGGGGAGTCGGGTGCATCATGATCGATTTCCCCAGCAACATCGTTCATACGCAAAAAATCGGTTGGTCCAAACCAGTCGCAAACTGCCTGTACACAACTCGTCTGATGGAGATGATCTCCGACCTCCCATAAGTCTATCAACCCAGATGTACCCAGTAGCGCGACCAAGTGACCGCCAGCTGAACTTCCCCAAGCACCAAATCGGTCTGGGTCGATTCGATAGTATTCAGCGTTTGCCCTTAGCCATCTTACTGCTGATTTACAATCCTCAATCTGGGCTGGAAAAATTGCCTGATGGCTTAAACGGTATTCGACACTGGCTACCGCGTACCCTCCCTGACAGAAGGAGGTGACCCAACTAGGTACATCTTTAGTGCCATTCCGCCAAGCGCCACCATGCACCCAAATAATCAACGGCATCGGTCTTGTGGCCTCTGGATGCCAATACAGATCCAACCTAAGTTGATGTTTATCTGTCCGAGCATAAACCAGGTCTCTATCTATTCGAATATTTTCGGGTAAGTTTTGTGGTTTGGCGGAATGTATCATCTAGGACTTTCTAATCGAAATGAGGCGGTGTCTCCTAGCACATTTGTCTGCATTGGAAGACCTACACCTAACAGTAAAATAGGTCAACCAAACTAGATCGACAGCTTTGATACATCCCAATCCTCTTCTTGGTTCCGTGTTAGCTATCTTCTGGACAAAAAGCCTGAGCTGAAACCAAAAAGCACTGACAGGAGAGAGAAATATTTGAACCTCAGTTGCTTGATCCCATTGGATATTACTGGCGGAACCGTCTGAAAAAATTGCCGATATCATCGGTGATGGCGTAAAGATTCGGCATTACAAACAGCGTCATGAGCGTCGAGAAGAACAATCCAAAAATTATAATATATGCCAATGGCACCCAAATCGGTGATTTCCCACCTAAACCGATTGCCATTGGAACAAGTCCCGAAATTGTTGTCACGCTTGTCAGGATAATTGGACGTAAACGCAAACCACTGCCGATTATAATTGCTTCCGTAACATCCCTGTTTTCTGATCTCCTTTTGTTAATGAAGTCAATCAAAACAATAGCGTCATTAACCACAATACCAGACAGGGCTACAATTCCAAACATAGCAATTATGCTCAGTGCCGCACCGATGCATAGCAATCCAACCATGGCACCAATCACTCCAAAAGGCACAGCGAACATGATAATAAAAGGCTGGAGAAAAGACTTGAATTGGGTTCCCAAAATGGCATACATCAACAAAATGCCAACCATAAAAAGTTTGATAAGTTCTCGGAACGATTCTTGAATCTGATCAAAGATGCCGCGGAAGTCAAGCTGATAGCCAGGGTACAGTGGTTCGATATCGCTAAACTCCTGGATCAGTTTTTGGTTAACATCAAACGCACTTATTTGCTCTTTGTCGACTGTCGCGGAGACAGTAATTGAGCGTTTATTTTCGAATCGATGAATTTCAGCATAACCGTTTTCTTCGTTTATCTCAGCTACATCTCTAAGTGGTATGACCACACCCATGGGAGTGGTTATTAATAAGTTAGACAGTTCCTTAACTGTTTTTAACGATTTGGTATTATATTTGACTATGACATCGATGGCTTCATCCGCATCTCGGTAGGTGGTACAAGTATTTCCTTCCAAGGCGTTACGAACACTATGAGCAATCTGGAAAACACTCAGCCCATATTGGTATGCTTTTTCTTGCTTAACTCTAATACGTATCTCTGGTTTTCCAAGTCGAAAATCATCTTGGATTTCACTCACGCCATCAATCTGTCTCAGCTTGGATTTAAGCAGTGAGGCGATTTCCCTCAGTGTTTCAAAACGTTTTCCCTTGATTTTAACTTCGACATCTTTCCCTTGAGGAGGCCCTCCTTCCATCTTGGTGAAAAGGATGTTCCCCGGCCCACTAAAATCCTTTAACCGTTCGCGTAAATTGTCAATAATTTGGTCGGTTGTGCGTTTCCGACGCGAATCATATTTAGGCACCAATTCCACCGTGAGTTCAGCAATGTTGGATCGCATACTGCTTGATTGCATCACTGTGGTTGGCGTATGCAATCCAACATTCGTTATCACCGCAATGATCTCTTCGTTGCCTGGTGGGCTGATTACTTGTTGCTCAATTTTCTTCATTGCTTCCGATGTTTCTTTGATTCCAAAAGAGATCGGCATTTCAACCTTGAGTGTAAACTGTGGGAAGTCTTCGCCGGGAAATAACTCTTTGTCAAGCAGGAGAAAAGCTGTCCAAGAAACTATCACAGCAAATAAAACGACGCTAATAACGATAAAATATCGCCAGCGTAAAGTTTTCCTAAGAACTACCATGTAACGTTGGCGGACACGTTCAAACCAGATTTGACGAGGATTTGATGCATCATGACGTTTCCCCCATTCGGCAACATGGGACGGTAAAATCATAAAAACCTCAACTAGAGAAGCCAAGATAACCGCAATGGCTGTAATGGGGACAATCCGCATAAATTGTCCTGATGTTCCTGACATAAACATCAACGGACCAAAGGCAGCGATCGTAGTCAAGCTTGCGGTCAGAACGGGCCATCCCACTTCTTCGGCCCCCAGTATTGCTGCGTCTTTTGGTGACATGCCTTCCTGAATGTGGCGGAAGGTGTTCTCAATAACTACAATTGCGTCATCAACGACAATACCAATCACTAAAATCAGGCCGAAAAGTGAAGGACCATTCAATCCTTGACCAATTTGATTCAAAAACCAGAATGTGGCCAAGAATGACACCGGAATTCCCAGTGCCGCGAATATCGCGTTCCGCAACCCCATAAAAACGTAGAGCAGAATAACCACCAATATCAACCCCAAAATGGCGTTATTCTGCAGAATACCAATTCTCTCCCGAAGAATAACCGAATAGTCATTCATAAGAACAATGTCCACTCCACTAGGAAGATTTTTTTTAAAATCCTCTGTCAGTGTACGGATCTGATCGACCAGCTTGATAGTGTTACCCTTGGACTTTTTTTGCGGAGTTAGACTTATTGATCTAAATCCTTTGAGGTTTGAGAGAGTGAGTGGCTTTTCATATCTGTGGGATACATCGGCGACATCACTGATCCTCAATGGAGTACCCGCAGGCTTAACTTTGATAATTGTGTCTTTGATATCATTGAGATTTCCAAATTCGCCCATGGTGCGAACAAGAAATTCCGATGACCCGACTTCAAGTGTTCCAGCTGGTAAGTTGAGATTTCGTCCCCTTAAGGCCACAATAATCTGGTCGATTGGTAGATTATGTGCCTTTAGACGATCTGGATCAACTTCGACCCAGATCTGCCGGTCGCGGACACCAACCAACCTGACATCCGCAATATCGGGAATTAATAAGATAGCATCCTTTAAATTCTCCGCTATTTTCTTCATTGCGCTTTCATCGGTTTGTCCCGCAATTGCAACAGTGATTAATGGTATTCTACTTGATATCTCGACTTCAATTACTTCTGGATCATCAGGAAGTTGTTCAGGAAGATCCTGAACTCGGTCGACTGCAGTCTGTAGATCTTGAAGTCGCTTATCAAATTCGCGGTCACTCATATCTTCAAACTGTACAGTGATTTCCGACCGTCCTTCCGATGAAGTTGATATAACCAAGTCAATTTGATCTATACCCTCAATGGACCTTTCAATTGGAGCGGTTATCAGTTTCTCCACTTCCTCGGGAGAAGCTCCAGGATAAAAGGTTATGATTCGAGCTGAGTAGATCGTGATCTCTGGTGCTAGGTCTCTCGGCAATTTGATCCAAGCAAATACGCCGAATACAATAATCAGGATCATCAACAAATTCGATAGGACAGGATTCTGAACCGATATTTTTGGAATTGTCAAATTATACTCCCAAGATTAGATCCAAGCAGTTACACAGAAAACTATTTACAAAACACAAATGCGAATTATATCATGTTCTGTAGTTTTCAAAAACAGGATGTACCGAATTTTCTGTCATCTTCAATTGCTAATCAAGCTATAATAGGAGCAAGCTATAAAGAAGACAATGTCAATGTTAAGCACTGGAACCGATTATTAGGGCAAATCATGTACATTCAAGATTTACTAAGCTGGAATCAGTTTGATGACGAGCATCTCAGTTTTTTCAGAACCATAGGCATTGATTATCTTTGTCTTGACATCCGATCGATGCACCGGATGGGCGGTGAACTGGATTTGCGAGAAAATGGAGATAATACCAATTTCTTTGAGGTAGCCAAGGCTAAAGTGGAATCGCACGGGATGTTACTCCACAGTGTTTTTATGGCGGGTTGGGATGAAATCACGCTGGCTACGCCTGATCGGGAGGAGAAAATTGAAGCTTGGTGCCAGATGATTCGTAACATTGGGTCCGTGGAGATACCAGCACTGGGATACAATTTTAAGCCGATGGGTAACTTCCGAACGCCGTCAAAAACAGGCAGAGGTGGTGCTAAGTACAGCACCTTCGATTACGATGAGTTTGACCAGAACCGTCCGCAACTGCGTCAACCGGTTGTCTCTGAAGACCAGATGTGGGAACATATCACCTATTTCCTGGAACAGGTGATTCCAGTAGCAGAACAAGCTGGAGTGCGCATGGCCCTTCATCCCGATGATCCACCGATTCCCGAATCTCTGGCTGGCGTGGCTCAGATTGCTTCAACTTTGGATCAGTACCGCCAGATTTTCGACATTGTCCCTTCCGGAGCTAATGGTATGCTGTTTTGCCAAGGATGTGTGACTGAGATGGGAGTCAACGTCTACGATGCAATCGCAGAGATGGGATCTCAGAACAAAATCATTTTCGTCCATTTCCGAAATGTTCGAGGTGTTTTACCCAGTTTTCAGGAAGTTTTCTTAGATGAAGGAGATATTGACATGCACCATGCCATGAAAATTTACCGGGACGTCGGTTTTAACGGTCCCTTTATGATGGATCATACCCCGCAGTTTGCACAGCAACAAGCCGGTTGGGCGGGGCGTGCCTATGCCGTCGGATACATTCGCGGATTGATCCAATCGGTGTATCGATAAAAGGCAGAATGATTGAAATGATTATCGAATGGAATACCCACATTTTCAGCCCGGATTTACAACGTTATCCCTTCCACCCTCGAGCTGCCTACCATCCAGATCTGTCACAGAAATCGGTTGACCCTCTTCAGGATTATTTGGATCATATGGAACAGGAAGGGATTGATCGATCGGTATTGGTACATCCGGAACCTTACGGGGATGACCACCGATTAATCCTAGACTGCCTAAGTCAGGAAAAAGAGAGATTTCGAGGTACCTGTCTGTTTTATCCTCAGGATGCTAATGCCCCATCAAAGTTGACAGCCTTAGTGGCACAGCTACCACAGATTGTAGCTCTCAGGTTTCATGCGCATCGTGGCAAAGAGACATACCTGAATAGTTTTGCTGATGTAGGCGTTCGGAACCTATGGAAGAAAGCATTGGAACTCAAATTGATAATCGAATTGCACATTGGGCCGAATTACGCCCTCCAGATCGCAGAGATATTGGATATTTACCCTGAGTCTACCGTGCTAATCGATCATTTGGCGGAACCGCATATGGGCAACGCGGTTGAATATGCTCACGTGTTAGATCTCGCTAATTTTGATAAAGTCTACATGAAACTTTCCGGATTGAATCACTTCGCCAAGGATACGCCTTTTTATTTGAGTGCCCGACCTTTTACTGCCAGAGTGTTTGAAGCCTTCGGACCGGACCGAATGGTATGGGGAAGCGGCAGTCACCAGATTGTTGATGTTCATATGAATGGATTTTCAACCGCCGATAAATTAAAAGTCAAGGGTGGTAACCTAGTTAAACTTTTAGATTTTGCCTAATCCTGACACCGTCTTTCTATCTGCTTGAATCGAAATCCAAATTAAGTTAAATCATAACGCTTTCAAAAGGAGTTAAAGATGAAAAGTGTTGATGCCGTTGCCAAAATATTAAAATTAGAAGGGGTAGAATACCTATTCTGCTTTCCCGCCAATACGCTGATCGACGCCGCAGCCAAAATTGATATCCGTCCCATTATGACACGTACTGAACGAACACTAATCAACATGGCTGATGGGTTTAGCCGGATTACTAATGGGAAACGTCTAGGCGTGGCTACCGTACAAGCGGGACCAGGTAGTGAGAACGCGTTCGCCGGAGTCGCCCAGGCCTTTTCCGATTCTGTGCCGATCCTGATCCTTCCCGGTTGTGTCAGTCGCCACAGTATGGATATACCAACCAATTTTGAAGCGGTTAAGAATTATGCTGGAGTAACTAAATGGGTAGCTCAGATTAACCTCGCTGATCGGGTACCAGACATGATGCGACGAGCCTTCAGTCTATTGCGAATGGGACATCCTGCACCAGTAATGCTTGAGATGCCGACTGATGTGGCCGCGGAAGATATTGACGACAATTTCAAGTACCATATCCCACAACCAGTCAGACCATCTGGCGATCCACAGGCTATCAATAAGGCTATCAAGACGCTGATGGCAGCGGAAAGTCCAATTCTTCACGTCGGACAGGGTGTTCTTTACGCGGAAGCAACCGATGAGTTGGTTGAGTTTTCCGAGTTAATTAAGGTTCCAGTAATGACAACACTGGCTGGTAAAAGTGCTTTTCCAGAAAATCACCCTTTGTCGCTAGGTACCAGCGGTTATACCGGTACCGGTATGGTCAAGCATTTTCTACCTAAAGCTGATCTGGTTATCGGATTGGGATGTAGCTTTTCAAAATCGGTCATGTCGACGCAAATTCCTGACGGAAAAATCATGATTCAGAACTCGATTGATGAATATGATATTAATAAAGATTATGCTATAGATCAAGCTATCATTGGGGATTCCAGGTTAGTTTTGAAACAATTAATCGATCAGGCCAAGACTCAACTTGGTACGAAGAATAGAAACGATCCCAGTCTAGAAATTCAACAGGTTAAAGAGCAGTGGCTGTCGGAATGGATGCCAAAACTCACCTCAAATGAAGTTCCGATTAACCCCTATCGTCTGATTTGGGATTTGATGCAGACCGTTGATCGGGAACAAACTATTATTACCCACGATTCTGGTAATCCGCGTGATCAGGTGGTCCCGTTTTATGAGGCCCTCACACCCCGCAGCTATATCGGATGGGGGAAGTCCACCCAGTTGGGCTATGGGCTAGGATTGATCATGGGTGCAAAATTGGCTGCACCAGAGAAACTAGCTGTCAACATCATGGGTGATGCCGCTTTCGGGATGGTGGGTATGGATTTCGAAACAGCCGTTCGTGAGCAAATCCCGATCTTGACCATCATTCTCAACAATTCAGCACTTGGCGGCTATGAACATCATTTACCGACTGCTACGGAGAAATACGGAACCAAGTTTCTGTCTGGTGACTACACCAAAGTGGCTGAAGGATTAGGGGGGTACAGTGAAAGGGTTGAAGATCCGGATGACATCATTCCGTCTATAAAGCGAGCACAAAAAGAGACAGAAGCTGGTCGACCCGCATTGCTCGAAGTGATTACACGGGAAGAGGGCGAATTTTCCAGAGGTTACTAATACCAATTCTAACGAATGATTATGCCTGGTTGTTCGCCAATACTTCCATGTTAAGTGATGTTCCACAAACATTGTTTAAAGGCTAGACTAGTTTAGCACACAAAAAAAGTGTTAAACTAGTTACTATGACAAGCAAAAACAAGTATATAAAAGGGTCGCATCTAGAAATAATTCTATAAACTAGTCTAATCCCTTTTATAATTTATCAACCGATAAAAATTAAGTATCATTCTTCCTGATGATGGGCAAGTTACACACCAAATTAGCAACTCGAGTGCGATGAAGATTTTACATCCAGAATCCAAGATCGTTAGTTTTTGGAACACACTAATAGTATTCACCACTATTTATAATTATATCTTTATCCCGTTTCAGGTGGCGACTATAGGTAAGATAGTTAGTATATCAGTTCTAGATCTCGGATTTGTCCTAGATCTTGGATTCGATTTAATCTTAATTTCCAACCTATTCTTAAGGTTTAGTATTGGTTACATTGAGAGAGGTCAGTTTATTAACGACAAAGTACATGTTAGAAAAAATTACTTCCAAACTGGTTTCTGGAAGCACTTATTTTCTAGTATTCCCATCGATATTTTTGCCAGATTGCTCTATCCGAATCTGGAAGTATGGAAGGTCGTACTTCTCAGGATTCCGCGTTTATTACGTATTTCTGATAGCTTTTCTGTCTTCAAAGTTTGGGAAGATAGTATTAACTCCAACCCAGTTCTCATCCGGCTTCTAAGGTTGCTGATTGTCATCTTTCTAGTTGAGCATTGGATTGCCTGTATCTGGTTTTTGATTCGTGAAATTAATATTAGTTTTCATGGCTACTTGCAGGCCTTATACTGGTCAGTTATGACGCTAACGACTGTCGGATATGACAATCTTTCTTCCGCAGAGCAGACGGGGCAGGAACTTGGGTTCACTATTTTCGTCATGATGCTAGGCGTAACAATGTATGCATTTATCATTGGTAATGTGGCTTCTGTAATCTCAGATATGAATGCGAGTCGATCACGATTTCGTGAAAAATTAGACAGGATTCAAACTTACTTGCGAGAAAAAAAGGTGCCACAGGAGTTGCAAAAAAAAGTTCGGAGTTACTATCAATACATGTGGGAATACAATAGGGACACGTCAACAGACTTTCTTTCAGTCGAGAAATATTACTTGAATGATTTGCCTCGAAGTTTGAGCACGCAAATATCTCTGTGCCTAAATCAGAGACTGATTGAATCTGTGCCTATGTTTAAAGATGCCGATTCCCAATTTATTGAACAGATATTGGCAAAGCTGAGACCAATTGTGCTCCCGCCTGAAGACTACTTGATTCACGAAGGCCAAATCGGTCACGAAATGTATTTTATCAATCATGGTGAAGTACAAATCTCTAAAGCAGATAATACAATTGTTGGCATAATGAAAAGCGGCTCATTTTTTGGTGAAATCGCGTTACTTGATTCAGTTAGGCGTACGGCATCCGTTAAGACATTGACTTATTGCGAGTTATTTGTCTTGGAAAGAGACGATTTCGTGCAAGCCATGGCCGATTACCCCGATTTTGCTGATAAAATTAAGGAGAAGGCGGAGGAGCGCCGCCAAACGAATCAATCAGACAGTGGGTGATTGCTTATAACTGCAAACGTGAGCTACAGAGGACAAACTGTCAGCTAAAAACGTGTGCGAGGTTCAGAGAAGGCAGCACGGGATGGGCCATGAAACATGCTAAATGGTAGCTTGGGCAACAACCAACCGTCGATGCTCTATTTACGGCTCTCATTTTCACTCAATAACAATGTAATTTATAAAAAATCAAATGCCTGATCTAAGAGAGGAGATAGTTCCTATGAAAGAGTCGAATTTTTCGTACTCATCCACTCTCACAACTGTGTTGGTGGCTGCCATTTTCTTGATGTCGATCCCTTTGCTTGTGCAAGGAAAAAAACCGGATCGCTACGACAAAGGCACGATCTTTTCCTTCCACTTTGACGAAGGCAATGGAAAAGTGGCCAAAGATTTTTCCGGTAATGAAAACCACGCCAAACTTGGAGGGAATAAAGAACCGAAATGGGTTAAAGGCCCTGAACTTCACTTGGGTACTGCACTGGCCTTCAGTAACGCAAATTTCATTGAAATCCCAGAGTCCCAAAAACTGGATACAGACGACGAGATCACCTTTGAAACATGGGTAAATCTTGATGGACTAAACTCCAATTGGTCAACTTTCTACAGCAAACATGGTCAAGGTGCAGGAGCAGGTTATCACTGGATTTATATCTACAAAGGCAGTGGGAAATTGGCATACCAGTATGCTAATGGTGCCAAGTATACCACTCACACTGCTGATGTTAAATGGGAATTTGGTAAATGGTCCCATGTTGCTATTACTCACAAGATTAATGGTAAGAAAGGCGGTAAAATCCAATGGTACATCGATGGTAATCTCTTTCACCAGATTGAGCATAAAGATCAAGCATTGAAAGTCGTGGGTGGCAAAGCCTCTCTTGGCACTTACCAATCAAACCCCGCGCTGGATCGTTATGCGCTTGATGGAAAGTTGGACGAAGTTCGTCTCTCACCACGGATTAAGACCAAACAGGAGATCGGTGAGTCTATGCGCGGCCTTGCTGTGCAGCCATCCTATAAACTCGCCAGTTCATGGGGAAGTATCAAGCACAAATTTCAGTAATGTAAGTAAATTTTAATGCCAGGACATGAATGTGACAACAGTTTCGTCCCAGTAGGTATGTCGTCAAGATGACCGAATTCGTATTCGAATGTTGGAACTTATTTAATAACCTGTTCGTGTATGAGTTTTCTAATCAACAGCCTTGACATGGTGTTACCTTTGGACCTAGTTGATCTGAATTCCACTCACCAGTTGTAAACGCATCTCAAGGAAATTACTCGTTCATGGCGTCACTGCGTTTATCAATAGTAGTTTGGATACTCATTTCTGGTGTTAGCCTTTTTATCTGTCAATTTTTGCCAGCGCAAGATAACGAGAAGGGAAATGATGTTACCCAAGCGATAATAAGATACCAGAAAACTATAGCGGAGAACCCCGATTCTGTAGAGGCAAGACTCTCCCTGGGCTTAGCTTATTTGGCCTATGATATTTTGGAAGAAGCAATTCTCGCATTTCAGAAGACAATCGAGTTAGATCCAAAATCCGAAAAAGGAAATTACTGGCTCGGACGAACTTATCAATTACAGAAAAAGTATGAGGAATCTATCGCAATATTCCGGGAATTGATCCGTCTGTTTCCAAATCATGGTGAAATCTATATCCAACTTGGACTGTCTTACTTTCAATTGCACCAACACAAAGAAGCAGAAGAAGCTTTTTTAAGATCAATACACCTGATACAACCAACGGAAAGCCATCTTCAACATTTTCTTCCATCATCCCATTTCAGAAATAAAAATTGGGATTGGATTAACAAAATAGCGACAACATCAAAGGCTGATATATATTACTATCTAAGCCGGATTTCACTGGAACAAGGATTGTTGGAGGCGGCGGAAACGTATTGCCACCGATCTATTCAAATACAGCCTTTGGCCGACACTCATTTTCAACTTGGTCTTGTATCAATTCGTAAGAAGAAATGGGAGACGGCAGAAGAGGCGTTTGTCTCAGCTATCCAACAAGATCCATCTCTGCCCTATGCCCATTATCAATTGGCACTGCTATATTTCAAACAAGGGAAAAAAGCAAAAGCAGAACGGGAAATGAAGATGTTTCAGCAGTGGGAAAGAGATGAAACAGATCCTTTTTCGCATCAGCGTGCCATACTTGTTAATAACTTGGGCACACTTTACTTGAACGAAGGAAAACATGAAAAAGCAATACAATATTACCAAAGAGCGATTTCCTATAACCCGAACTTGGTCGAAGCCTATAATGGACTTGGTCGAGCTTTTTCTCTGCTTAAGCGTTTCAGCCAAGCTAACCAAGCCCAGCAGCAAGCAATCCAGCTGAATCCGAAAATGGCTGAAGCTCATGCTGGTCTCGGATTCATTCGGTTGAAAAAGGCGGAGAGTACTAAGGACGACAGCGATTACAAACTCGCACTCAATGCCTACCGCCAAGCCAGGAAGTTACAGCCGAATTTACCTGAAGTTCTGCTAAATCTTGGCAATATTGCTTTAAAGCTTTCTCTTCTACAGGAAGCTAAAAACGCCTTCTACGCCTTATTATCCCTATCTTCTGATTTCACTGACCAAAAGCAATCCGACCGTTATCAGGAACAGGCACACCTTGCTCTTGGAGAACTCAATCTACGTCAAGAGAAGCTGTTAGCGGCACACCATCATTATTATGAAGTTTTGAAGGGCTCCCCCAATCTTGTTATCGCCCATTATCGTCTAGGAATTGTTACTTCAAAACAGGGCAAATTTGACGAAGCGATAGAACATTACAACACGGTGCTGAAAAGTGCACCTGATATGGTTGAAGTACATTACCTCATGGGCAGAATCTATGCGGAGCGAGAACAATATCAGCAGGCAGAAAATGCCTATCAGCGCGTTATTAAAGCTAAACCGTCATTTGCTGATGCTTATGAGCGTTTAGCTCATTTATATGGGAGTTGGGGTAAATATCAGAATAAAGCTTTGGAACTAGCTAGGAAAGCAGTTGAACTTCAACCTAGTTCAGCGGCATATCTCAACACACTATCCTGGCTGTATTACCTGCAAAAAAACTATGATCGAGCTGAAGAAACAATTAAAAAAGCCTTAAGTTTAGAATCCAATAATCGAGTTTTCCAAGAAGGTTTAAAGGCAATTCAAGAGATTAAAGAGCTAGAAAAAAATAATGCAAAAAAATGAAAGAAACAGGCAAGGAGTTTATGCTTCTTGGATCGTAAATTGTCTAACTCTTTGGGTGGCAAATCTTCCAATTAGCCCGGCTATACATTTCACTGATGTCACTCCTGAATCGGGTATTCTATTTAAGCATGAAGACGGTCGCAGTGGAAAAAAGTATTATCTGGAAACGCTCGGGTCTGGTGCAGCTTGGTTTGATTATGATAGAGATGGAGATCTCGACATTTACTTCGTAAATGGTACAGCTTTACCCGGAACATCTACGGTTGGAAAAAACGCCCTTTACCATAACAATGGAGATGGCACTTTCACAGATATAACTTTAGAAGCATCCATCGGTGATCAGGGATATGGATTTAGTTGCGCCATTGGTGATTATGACAACGACGGTTTTTTAGATCTTTACGTGGTGAACTACGGTCCAAATGTTTTGTACCATAACAATGGAGATGGCACTTTCACGGACACTACGGAAATCGCTGGTGTGGGCGATAATCGATGGGGAGTGGCTGCGGCCTTTGCTGATTATGATAATGATAATGATATTGATTTATTTGTTGCCAATTATGTGGAATATCGATTAGAAAATAATCCGGTCTGTGGTAGGTCTGGTGTTCAACTCTACTGTACTCCGGAAGTATTCACTGGTTCACCGAGCGTCCTTTATCGTAACAATGGAGATGGTACTTTTTCCGACTGCACCCAAAAAGCCAACTTATTTTATCCTGATGACAAAGCCATGGGAATTTGCTGGTGCGATTACGACAATGATGGTGATATCGATCTGTTTGTGGCTAATGATAAGGTGGCAGACAGGCTACACAAAAATAACAATGATGGTACATTTACTGATGTTGCGTTTCAAAGCGGAGTCGCCCTTAGCGAGACAGGATCGGCTGAAAGCAGTATGGCACCCATTTTCGGAGACATTAATAATGATGGTTGGTTCGATTTAGTGATCACAAATTTTCATGACGAACCAAATAACGTATATCAAAACGATAGAAACGGTTTTTTCTCTGATATAACCTATCAATCGGGAATTGGTGGACAGGGGCTGGCTTATCTCTCTTGGGGAGCCGAATTTGCGGATCTAGATAACGACGGCTATTTAGATCTCTTTATCGTCAACGGGCATATCGATGATAATATCCAGCAAATTCGGCCAAGCATGACCTACGAACAGCCTAACCAACTGTTCAGAAACGGCGGTCATCAAAGTTTCGAAGATGTTTCAGACCAATCTGGTCCGGGGCTAGATTTAAAAAAGGTAAGTCGCGGTGTCGCCTTGGGAGATTACGATAATGATGGGGATATCGATATTTTGGTCACTAACTCTCACCAGTCGCCGAATTTATTGAGAAACGATACTGATGGTCAGAGCCACTGGCTGGTATTTGAAATGGTTGGTACTCGGAGCAATCGGGATGGGATTGGCGTTCGTATCAAAGTGGTGGTATCAGGGCACTCTCAGATACGTGAAGTCAAAAGTGGCGGTAGTTATCCTTCTCACAGCGACATGCGCCTACATTTTGGTTTGGGGCAGTCGACAGTCGTTGATCTTGTGGAAATCCATTGGCCGAGTGGACTTACTGAGCACTTCAAAGGAATTAACGCCGATCAATTCTTTCGGGTAGAGGAAGGAAAGGGGCTAAGTCAAATTACAATTGGCAACTAGATCTGATTTCTATAAGTCTAGCTTTCCCAATTCACCGCATGATATTGAATTCGAGAGGGATTTTACGCATACTTATCACGTAATATCTCGGCCGCCCTGACTTCGCTTTTGAGCTTTTGATAGGCCTCATCCAGAGGTATCTCTGCGGCATTTCCTGGAGCAAAACCGCAATCTGGATTCAATACAATTTGCTGCGGTTCTAGATAACGAAGTGCGTTTTCAACTCGGGCGACTATTTCGTCTGGTGTATCGATATGTTCGCTACGGCAGTCGACACAACCGAGTCCGACCATTTTATCTTCAGGGATGGCTTTCAAAATTGAGACATCACCCGCAACAGGAATGGTAAATTCCATTACATATTGATCCACATCAAGGCGTGCCAAATAAGGAAGTAACGGTTCATAACCTCCCTCTCCTACCCATCCGTCTCTACCTTTATTTCTTCGGCACAGGTGAATTGCAATCTGAATACCTTCAACGTCAGCGACAATTTGGTTGAGCAATTCAACGCACAATTCCATTTCACCTTCTGGGTCCCTATACGTGGCCCGAATATTCTCATCGACAAACAAACACAGATGCGGGTCATCAAACTGTGCAATAGTTGCGCCCGCATCCTTCAATAAACGCAATTCATTGCGCAGTATCGGCACAAGATCGTACATAAAGGATTCACGGGTGGGATAAGCATCTTTTGACTTCTCTTGGTCCCACATGCGTTGTCCCAAAAGATATGGCGAAGGAAGACAAACTTTTGTGTCACAATTTGTGTTCTGAGCCAAAAATTTAGCTTCTTCGGCAATTACCCCCTGTTGCTTGACCTCAAGTTTATCCACCACTGTTGTCCAATGCCTACCGTTATGGATAGTTAGTTCAAAACCATTAGCTATGTCTGCTATGACACCAATATAAGACCGGCGGCGCCATTCACCATCTGAAATAATATCAATTCCACTAGCTTCCTGAAGTGCAATGATGTAGCGGACGGCAGCATCAAGATTATCACGCTTATCCAAATCATTTCGGCTTTCTCTGTTTTCTAACAAAAAAAGGTCCTGTACAAAATCGGGTCTCGGCATACTGCCAACAATGCTAGTAGGGAATAATGGTAGCGCTTTTTTCTTGGTTAATGGGTTGGAACCTGTCATTTCCTTTTACCAGACTTTGTTTGCAATTTCGTAATCTTGTGTGGTGTCAATCTCATGGTAACCACCGGCAACCTCAACTTTGCAGATTTTTATACCTTCTTGGATCATCTCCTGAAAAAGTTGAATTAAATGCGCCTTTTGTAATGAAACGGCACCATGAAAGGGCATATTGCCATATTTATCCACCGCACGGTGATAATGTTGACGCAGGATTTTTGCCCCTTCTTGATTAAACATTGCCACTCCTATGTATTCTCCATCAGCCTCTTCAGGCGAGATTGCGCGGCTTATTCTAGTGATGGAGTTCCCTTTTGTTAAAACCTTTTCAGCATCATCTTCGGGATGCATAGTACGTGCCGTGTACCGTTTTCTCCAATCAGCATCAATAACTAAACTGATATCGTGGTTGGTTTGCAGTAGTTGCTCCACTACCCATGGACGGTAAATGATATCAGCATAGGTGCAGGCAAATGGAGAATTCATCTCGGCTTCCGCACAGAAGAGCGAAGCTAGGATGTTATTGTTCTGCCAGTTGTGGTTGTAATAAAATCGTAGATTCGGATACTCTTTTTGTATCTTTTCGATTTGATATCCGCCGATAAACACAAGATCCGTAACATTCATAGTATGCCAGGCCTCGATAATCAGATCGAGTATGCGTCTCTCTCCAATTTTCGCAAAGCATTTTGGCGTATCCTCTGTCAGTGGCATCAACCTTCGACCACGGCCGGCGCCGATAATAATGGCTTTCATCGAATCTGGTAGGTTCGCATCTATGCTGGACACTACCTCAGCCTATCTGGCGCCACAAGTTTGCATGCAAGCTTGCATGTGTCCTCGCGACTCAGCAGCAATGGTACAACACTGCTCCAGTGAATACTCTTTGGCGCCAATGACCTCTAAGTTCAGCGGGCCTGTGTAATCGTTCTGATGCAAAACGGCGATGTAACCGACCAAATCGATGTCGCCTCGGCCATTAGCCTGCATTTCGGGTTTTCCCGGTGCCCGGTGGCCAGTTACGACGGTATCGAACTGTCGGCCATCGGCGGCCGACGCTTGGTTCTGGAAATTACCTTTACAGTCACGGATATGCACGTGCTTAACCCGCGAGGCAACAGCGGCGATGGCTTCGACTGGATTTTCGCCAGCCCGATGAATATGTGACGGATCCATGTCAATACCAAAGGCGGGCGAAGAGATGGCCCCCATCGCTCGGATCGTGGTTGGCGTATTGTAGATGCTGGCTCCAACGTGCGCTTTGACACATAACGTAACGCCGTACCGCTCCGCCATGGCAGACAAATTGCCCAGTGAATCAATCACTTCCGGCCAAGCGTCTTCGTCGTCGCTCTTACCGCCGGGACCACAATTGACAATCGGAATACCGATTTCGACCGCCGCTTGAAAGGCTTTCTCCATCTTTTCTACATCTCTTGACGGTTGTTCCATAGCCAACAGATCAAGCTCATAGGTTTTTGCCAACTGCTTGATTTCGTCGGTCAATTCTTGCCAACGGTCGAGGACCAAGTGTTGGCTCATGCCGTCGATAGCCGACAGTTCGATACCGTCGTAGCCCGCCATAGCGATGTGCTTGAAGGCGGTTTCCATATCGTAACCGCCAAACAAAACTGAATTTGCACCGAGTTTCACTAAATAACTCCTTATAATTTTAAATGTTAATGATTACCGAATTGTCCCAAAACGGCGTCTCTTATATTCTATGCATTCTGAGTAACGGCCCGTTACTTTGAAGGGAGTTACCTGAACACTACGCATTTTGAGTAACGGGGTTTCCTTTGAGGGTCGGCAATGGGTGGGGACGAACCAAAATCCCGCCTTGCTCATACGATTCTATCGCCGCCCAGGTGTATTCTAGCGTAGCCAGTGCGTCTCGACCAGAAGCCCGAATTTGGTTGAGTGGCACTTGGTTAGTGGCATCCTCCAAGAAGGCGTGAATCCGCAAGGGGAAAGTGGCTCCAAAATCGGATTGACCCGATTCGTGTACTACTGGGCCCGGAGACGCACCAACACCTAGTTTTTCTGGTGCCGCCGCACCTTCTGTTCCTGGAGCTGGCCAGAAAGTCACCTTTTCGATACAGTTTTCAATACAGAAGGTGCCGCGTGTTCCACCAACTTCCACACTCCACCAGCCCCCCAAACCGAAGGTAGTATCACCCCGTTGACTCAACAGATAACCAATGGCACCGTTTTGGAATTTAACGTGGATGCTATTGATCGACACCATTACATCACCCGCTTTTTTGCGGAAACTGGGCTGACTCATGAAGGCCTGCACATGCGTAATGTCGCCACAAAAATGACGCATCACGCTAAACGGGTGGGCTAAAAATGCCTTGGCGTGAAAGTAGGGAAACCCTTTGACACGCGGGGAATTTTGCGGCCCATACGTCTGTTCACCACCAGCAAACCCCATTTTGTGTAGGCAGTAGACGACCTCTCCCACGTGCCCCTCGTACATATACTGCATGGCTCGTTCGGCGGGCGGGGTGAAATAGTGGTTCAGGTTACAGGCCAAATAAACACCTTGTTCGTCCGCCTTAGCCACCATTTGTCGAGCTTCGTTGATGTCGTTAGAAATCGGCTTTTCCACTAGAACATGTTTGCCAGAATCCAAAGCTTGCATAGTTGGTTCATAATGCCAACTGCCGTTTTCGTTTCCACCAGTACTGACATCGACTATATCTAGGTCTGGTTCTCCATCTATCATATCTTGAAGGTTATAATAAGCTTTTGCGCCAAACTTTTCGGCAGTATCATCCGCCTTTTCTTTCATTAGATCACAAACAGCAACTAATTCCGCCAGATCATCTTGTGCATAACAATTTGCGTGATTGTTGCCAATGCCACTCAGGCCAACAATCCCAACTTTTAAAGCCATCTTTCATTTCCTTTTAAATATTCAAATTGATTAAAAAAACAGTGGCTCAAATGCGTATTTGAAGATATTGAAATCATCAGCTAATTTCAGGTCTCAAAATTCTTGTTAGCCGATCCATACAATTCAGGCATTGCTGAACGTTCCACCTCAACACATCTTAGCAAACTCAATATGTGAAATTCAACTCTAAAACGACGGCAGACTATTGATAAAACTGCAAAAACTGATACAATAACCTGCAGATTAAGAACAAAAGAATAGCAGATTATTCAAACGTTTGTGAATTTTTTATCCATAAATCAATTTGGAGTTTATCATGTCAATACTTTCAGTTAATCAACATCATCAAGTGTCAAGTGGGCCTGCCATTTGGTTGGCCGGGGATCCGGAAGATCTAAAACAGTGGATGTTATCAGGAATAGCTGGAATTGTAACCAACACCGTTGTACTAAACGAAATGGTAACAAAATATGGTCAACTCACTGAAGTAATCAAGCGCTACCTTGACATAACAGATAAAAAAGTAGCAGTCGAAATCGATGGGCACTCAACCCAAGAACTTCTTGATGTTGGCGAGATCTTCACCAAGCTTTCCAGTAGGATAATCCTGAAAATACCAATGACAACATATGCTTTGGATGCTTTTGCGGAACTTAAAGTAAGAGGGGTCGAAACCTTTTGCACCACAGTGTTTACTCTGCCTCAAGCAACCGCAGTAGCACAAGCCGGCGCCACCCATGTACTTCCATTTTGCGATCCTTTTCTAGCAGTCAATGGCGATCCGACGAAATTGGTTCGAGAATGCTATACCACATTTAAAACCTGGGAGAATCGTCCATATATTACCGCAGCATTGATACGGTCAGTGGATACCGCTTACCGAGCTCTAAGAGACGGTGCAGACGGAATAATTGTTTTCTGGTCAGTTTTTCAGGATATGATGACCTCTTCTCTGACGGACGAATGGAATACTCTTTTTCTGGACAATTGGGACCAGATGCACGATGCGGGTTTGCTAGAAGGAATTCCATATAAGCACAAGAATTGAGGTTGCACTAATTAATTTTGATCTAAGCTGTCTATAGAAGCAAGTCCTTGTAAAATGGCTTTTGTGGTCGAACCTCCGAACTTCGAACGAGACGGAACAGGATCTATAATCCATTCCCGCCAAATTTGATGGATGCCCTGACAAAATTCGGGATCACCAATGGCAACCTGTTCCATTGATCTTGATTTAATTTGCTCCAATACATGGCCGGAAAAGACCTGTGCTTCTCGCCGATAAACACGTTCATTTACTTCAAAACTCTCGGTTCGATTATAGGCTCTGAGAAAGCCGTTGGAACGAACACTGGTTGAAAAACTTAGCCAACCTTCTGGGTCAGTGGCTTGGTATTCAGGTCGAATGAATTTCTCTACAGAGAACTCGGGTCGCATTGACAACAAATTGTTGCTAGCTTCAAAGATAGTATCACAAAGAAGAGTACATTTTTTGGCTCTACGGTTGGCTTCTTCGAACTTCTCCTCATCCTCTATGGTAACGGCTGGCAATGAAACCTCTGAATCTATTGTCCATGCCTTTAACTGTCTAATAACAATTCCAGAACCGTGAACTTCAATTCCGAATCCACCTTGGTCCCACTTTTGACTCTGAAGTTGAATAGGTATGTATCCTCTCAATTTTTGGTGGTCAAAATTAACGATCAATTCATCATCTATATAAAGCTTAACCAAGCTACCAGTCGCCCGAATTACTGCTTGATGCCATGATGTATCCGATAAAGTGCATACGCCAAAGCTTTGTTGCTTTAATTCCTGGGGACGGTCGCCAAATCCATTGCCGTGGACAGTTACCTGTCCATCACCATAATTAAATTCAACTGTGATTGCTTCTTGAGGGCTGTTTCCTCTTACGAAGAAGACAATTGTTCCCTGTTCTTGCTTAGGTTGAAATTGTATAAGTAACGCATAATTATTATTACCGGGATCAGCCACGATCAGTTGAGGATGGTGAACTTTCGGCTCCAAACGCGTGATTCCATCAGCAATTTCTTCCTTTTTAAGTTGATGGCTGGAACCACTGTTTCTTGTTAATACGTTGTTCTCAACACGCCTGGTCCTTTAAGTTGAAATTTCGATGATTCGTTCTGTTCCTGATCAAAATCAACGTCGAACAGCATATTCTCCAAGCCGTAAGTGACGTAAGATCTGTTGCCACGAACAGCTTCAGCTGCGTCACGTCCAGCTCGGCGAAGTTCCAAGAAGTTAGATGCCCATATCTGTGTGTAATATGTGCGTGCAATTTCAGTAAGATCGCTCTCGAAAAAGGGATCATTCTCCAACTGATCAGCCAAAGTCAAGCAACTTTCCAACACACGGCGAAGATCAGGGTTATGGTTAGCCATCCATTCCACAAGTCGTTTCATAGCCCAATTCATCGGTAAGCGGAATGGATGGTCGTAACGCAGTTCTACATAACGTTTAACCAGACGGTCTAAGGTCCAATCAGCAGCGTTCCATGCCAGACGTGCACTAACAAACCCATAGAGTCGATGGTTCCAATAGTACTGACCTTCAGTCATAGGCCACAATCCATTACATTTTCCTGCTTTAGGGTCTTCTGTAACTTCCCGCACAATTCTTACGATCCGTTTTAAATCACCACCCAAAGTTTCACCCCAAAACAGCGATGGAATCCAGACCATAAACCACTCCTTGCCACCATAGTAATCCGCTTCAATATGAGCCGGCTCACGAAAAACCATCAATTCACCGACGCTTACATAGTCAGGAAGTTTATCGGCAAAGTCAGTTGGAGACAATCCCGTCAAATCCCACATATCCTGAAAGACTTTCGCTTCCGGATCTTTGGCGTGGACGACCAGCGCGTTTTTGATGCGTTCCTCCATGACGCCACCTTCCCCACTGCTGTAATAGTAGTCTACAACATCATGGAAACCATATTCCTCTCGATCTTTCTGGCGATTGAATTCTTGTGGCAGAAGCATATCAGAATGCTCACCATCCGGATAGACATCAAAAGGATGATAAAGGAGGTAACGAAAACCGCGCTCCATGGCATATCGCTCTAAAGTTACATAACGAAAAGCACCATCGTTAGCCTCATTTGAAGGATTGGTGACAAATCCTCGCTCGTTCATCGGCAGTTCCATGTTGAATTTGTTTTTCACCATCCAATCAATGGCATGCCGTTATTGGTCTAGAGTCCAATAATACGAACTTTGAACCAGATTGACTGCACGGCTTTCCAAGTGTTGTACTCTGTAGGCAAACCGCGGTCGATCGACTACATCCAGTTTTGTTAGTGGCAAGCGTTCCTTGTGTATTATATGATCTCCCTCCGGGAAATAACCAACGTCGCAGAATCTCTCAAAATATTCATAAACACCATATAAGGCAACAACAGCACGTTCACCCAGAATTAGGAGATAATTCTTTCCATCTAGCTCAACAGAACGAATAAGATATCCATCGGAACCTGTAACTGGATCGAGACTGATGTTGTTAGCTTGCATAATCTGGTTACTTAATGCTGAAGGGCCTATCAAGACGATGTCCGTTACCCGTTCACGAATATGGTCTAATAAATTCTCCTTAACTTGTAAAGGGGCCCTTCCCATTATTAACGCCGTCAAGCGTGAAAATTCCCGAAGGGCGGTTTCCTGAATGGGGCTGGCATCCGGACTTTGAATCACGGAGATGTTCTGGCCCCAGCAACCGTTGAAATAATCATAGAACCCATTCCCGGGCCATCCCATCGTTGGTAGACGTGCCCCTCGGGTTCCGACTGACCCACAATTTCATAATTCTGATTAACATCAGTGTATAAATAAACAAAACACATAGCATAGCAAATTGCCTGCATCATAATCCTCCTTCATCAAACTGAAACATTTAAAATATTAGGATAAAAAGGGCCAATAAAGAACAATTGGTGTCGAGGAAATGATGGGATAGTCAGTCTCAGCTAAAGTAAAGTGCTTTCGCTCATCTTCTGATCTAATTCTTTTTGCTGTAGCCGAGAAGAATCTATCAGTTCCGGAAAGAATAACTCAAATTCACACTTGTATTCATGGTAATCCTGTTTCAAATCGCTGATGGCATATTCCATACCAGATTCGTATTTGGTTCTTCGCGAAAGGCCACTGAGCGCTCGCATAAGACCTTCTAAATGAGCGTAGCTTGTCAACCAATCAGATTCTATCATATGAGGAAGCATCAATTGTATCCTAGATGGCAAACAGTCAACCCAACTTTGGAACAATCCATAAGCGTGATCCACAAATTGGGACAAAGAGATCTCTGAATAATTATCCCAATACTTTGATAAAAAGTGATCATAATACATATCTACGATTACCCCAGCATACTTTCTGTATTTAGGTCTTAACCGTTGCTTACTCTGTCCGACTACGACATGGCTATCGGTAGAAGCATCAATACGCCGATGGAGCAGAATTCCTTTGACAATACCATCGGAATAACCTAAGTAGTCTCTTCCTTTAACTGCATCGGCAATGAAATGGTCAATCACAACTTCCTCATCATTCCCTGAAAGAAATATATGTGCCAAGAAATTCATACATTATTTACCACACTAACAATACCTAAATAACCAACGATTCAATCCTTTAGCCTACTCAGAAAGTAACGGTTTAACACAACCAACAACTGATTTCCCTAGTAGATCCCAACCATCAGCAGTAAAATGTACCCCATCCGGAGACAGATAATTATCCCGTCCAGCATCAATAATCACTTGAAACAGGTCATTAATTGAAACACCAAAATCCTGAGTTACTTCAACCGAGACATTATTATAAGCAACAACATCAGCCTCCAGCCGATCAAAACCTTTCCGTTGATGGTGCCATATTTCATTTACTGGAGTCGTTGTCGCCCAAACGACAGTACTTTGCGTTTCCTGCAAAATGCGTCCAAGAAAGTCTCGTAAATTTGCTTGATATTGAACCAATGGGATAGCAGTTTCTTCAGCGTCAAAATCCCTTTTTAAATCATGGAGTCCACAGTTGATATGAATCACATCCGCCGCCTGAGAAATTATCCACTTATCAAGGTGTTGCTGAATGTTAGTACTATTACCGCCGTTTTGTTCTGGAGCCCAAACGTCTGACAGTCCAGACAGTTCATTTCTGACATACGCCTGATATCCCATCCGAATTGAATCACCAACCAAAACTAGTTTTTTCATCCAATTACCTCCCTATCTGTTTAAACCCAGTAAAATGTAAATAAGGGTGCAGCGTCCTATAATGAGTATGCAAAACGGGAAAAGTAACAGCATAGTTATGAATTTTTTGTATGGCCGGTGGTACCATTTGCCTTGGGCATCCACTCATTTGACCATCGATCCTCGATACTTTGTCGCCAAGCTTCGGCCGAACTGATAAGATCTGCTGTTACCTCGGGATATTCATCCTTGAGATTTCGCCTTTCACCCATGTCTAACTCCAGATCTGCCAAGTGAACGTCGTCCTCCGCTGGGGCTCCCTCTACCAGTTGCCCGTTCATTACCAGCTTCCAATTCCCTTTCCGGACAGCAGTCTGCTTGTTCATTTCCCAGAAGATTTCGTCGTGTGGAGAATCTGAGCCTTTAGTAATCATACCCGTAACATCTTTGCCATCCAGGCCGAACTGCAACGGATCCTCCCCAGCTGCTGTTACAAAAGTTGGGAAAACGTCCATCGCAATACCATGCTGGCTAATCACTTGTCCATCCGGAATGTTGTCCGGCCAACTCATGATACCGGGTGAACGAATACCTCCCTCGTAAAGGCTACCTTTGTGACCTTTGAGTTTACCAGCCGAACCTCCATAATACGGGTCGCGGTTGCCGTCCATCCAGTTGCGCGCTTCTCGCGATGGGCCATTATCACTCTGGAAATAGGTAAAAGTATTCTCCAAAAGGCCTTGCCGCTCCAGCTCGCTAAGGATTTCACCTACGCTGTCATCTATGGCAGAAATCATGGCGGCCATGATTTGTCGATCCCAAGATAAATCAGGAAACCGGTTTACATATTTCTCTGGAGCATGCATTGGGTAGTGAGGCGCGTTATAAGGAATGTAAAGAAAGAAAGGTTTTCCCAATTGTATAGACCGACGGATATATTTCACCGCATACTCGGTGATCAATTCCGTAAAATACTCCCCATCACGATGAAACTCGACCCCGTTTTCCCACAAATCATGGAATTGCGCACGACCATCTCGGTTCATCTGCCAATAGAAAATGTGTGAATAGTAATCAATACAACCAGCCATAAATCCGAACCAATCATCAAAACCATGATCGTGAGGACGAGAGCCCTCTGCCAATCCCAGATGCCATTTGCCGGACATGGCAGTATAGTAGCCAAGTTCTTTAAGCGCATCAGCCAGAGTTGGTACTTCAGTCGGCAAGCCCGTAGCGGTTCGATGCCCTGCCAAAATTGAGCGTACGCCAGCATTGCCCGGATAGCGTCCTGTCAGCAGCGCAGCCCGTGAAGGCGAACATACTGGAGAATTTGAATACCAGTTGGTGAATCGAACACCGCTATCAGCCATGCGATCGAGATGCGGGGTTTTGAAGTCGGTCGCTCCCATACAGGATAAATCTCCATATCCCTGGTCATCAGTCAAAAACACAATAAAATTCGGTTTATTCATTCGAGTCTCCTATACTATTTCATAAAATCGCAGCTATCAATTGAAAGCTTAAACCCATGTCAAAAAATATCGGTATATATTGAAAGCAAGGTTCGATTTCAGAGAGAAAAATCTCCACTGATCACTATTGCTTTATATCTTGCGATTTGATGATTTCTCGAAGCTTCAGATCAGTTTCAAAACGATCAAAACCAATATCTGACCCGGCTTTCCTAACCATATTCCTATTTAATCGCACTACTAGGCGAAGAGGTTTCACAAACAAAGCTATCTTACTTCACAGCACATATAATGCGCCAATTAACTCAAACCCCATATTCCCTAATTTTAAAATGAAGCTTTAACCAATCGCTAACTAAGACACACGTCTGAAATCTGGACTTGTACAACATTGCTTCATAATTTTCATAGTCAAACCAAAAATTATTTGATAAGAACATATTTGATTGCAACACAATAATTATATGCTAGAATAGCACACACGAATTACACAGTCTAGCTCCGCGAGTAAACACATTCCAGCTTTCTGATACAATCTAATCTAAAACCCTAAGTGGTATCAAGTTTAACAGATGACATCTCGTTTTGGAAAAACGGATCTATACGTCTCCCGGCTTTGTCAGGGAACAGCATTTCGACATCTTCCACGAACAGGTGACGACCCCCAGGGACAGCGTGTCTTGCAACATTGCCTTGAGAAGGGAATCAACTTTTTCGATTCTTCAAATGCTTATGGGTGGGGTGGATCGGAAATAGCACTAGGGAAAGCAGTTGCAGGCAGACGCCAACAGGTGACCATCTGCACCAAAGTGGCGGCATCCTATCCACCCAAGGCTCCAGGGAATGGAACCAAACCAGCACGTTTCACTCGTCATTTCCTTTTTCAGCAGGCAGAAGAGAGTCTCAAACGCTTAGGGACCAACTACATTGACCTATACCTGCTACATCAACCGGACGAGGGCACTCCGATTGACGACATCGTAGATTCCATGGATACACTGGTGCAATCGGGGAAAATTCGCTACTGGGGTGCTTCTAATCACTCAGCGAAACAAGTAGCTCAATTCGTCGCAGTCGGGAAAAAATCAAGTAAAACTCCTATAGCAGGAATCGAAGACTACTACAATATTGCCGGAGAGTCCGTTGATTCTGAGGGGCAATCCCGTACTGGTCAGCTTGAGCGGGAAATGTTTCCCCTTATTCGTCAAATCGAACTGGGACTTGTAGCCTTCAGCCCACTAGATGCCGGCAATCTTTCTCCCAATCAACAGGTCAAGGCTACCTCCCCCTTGGCGGAATTAGTGCAAGCACTTGATCAGATAGCCCAGAACCTGAATGTTACTCGAGCAGAACTCTGCGTTGCTTGGGTATTGACACACACAGAAGTCACCAGTGTTCTATCTGGGGCTGAATCACCCGAACATGTTGATCAGAATCTTGCAGGGACGCAGTTAGTCCTCCCTCAGGAAGTTGTCAAAACTTTAAATGCTGCCAATAAAACCTACAGAAAACAGATCGAACAGAAACCGGTAAATCGATGAAAGAGCCAAGTCGAATTACCGATGCGCACGTTCATGTCTGGTCTGCAGATACGGATCGATATCCCCTAGCTCCCGGTTTTGAAAAGTCCGATTTGTGGCTGCCTTCCTTCACACCGAAAACCTATTTTCAGTACAGCCAGTCGGTTGGGAACATGCGGCTCAACTTGGTTCAGATGACTTGGTATGGTCTGGATCACAGCTATATCCTTGACCTGATTGCTGACGATCCAGAAACTTTCGTTGGTACCGGTATTGTTCCAGCTATTGCCGATGTCTCGCTTCCAAATCCAGAAAAAACAATGATTGCATTGGCACAAGGTGGGATCTATGCATTTCGTATACGAGGCGGACAGACAGCCCGGCAACCAATTGGTGATCTGACACGATGGCTAGACTATCCAGGGTACGAAAAGATGTTTCACGCAGGAGCACAACATAATCTAGCACTCAGCTTTCTTATAGGCACTGACGACCTGCCTGAACTAGACCGGATGTGCACCCGCTTTCCTGAAACGCCGGTGATTTTAGATCATGTTTGTGGAATTCGAATCCAAAACGGTGTATTGCCAGAATCAGAACTTGAGCTATTATGCCGCATGGCCAAGCATAGTCGAGTAATGGTCAAACTTGGTCCTTTCCAAGCTTTAGGTGATGGGAAGGCACCCTACCTGGATCTACTACCGTTAATTCGGAGGGTTGTTGACGCTTTCAGCCCAGAAAGATGTATGTGGGAAAGCGATAGCGGCGGACCGATAATGATGAAAGATCCAGCCAACGATTACCCACTATCAATTGCCTTGATCCGCGATCAGGCAGATTTCTTGAGCAGTTCGGATAAAAAACAGATACTGATAAAAACAGCTGAAGATTTCTTCTTCAACAGATAACAATTTCTTAAATTACTACATACATAATTAAGAAAAAGAAAACAGCATGAGATTTCAAGGAAAATCCGTTATCGTTACCGGTGGGGCTTCAGGCATAGGCGCCGCCACAGTCAAGCTTTTCATTGATGAAGGAGCAAGCGTTATTATCGCCGACACCAACTCTGAAGGTCAATCTCTAGCGGAAGAACTCAACCAGCACGATCAGAGGGCAACCTTTGTTCAAACCGACGTTTCAAAAGCAGATCAAACCGAACACCTAGTTGAAGAAACCCTGCGACACCATGGCCGATTGGATATTCTACATAATAACGCGGGCGTTCTAGTCGTTGGAAATGTCACCACCATCTCCGAAGCTGACTGGGACAGATCCATCAACATCAACCTGAAAAGCGTTTACCTGGTTTCCAAATATGCTATTCCAGCGATGCAGAAAGCAGGAAGTGGCGTTATCATCAACACTTCTTCTACAGCCGGCATATCCGGTGGAGGTGGTTATTCCGTCTATAGCGCGTCCAAAGCAGGAATCATTCTCTTAACACAGTGCATGGCTCTGGATTTCGCTGAGCAAAACATTCGTGTTAATGCTGTCTGTCCAGGACCAACAGCCACATCAATGATTATGACATCCACTGAAGACAGACAACGCACTCTCAATCGTTGGGCTGACGAACTCCCTATTGGACGTGCTGGCCAACCGGAAGATATTGCTAAAGCCGTTGCTTATCTAGCTTCTGATGACGCAGAATTCGTCACCGGCACAGCATTTGTCGTTGACGGTGGGCGTTTACTAACGGGCATTGGACAGCGCATCGCTGTTGATCACAATTGAGATTGAATTGTTGCCTCCAATCCCTGCTAGATCTTACGAAACCCATTTGATCCACATAAGCTCGTTATCGAACACCAACTTGCCTAGATCCTAAATATTTCGTTTATATCCCTCCACACTGGTGCCTTTGTGCACCTCAGTTTGATTCAAAATGTCCGCTTTCTCATCGGCTGAAATGGGTTGGAACATTTTGGACGATGCAACGTTCTGATCCAATACTTCAGGTGAGTCGCAGCCAGAGATTAGAACACTTACAGGCAAACTCCATACATATCGCAGGGCATCTTCAACTTTAAATATTTTTTGTTTTGCAATCTCACCCATGGCTAAACTCTTCATGGCTAAAACCCCGATATTTTTCTCAACTAGCTTTGCCAAGACCTGCTTTTCAAAGCTGAGATAATGCCTGTCTACCACATTCAATGGCATCTGCACCGTATCAAAGTCGTACAATTCCATAGCCCTCAAATGTGCGGCGGGATCTCGATGTCCCGTGACACCAATGTAGCGAACTTTCCCAGCTTCCTTCGCTTTCAGCGCAACTTCCATAGCACCGCCCTTGAAAAAGATCTGTTCAGTATTTTCTACCGAAGTCACATTGTGAAATTGCCAGAGGTCAAGATAATCAGTAGATAACCGTTTCAGGCTCAAGTCTAACTCTGTTTGTGCAGCCTTAGCATTACGCTTATCAGATTTTGTCATCAAGAAAATTTTTTCACGATGTCCTTTCAAGGCTTTACCCATCAGGATCTCGCTTCGTCCATCACCGTAAGAATGCGCATTATCAAAAAAGTTAATGCCATGATCGATGGCACGATGAACGATTTGGAGAGCCATTGACTCATCTTTGCTAGCTGGCCCCATGCTAATATGGGCACCACCCAAACCGATGATTGTAACCATCTCATCTGTCTGTCCCAGTTTGCGTTTGGGAATTCCGTGATCGCGGAGATCGATTTCATGTGCAGCCGCCTGCAAATTATGCGGCAGTTGAATGCCTAGCTTGGTACCAACAACACTACCCGTCGCTACTTTTAAAAACTTCCGCCTTTGCAAAATCATTTCTCCTTCATAATAAGGGTTCAACGAAAAAAACAATCAACTCCAATCACCCTTTCGTGTCGGTATGCATATAGAATACGGCATCGACAAAAGCCAACAATTTATCACTCCCAGACGCCAAGCGAAAAATCTCTTTCAGCTTATTGTTTACTCCCTAGGGAGGATTTCTAATTGTACGTCTTTAAAATGAAAACACACAAAGTGGCAGATTTTTGCCACTCACGTGAGAAGTCGATGGTAATAATTATCTCTTCAATTCTCTGAAATATCCGGTTTTATAAAAAGAATCCTGATTTCACCGGATTGTTCTCCACGATTCTGGCTAAAAAGGAGTTGGGAGACAAAGTCTACGGCCCTTTCCGTCAATTCTTGATGACCAGATTCGATTGTACGAACATCATAAACAGTACCATCGGACCTAACATTAAAATGCAGTTTAACACTTTTCCCTTGAAGTTCCTCCTCCACCACCGACATTCGAGGGGTATGAAGTACATTACGATCCGTAACTTCACCTCTAATCTCATAACGAACAACTGATACCTTTTTTTTACGGAACTTTGCTATCACACTATCATAATCGAAGTCCAGATTAATCGAATCACCACTATCTAATACAATCTCCGTAACCGCTTCTTGACTAGTTGATTTCTGTCTTTCTTCTGCCACATAATTTTCTTCCTCCTCAATCTCAACAGTACGAAGTGGATCTCCAGTGTCTTCCTTGATTGGTGTTTGATTCCTTATTTGAGTGTAGTCAATATCCGGTATTCTAAGATCCTCTGGTTCCTCAATTGACACTGAAGACGAACACGAAAACATGAGGCAAAAGCAAACCAACAAGCTCATCTGCACAATAAGATGCGATTTTATATACCTTTGAATGGACATAGTAGCTTTGAACCCACTTGTCTTTATTGCAGCATTTACATCCATTGATAAAATGGCATCGATATAAAATTTGACTTTCACAAATTCTCATCGCGCCTATTAATTGTTAAGTTGCAGATTTCTATTACAGGTGAAGTTCCTATTACCCTTGTATCTTGATAAGATCGGCCACAGTTTCAAGACGCTAACGAAATTTCGCCTTTCTTTCCAGCATTTAGACTAAACTGAGGTACCTATTTGCAAGGCCAAAACTTCTACCCACAGTAGGTAGCAAGGTCTTTTCCAATACCTTGTAAACAAGAAAACTCTAAACCTATTAATTTCTTAATAAGCCAAGCCGTATGCTTGTATATGAACACCAGCTCCGACAATTCCAACACGATAAAATTCGATTCTTTCAATATCGGACATCATTTTTTATTTTCTAACGTTCCTGTTGCTTACCTGACTGATCGTAAATGTGTTCCAGCACATGCTGTGCCCTTGCATCTTGCGGACTAATCTCAATCGCTTTTTTAATCTCGCCGAATTGCTGATTCATACTGCCCCAAATGACAATAAACAATTCCCAGATTTATACGCGCACCCGCATGTTCTGGTTTAATCTTAATCGCCCTTTTGAACGCAACGAGTGCCGATTTTATATCGCCTTGTCGATGGCAAATTGTTCCTAGACCATAATATGTATCAGCATCCTCTGGATTGATCTTAATTGCTTGTTCGAATGCAACGCACGCCGATGCATAATCCTCTTGTTGATAATGACCCTCGGCTTGTTGACAGTAACTTTTTGCCAAGGCATAGATTTTGCCCAACCCGTTGTGAGCTTTCGTATGTCTTGGATTAATCTCAATCACCTTCTTATAAGCGACTAACGCGGATTCATATTCGCTTTGGATATATCGAATTGCACCTAAACCGTAAAAAGCATCTGCATATTTAGGATTAATCTCAATAGCCCGTTCAAAGGCAACCAATGCACCTTCTAAATATCCAACCTTAGTGTAAATAGTCCCCAAATCCATATGTGCTTTTTCATGCTCCGGATTGATCTCAATTTCCCACTTAATCTCGACAATCGCGAGTTCTATACTACCGTGTTCATAGTAAACCGCTCCCAAGCTATTACAGGCATCTGCATCGTTCGGGACCAGTTCAATCGCGCTTTTATAAGCGACAATTGCAGACTCATACTCACCTTGATTAAAGTAAGCTGATGCCAACTTGTTATACGCATTGGCATCTTGCGGATTAAGCTCAACAGTCTCTTGATAGGTAGCAATGTTTGATTCTATATCCTCTTGTTTGATAACAACATCTTCCAAATTCATACTACTAAGTACCAATTACTAAATTGATTGATATACCTCTAAGATCAAGCACATCGACAACACTATCCCTACCGCCTGGCATGTTTAATCGGTTATTCTTCACCTTCCCAATAATCGGCAGTAAAACCTTTCCGTACAAAAGTAAGTCCTCTCTCACCTTCAGGTGCTAACACCCCTGCAAACCACATCTTATCGCTGTCAGGATAGTAACATTGATCAAATGGAGTGTTGTTAGCAATCACCAAATAGGATAGATCCGAATCACTATCATTTATAATCTGGTGGGCTTCACCGGGAGGACACATGATACTATCACCAACGCCTATGTTGGAAATGCCGGTATCCGTTCGTATTTTGCCGATACCACTTAGAACATAGTAAAGTTCCCAGCAAGATGCATGCACATGATAAGGAAAATTTTTTTTGCCCGAGGACAATATCACATGCTCAATTTCATATGGAGGTTCCCTATCATCTTTATCCTGTGCTCGTAAATGTTGCGAAATGTGACGACGAAGCACGCGATATTTACTTCTGGGTGAAACCATTTCTTCTTGTGAGATTGCCTGGAGGTTAATTTTCTGCATTTGATCCACCTTATATTTGGAGGCTAAGAATTACTTTCAATGAACGGGTTGGTTGTTTCACTTTATTTGAAACTGATTTAGCAATTCTTCGGGTTTATTCACCACACGTATAATATTCCGATATTGTGGTTTGAAAAAACCTTGTGAGGTAGCATGATCAAAAAACTCTAGCAATTTGTTATAGTACCCATTAGTATTTAAAAAGCCGCAAGGCTTTTGGTGAATACCGAGTTGTGCCCATCCCCAAATTTCCAGAATCTCTTCCACCGTCCCTAAACCACCAGGTAAGGCGATGAATCCGTCCGACAACTCAAACATCTTATGTTTTCTTTCGTGCATTGAACCAACTTGATAAATCCGAGTCAATTTCCGATGAACTATTTTTTCGGCAAACAAATTGGGAATAACACCAACTACTTTTCCGCCGTTCTCAAGGACTGCATTAGCAACAATCCCCATCAATCCGATGTTAGATCCTCCATAAACCAAACTAAGGCGACGAATTGCTATTATCTCACCCAGCGATTTTGCAGCCTCCATATATTCAGGTTGAAGCCCTGAACTCGACCCACAGTAAACACAGATAGTTTCTAGTTTATTTTGATTCACAATTCAATTTCTATGCCGATAGTCGCTAATAATCAAGCCACTTATTATGCATAACGGAGAAAAAAATTGTATTTCTGTTTCGAGGTAACCATCAGGGCAATTAGCTAATGCCAAGGCACCGACAAGATTCCCATTTACCAGAAACGGCAACCCGAGAAAAGCACTAATCTTCAGGTGACCGAACGGAACGCCGCCACTACGTGGATCTTGCTGGGGATTATTGGACAGAACTGGATTCCGGCTAGTTAAGATAGCACCATTTAGAGTTTCCAGGTTATGAAACTGCAAATTGGTCAAAATATCGCGACGATCGTATCTCGGTTTATAGATATTTGTTACGGCATGTGATTGCAAATAGGGATGATCAGCCGAGTTGTAACATACTTCCGCTAGAAAACCAAATCGGCTACCCGACAACAATAGAATATCCGGTAGCAATTGTACGAACGTGGACTCAATTTCGCTGGTATCAACATATGTGGAAACAGAGTCGGCCAAAGCCGAAAGTAGATCCGCATAGCGTTCATTCCCACCTGCCATCTGGTACTGATCCCAGCAAGATTTAAGATAAACTATAGCTTCGTGCAAAAAAGGTTGCCCTGATACATCAGTTGAATCAAGGTTCTTAACAGCCTCTGTTATTTGGGATTGTAGCATGTTCACTATAGGAAATATTCAAATTTTGATATTCTGAGGATTTGTATAGATGTTGAATCGATTGTCTCTTAGAAATCCAATCAGCGTGATATTAAAATACTGTGCCAATGATACGGCTAGACTGCTTGGTGCTGAAACCGCACAAAATACCGGTGTCGCTGCCACTGCACACTTTTGGAGTAATTCGAAGCTAGCTCGACCACTAACCATCAGAATTCGATTCCGAAATGGCAGCTCATCATTGAGTAACCCCCAACCCAATAGTTTGTCGGTAGCATTATGGCGGCCAATATCTTCTCTGGCAACTATCAAAGCTCCATCTGAATCAAAAATCGCCGCCGCATGAAGTCCACCGGTACGGTCAAATACCTTTTGGGATTTTCTCAGTGCGACAGGCAAATTCTGAATCACATCATTATGAATAGGCGTAGTCAACGATACAGGAGGAATATCTCGGCGCTGAAGGTCTTCAATCATAGTTTTCCCACAAACACCACACGCACTATTGGTAAAAAAGTGTCGTTCCAACTGCGGCAGATCTGCCAAATCATCCCGGCGTAATTCTACCCGAATCTGGTTATACTCCTGAAGATGCCTGTCTTCTCCAACGCAATAACTCATCTTCACAAAGTCGCGCCGGTCTTTCAGAATACCTTCACTGTATAAAAACCCGGCAGTCAAATCATAATCATGTCCTGGTGTGCGCATCGTTATTGCGATTGTGCGTGATTGCTTCTTAGAGGATAACTTAATCTCTAATGGTTCCTCGACAGCAACCAGATCGTTTTTATGTTCAATACTGCCTTCACTGGCAGACCAAATCCTACACTTAATCTGGCTTAGGTGGGACATTTTCAATTAACCAATCATTACGTTCAGCGTTTTTTGGAAGATGTTTGTTCGGTTAACACCCTCTACAGCAGATCCACTCGAACCGGGCAAACTTTGAGTTCAGCTGTGTCGGTAATTGGATCATAGCCTGATCCAGTTAACATATTTATAGGAACATCGCTGAAACTGAAACTGGCAAAAACAGTACCGCGTGGCGACCGATTGGTCGATTTGGCTCTGATTTTGACACTACCTCGTGCACTCGCCAGTTGACACCATTCTCCGTCATCCAACCCCCATTCCTGTAAATCAAGCGGATTAACTTCAAGAGCTTCTTCAGCCAGCAGATAGTCAATACCTTCCGCACGACCTGTTTGAGTTCGGGTATGATAGGAAGCCAATCGACGCCCGGTGGTTAGCCAAATTGGAAATTGGGCGCTGATCGTTTCCTGCGGATCGCGGTAGTTGACGATTGAAAAAACACCACGCCCATTGATGAATTCTTCCTGGTGGAGAATCGGTGTTCCGGGATGTTCAGCGTCCGGCACCGGCCAGTGGTATTCACCTTGGGCAACTCGATCCCAATTCAACCCCGCATATATTGGAGAAACACTGCAAAGCTCGTTGAACACCTCTTGCGGTTCCGAGTAATCGAAACCCGGAATCTTCATCCTCTGGGCAAGCTGACTGATAATCCACCAATCAGGGTTTGCCTCTCCCGGTGATGATACCGCAGCGCGAACGCGTTGTACGCGGCGTTCGGTATTGGTTACAACACCATCTGTTTCGGCAAAAGCGGTTGCGGGCAGAACAACATCCGCCAATGCCGCTGTTTCGGTCAAGAAAATGTCAATAACCACCAGATGATCGAGGCTGTTCAGCGCGTGCTCGCAGTGCTGCCGATCCGGATCGGAGATCAATGTGTTTTCACCATTAATCAACATCGCTTTAATCTGATCGCCACACAGATCAAGAGCTGCGACCTTGGTAATTCCCTTTTCCAAGTCAATATCAGTACCATATAATTCTTTAAATTTTGCCTGGTTATGTGGATCGGTAACTGGCTGAAACCCCGGATAGTTATTGGGTAATGCTCCACTATCACCAGCACCCTGAATATTATTTTGACCTCGCATGGGATTAATCCCTGTGCCTTCACGTCCAATGTTCCCAGTCATCAAGACCAAATTGCAGAGAGACTGTACGTTATCTACTCCACAAATGTGTTCCGTAATACCAAGTGTGTAAAAAATTGCGCCTCTATCAGCCAACCCATACCAAATTGCCGCTGTTTCAATATCTTTTGCTGACACTCCAGTAATCTGAGTTGCCCATTCCGGTGGAAATTGCTTGATATGTTCAAGAAAAGCTTCATTGCCTGTGGTTCGATTTGAAACGAACTGCAGGTCGATCAAGTCTTCTCTAACAATAACATGCGCCATACTGAGAAGGAGAGCCACATCCGACCCAACCCGAAGCGGCAGGTACAAATCGGAGAGGTCGGCGAGCCCAATTCGTCGGGGATCAGCAACAATCAGTTTCGCCCCACGAGCAATTGCTTTCTTGAGACCGGTAGCTGCCACCGGATGGCACTCCGTCATGTTGGTGCCAATACAGAAGATAACGTCAGGCTTCTCCATGTCGATTAGAGGATTAGACATGGCGCCGCGCCCTATTGTCGTTGCCAGACCGGCAACCGTTGGCGCGTGTCAAGCACGACTACAGTTATCAATATAGTTAGTACCAAAACCTGCCCGAATAAACTTTTGCATCAGGTAAGCAGCCTCACTGGGCGCACGACCTGATGCCACGCCGTAGACGCTGTGTCTACCATGTTCTTGAACAACCTTACGGAACCCTTCAGCCGCTTGGTCGAGGGCTTGCTCCCAACTCGCTTGGTGAAACTGACCATCTTGCCCCCGCACCAGCGGTGTGGTTAGACGATCTGGATGCTGGACAAAATCGAAGGCGAATTGCCCTTTCACACACAAAGCCCCTTTGTTAGCTGGCCCATCCATGGCTGGCTGAATGCCGACCAGCTTGTCCTCTTTAGTCAACAGGTCAATTGAACAACCAACACCACAATAAGGACAAATCGACCGGGTTTTGTCAATTTCCCCCGCCAGATGGGCATTGCGAATAGCTTTTTTATCCGCTAGCGCTCCAGTAGGACAGGTCTGGATACACTGCCCGCAAAAAGTGCAAGCTGAGTCTTTAAGTGTCCCGTTGAATTCGGTACTAATCTGGGAGTCGAATCCTCGATGCATGATATTGATGGCATGATCCCCCTCTTGCTCAGCACAGACACGGACACATCGATAGCACGAGATACAGAGATCATAATCTCGAAGAATGAACGGATTATCGTCAACTTGATTACTGATACCTGAGTGTTCTCCCCCGAATCGTTCAGTTCGAGATTGGTATTGATCTGCAAGCACCTTCAACTCCTGAGAAGCATATCCACGCAACGGATCAACATCAAGTTGACCATGATTTTCAGAAATAACCATTTCCAAAAGAATCTTACGATACTTATTAATTTTTTTGGAAGATGTGCTGACAACCATCTCTGGTGTAACCAAAGTCGTACAGGAAGCAACAGGATTGCGGGAGCCCTCAACGTCGACAATGCACAGCCTGCAACTGCCAAAGGGTTCCAAACGAGGATCATAACACAGTGTTGGAATATTTTTCCGTTGCCGTTCAGCAACCTCATAGATCGTTTCGCCTTCAGTAAATGGGAACGTTTCACCATCCAGTTTTACTGTATTACGTCGTTGCTTAACCTGATTTGAGTCCATTCTTATACCCTTTGAGTTGGATGCTACAAGCTATGATTTTCCTGATTCTACGTGTCTGGTTACTTGATCGGGGAAGTACCTGATTAAACTTTCAGTAATTAATGGTGCTGATATTCCTAAACCACATGCGCTAATTGCCTGCATGGTCTGACCAATATCTTCAACCTCTTCCAACCATAAGTCAACTTCTTTGGGGCCGGTTTTACCTTCTAGTCGCTCAACCAAGCGCTGCGTGCCAATCCGGCACGGGAAACATTTGCCACAGGATTCTTCGGCATAGAACTTCATAATATACTGAGCGATTTCTACCATATCACGACTGTCATCAAAAACGATAATCCCTCCTGACCCCAGATACGACTCCTTACTTTTGATGGTAGGATCATCTAAAGTAATGTCCAAATCCTCCCCTGCCAGAAAACCGCCGGAAACCCCTGCCATTGTAACCGCCTGAATAGATCTACCTGTAAGTGGCCCGCTTGCCCAGTCGTAGAGGAGTGTTTTCAGAGGCAACCCGATTGGGACTTCATAGTTTCCGGGTTTTCGAATATCGCCGGAGAGGCTGATAATCTTAGTACCAGCATGTCCGTTGACTCCAAGGTTCTGATACCATTCAGCACCTCGGTTAACAATTGGCGGTACAGCTGCCAATGTTTCAACGTTATTTACAGCCGTTGGCAGATTCTCAAAGCCATGAGTTACGGGATACGGCGGTCGATTTCGTGGAAATGGGCGTTTGCCTTCAAGACTGTTCAGAAGCGCTCCTTCTTCACCACAAATGTATGCACCCGCACCACGACGCAAATAGATTTCAAAACTGAAATCTTGATCAAGGATTCTACCTCCCAACAAGCCCGCGTTTCTAGCTTCGGCTATGGCACATTTAAGCACCTTGAAAGTATCTGGATATTCGTACCGAAGATATATGAAACCTCTGGTTGCACCTGTAGCGTATGCGGCAATAATCATTCCCTCAATTACAGCGTGCGGGTCATAATCCAGAATAGCTCGATCCTTAAAACATCCGGGCTCACCTTCATCAGCATTACAAACCACGGTTTTGGGATCATTTTCTGCCTCTGCGACCGCTTTCCATTTCAACCCTGTTGGGAAGCCTGCTCCTCCACGTCCAGCTAATTGGCTTTGGCTAATTAGATCAATAACTTCAGCAGACTTCATCCCTTTAACAATTTTGCCAATTCCCTGATATCCACCCGACTTCTTATAGCCCTGCAGTGATGACTGATTCGTTTCACGAATAGAAGCGAAAATGCATTCTTCAATTCCACCTGGATTTGGTTCCGGTAAAGGTGATGGTCGAATAGACAATGTGGTTGGATCTAACCCTGTCAGTACTTGATCCTTTTTTAGAACCGGTACAGTATCGTCGCACCGTCCCGCACAAGGCATTGGTATGGCTCCGTCCTTTTCCAGTTGATTTAAAATTTCTTTACTACCCTGAAGAAGACAAACAGGACCCGTGCAGACACGAGGGGCATCCTGTCCTGGAGGCATTCGTGAAAAGTGATGATAAAAAGTAACAGTTCCAAAAAGTTCCGCTAACGGGATTTTTAGTCCAACAGAAACTTGACGCATCACCTCGTCGGAAATGAATCCGTCCCGATCATGAAAATTGTGTAAAATTGGCAACAATGGCGCGGGTTTATCACGCCAAAATTCTATTATTTCTCGATTAGTAGTTTGTGTCATATGATTCTACAAAAGCAGTGAAATAGATCTAAACCAATAATTCGCACTTAGTTGTTTTATCACCATTTTGGATCTATATTATCATATGATGTCACATCCGTCTATGCATAACCACTGATAAAAATTCAAAAACTTGGGTTTGGTATGATATAAAAATTTATCTTTATATGTTAATCTGTATTTGAAAGATAAGAACCGATATTTGATTATTAACCTTGATCCATTGTCGCCTTAACCTGTGGGTCTGCTAATCTACTATCATCACCCAATTCACACAAGGCTACTTACTTGCCACAGAAGCCGTTGCGCTAGCGAACACTTTTTTCTTGAGCAATTTGGAAGGAAGGATAATGACACCAGAAGAGAAATTTGTCTTTGATTTACAAGGTTATATTGTAATTAAAAATGTCTTGACCAAGGAAGAAATTGAGAAAATCAACAAGATCAGTGATCGAATCTTTCCCCGCGATTACAGCAACAAAGACAGTAACATGGGAGGGCTTCGGCGGACAGCCAATGTTTCAAAGTGGGATCCCGCCTGCCAACGGTTGATCGACCATCCCAAGGTCACACCTTACCTGAAAGAACTGCTGGGACCAACATTCCGCTTAGATCACGATTATTGTATTTTCATGAGTCGAGGCGGACAGGGAGGAAACCTACACGGTGGACCAGAAACAGCTAATGGTTGCCAATTTTACAAATACCATAATGGTACTATGCAAAATGGTCTCTCGGTATTGACTTTCTTTTTTGCCGACGCAGGCCCCGGCGATGGAGGCTTTATCTGTGTGCCAGGTAGCCACAAATCTAACTTTTTGTCGGATATGCCAGCTGACGTACGGGAGTTGAAGCGCATAGAGCCATACGTGGTACAACCCGTCGCCAAAGCGGGTGACGCTCTTTTTTTTACCGAAGCACTCGTTCACGGCACCACCCCGTGGAATGCGGATCACGAACGCCGAACTTTCCTGTACAAATATAGCCCAGGGCATATTTCTTGGTCACGAACCTACTATAAGGCTGAAGACTATTTCAATCCTACCGACCAACAACAACGTATCTTATCACCCCCATCTGTTGGAGGAAGACAGTCAAGCCTGGATTAAGCTTGGTTTCAAAACGTCTAATGCAATATCCTAGCGTAATAAGGATCGAATCGTAATTGCAATGGTTAAGTTAAATCTAAGAACCATTTTCGCTATCGAAGAGGGAAGCAAGTAAGATTTCACTATCATAGATGTCTACTAAGGAGAACGAAGGAAGGATGATATGGAAGAAGACAATGCATTCCAAACTACTGATACAACAGGCCAAGAGAAGAAAAATTCCGAACCGCAAGAAGACTGGAAGGATTATGCCTATGGTGGTAAAAGCCTCCTAGACAATTCCGACGACAGCCGTGATGTTAATGAAGCCAGTGCGAATATCGATGCT
>JYMV01027328.1_pt1 | contig 104980 bp, 94 predicted proteins | sample 338911 | NCBI WGS metagenome assembly JYMV01 (sample SAMN03354496, study PRJNA234377) | hydrothermal vent metagenome | biome: Deep sea; feature: Hydrothermal plumes at the Eastern Lau Spreading Center, Western Pacific Ocean; material: Seawater | place: Tonga | collected 2009 | depth 2000 m m | reverse complement strand
TTCTTCACTAGACTCATCGAACTCATCACCAGATGATTCTAGCCAATTATGGTTGAAGGTAAACTGGGACTTAGTGATTAAATGTATGGTCCCATCTCCTTTCGTCTAACTTCTTTCGTCTAACTTCTTGTCCTTAAGTTTTTAACTTAAATCAAAGCAGGCAGGAGGGAATATGACTAATACATCATCTGAGGTAATAACCTCTTTGAAAGATAAAATTAGAACATTTAACGAAAGGCAGATTGTCAATCTACTCTTGTTTGTTGGTGTGGTTCTTAATTTGCTGATCTGGCTTAGGCCTTTTTCACTTCCCCAAACACCCTTGTGGGAGTTTCTTCTCTACTTTCTAACTATCTTACTTTTTTCTAAGATTGTCAGCATTTTTTATTAAAGATCGACTAGTAATTATTGTATCCGAATTTCTGCCCGCAGGAATAAAAGCTCGAATGCAGTAACCTACTACTCAATTAGCCATTTCCTACTTTGGTTTTTTATTGCCCGGTACACCAAAGTTGGCTGGCTGATCAAAATTAAAGTAGGGGATATCTATTTTAATCTTAATGGGCTACGGATCAGGATTGTACATTAGAAATAGAAGCAAGAACTGAGATCTATATTATTTAACTCATAACCTTATTATTGATCTTAAATTGGAACTTCAATTCGAATCTAGGAATGAAGAAGCTTTCCCGATTTTAGTTTTTGATACTTGGTTTCTTATAGATACTCATCTTTTCAACAACCCCCCTAGCTCCTTAAGTTTTCTAGTTTCTACTTTTGGTCTCGCCTTGTTTTTAAAGCCGCTGATATTGTCAATCATACTTGGAGTAGTTATGTTGCTTCTTGTGATAGTGAAGTTTTAATAATGAAGTAATGTCTTGGGGGAAGTAACAAAATGCCAATATGGTCTAAAGTCGCTGTTAGTATTGGTGGAACTTATGTTGATAGAGGGGTTTGGAATCAAGACGAATTAAGATACAGAGATAGCAAGTGGGAGTTACTTATTGATACTTAAATCAATGTACTTAAACGCTTGGTGTGAATTAACCTAAATATCAGGCTGAACTAATTGACCTGCCTAATAAGTCAGCGAAAGCCAGATTCGGTCGAGAAAGACTTCAGTTGAGCCAGATGCAGAAGTTATGCAGCGCAACCTTAGCTGCAATTTGAGTCCGAACGCCAGAAATGCAGTGAGGATGTTTTCTATCAAGTCGAGAGGTATTGGCCAGTTTGTGGTTAACTGTCTCAACAATCTGCCGAATGGAAGCGACCCAACGTCTGAGCGACTTTGGCCATGGACGCAACGCATTTCTCTTGGATGGACAGATGACAGTAGCACCATACGCTGTTGTCCATCGGTGATGATTTTCTTTTCCCTTGAATCCTTTATTGATTGGGTAATACAAGCCGAGTTTGGCCGTTCCAATCTCAGGAATTCTGAAGCCAATGATAATACCCTCAGAGGTGGAAGACAGGAGTAATTTCAATCCTCTGTACCACCCAAGCCGGTTGCTTTTGCCGATGTTGGCTTCTCCAACCAGCCAACTTTCTCCCCGTCGTTTGGCGTCCCGAACAACAACCGCGGTTGCATCTAGTGCTTCATAAAGCACATCATCGGTTCCCAGAGTCAATACCAAATGTTGGAAGAAGTCGCAGGCATTACCATGGAGATGCTGAAACTGTGGGTTCAATTGCGGTCGAGAGGGTAAGTTGGGAAAAAACGGGATCAACTGTTGCTCTGCCAAGCGGTAGAAATCTCCTTCGCTACGGAATCGGCTCCACTGGCTAAAAATCAAGAGGGTAACGGCTTTGCTGTGGGTCAATTTCCCACTCGGACCTCTTCCAATTCCGATAGGTTGGGTTCTGATGGAGTCAATTGACCAAAACATACAGGGTTGTCAGAAACAGATCTATGGCTACCGTTTATCATCTCCTGCTGATAAGGTTATCCGTTAAAGCTGATTGAGATCTCAATCAACGACTAAGATATAGGTGCTATTTCTTCCGAAAGGTTTATTTTCTTCGATAAAGTGGGTTAACTCTATTAATCTATAAGGTTGCTAAAAAAACTCACACCAAGCGTTTAAGTACAAGCACGTTTATATTTTTAAACTTATTAATGGAAAGGTTATCATTCGACGTCAGCCACGCAACGAAACCCATCGTATCGACTCATGTTTTCTGGAGAATCATAGGTAACGTATCGATTGGCAAAACGAAGATTCTCTTTAGGGCTGATCCAGGAACCTCCACGAAGTACACGGTGCGATTTTATGCCTTTGTAATTTTTCATTATGTCATCAACGCTAGCATGTCCCGCCACTGGGTTTGATATTGGACTTCGAGTATAGAAATCCTGTTGCCATTCATCCAAAAGCACCATTCCCAAACATTGCCTGCTATATCATAAATCCCATAGCTGTTAGGATCAAAACTACCAATAGGTGCAGTTTCCTCATCCCATCTATCGCGCCCTCCTGTTCCAAGATAGTTAGCGTTATCGTTAGTAATCTCGTTTCCCCATGGATAACGGTTGTTCATCAAACCTCCACGGGCTGAATATTCCCATTCTGCTTTCGTCGGTAGTCGTTTGCCTGCCCACTTAGTATAAGTTACAGCATCATACCAACTGACGTAAACTATTGGATGGTGATCCGTTGGTGATATCTCAGAAACTTCTGCCCAGTATTTTTCCAGTGATTTTTCATAATTAGCAACTGCGGATGGTGTATAATCGGCATCATCAATAAACTTTTTGAATTGTCTGACTGTAACTTCGTGTACATCAATGTAAAAAGCATCAAGTTTAATAGTATGAATGGGACGGGAATGCTCCATTAAAATATCAGGTTCATTATTGGAATTGCCCATTTCGAAATTACTGGCTGGTAACAGTATCATTCTAGATCCATCCTTCACCCAAGTTATTTCTCGTGTTGGATATTTTATCTCACTAGGTTCTTCATCATTGCTACATCCAATAAAAAGCAATCTCATTGCCATCAACACGATGATATTCTTGAGCATGCTATTTACTGATCTTTCGTTGTAAGTGCTTTATTCAGGTTGTATTTCAGTTTTAACTTAAATGCAACTTTAAGCTGATCAATAGAATCAACTGTTGTGCTTGCTGCTTTATCAATCAATACGTCACTTTCATACAACCTGAATTTACTTCTCATTCTTCCTTTTCCCACACACAATACATCTTTTTTGTTTTCTTCCGCTTTTAATCTAAAGTTTCTTCCTTAATTTGCCAATATACAATCAATTTGGTTGAGAATTGACTTGAACTTAACCTAATTTAAAATGGTTATTGATGAAGCATGCAGTCAAAGACACCTTCTTTACACCATCGAGCGAAACGTTTGCAGACGCTGTTACGATTGCCACAGGGTTGGAGAAGAAGTCGACGTTGCGAGCCATCGACAAGATGGCTTCAATCAAACGCTGTCAGTCATCAGAGTTTTCGAGGTAAAGTTGGCGACGACTAGTGAGAAACTTGTAGAATTTTCGACCATTGATTTTCTAATAATTCTATTCTTGACATTTTGGTGTTGTACCACATTTTTTCCTAACTTTTGTCTGTCAAAAAATATAGCACAGTGGATTTAGACAGACAAGTGCAGAATTTGCTTCCTGCCGTCTTCCTTGACAGTTTGATACCGCGATGCTATGATTGATAATCTCTAAAAGGAGAGCTTTATTCATGAACGAGTTGGCTCAAGTGGCAATGGATGCTGCTCATCGGTTAGGAGCAGAATACGCCGATATTCGTATCGCAAATTACAAACGTCAATTGCTCAATGCTGAAGATAAACGTGTCAATAATATTACCGACAGCGAAAATGTCGGATTTGGTGTCCGTGTTGTTGCTAAAGGGGCATGGGGATTTGCTGGAAGCAGTGAGATTAATCGCGAGGAAATCCAACGAATTACCAAACTGGCAATAGTCATTGCCAATGCGAGCGCGACCACACTCCAGAAACCAGTACGTCTGATACCGGAACCTACTCATCAAGAAACATTTACCACACCGTATCAGATTGATCCATTCTCAGTAGGAATTGATCAAAAGATTGGTCTGCTACTAGAAATCAATCGTTCGCTCTTGAGACACAAAGGAATTCAAAAAGCCGAGGCATTAATGGATCTGCGGAAGGAGGAGCGTTTTTTTGCCAATACTGAAGGTTCTATCTTACAGAGTTTGGTTTTCACTGCTTCAGCAAGATATCAGGCAACTGCCGTCGGCAAAGGGGATGCCAAAAGTCGTATTTACGCACCTCCGCCGCGTACCATGGGTTACGAAAACATTGATATTGACGATTTGCTGGCAAACACTGATCGAGTCGCACAACAAGCTATCGAACACCTTCAGGCAGTTGATTGTCCTGTAGGTAAGAAGGATCTTATCCTCGATCCACTCAATCTTGCGCTGACAATACACGAATCAGTCGGTCATGCCACGGAACTGGATCGGGTTCTTGGATATGAAGAGAGTCTAGCTGGTCGGAGTTTTGCCGTTCCTGATCTGTTGAACCGATTAGAGTATGGTTCTCCCATCGTAAATTTTGTGGCGGATAACACTCTTGCGAACGGATTAGCTACTCACGGTTTTGATGACGATGGTGTGCTGGGACAAAGATGGAATATTGTTAAGGATGGCTTGTTTGTTGGCTATGGTACCAGCCGAGAAGTGGCGGGAGAAATCAATCTGGATCGTAGTAATGGCGCTTGCCGTGCTTCCCACTGGAGCGGTATTCCTATCGTACGCATTCCCAACCTGAGTCTGGAGGCGGGGGAAAAGCAAATATCGCTAGATCAATTAATTAACGACACCAAAGATGGAATCTATATTGAGGGTATGGGAAGTTTTAGTATTGATCAAATGCGTTGTAACTTCCAATTTGGGGGTGACGCTTTTTGGGAAGTTAAAAACGGTCAAATCACTAGAATGCTGAAAAATGTGACTTACCAATCAATGACAACAGAATTTTGGAATGCTTGTGATGCCATTTGTGACCAACGGTTCTGGGTGCCGAACGGTGTCCAGAATTGTGGGAAAGGCGACCCCATGCAGATCTCTCAAATGACTCATGGTGCTGCTCCCGCCCGCTTTCGGGGAATCAGCGTTGGGTTAACGCAATGAATTGCTTAAGAACAATCAGGTTATGAGGGAAACATAATGGAACGTCAACAGGCTGAACATGTTCTATCTCAGACACTTGCTTTTAGGCAATCGGATCATCTTGAATTGTCGCTTCACGGCGGTACTGAAACCAACACCCGATTTGCCAATAACACCATTACACAAAATACTGTTCAAAGGAACGTAACACTCCATGTCTCAGCCGCTTTCGGTCAAAAAGTTGGACATGCCAGTACCAACCGATTAGATTCGGATTCTCTTCAGGAAGTCGTCGGTCGGGCAGAACAGATCGCTACACACACGGAACTGGACACAGAATATTTACCACCTGTTGACCCTAGCGAATACATAGAGATTCCGGCATACGATGAAATCACAGCTAGGGTATCTCCTCAAATGCGGGCTGAGGCTGTGAAAGATGCTATCGAATTCTGCGAACGGCAAAAATTACAACTCGCTGGGCATTTTGCCACCGGGTATCAGTTCGATGCTATTGCCAATTCTCAGGGAATGATCGGGTTCCATCGCCGCAGTACTGCCAATTATACCAATACTGTCATAACCTCCAGTAGTTCAGGCTGGGCGGAATCGGTGGGTGAAACCTTGGATCAGATTGACCCTAAGGAAACCGTTGAAATCGCTTGTCAGAAAGCATTAACTGGTCAGTTGCCTAAGGAGATTCCACCCGGAAAATATACGGTGGTTATGGCACCTTCGGCTGTTGCTGGACTGTTAAGCTATCTCTTTTATAGCATGGATGCCAAGGCCGCTGATGAAGGTCGAAGTGCCTTTTCTGAACGGGAAGGCAGGAAAATTGGTACTGATCAGGTACAAATCTACAGTCAACCTCAGCACCCGGCATGTCCTGCGTCACCTTTTTTCAATAACGGTATTCCGACCGCAGACGTCTATTGGATTCGACAGGGTATTCTGGAAAACCTTGCTTACAGTCGTTACTGGGCGCAACATACTGGTCATGCTTACACTGGTTCTCCAACAAATTTTATCATGGACGGAACAGATGTCTCTCTGAATGCATTGATCGCATCAGTTGATCAAGGGTTGCTTATCACTCGGTTTTGGTATATCCGATTTGTTGATCCAATGAAGTTGCTACTCACCGGGATGACTCGCGATGGGCTTTTCTGGATTAAAAATGGTGCTATCCAGTATGGCGTCAAGAATCTGCGATTCAACGAGAGTCCACTCAACGTAATAAACAATATAGAGATGTTTGGAAAATCCAAACGTGTCCACGGTTCTTCCTATGTTCCCTCCCTTAAAGTCAGGGATTTTACCTTCACCAGCGGAACAAGTTTTTAATCTTAATTTATTTTCATGTTGAGAAAATAGGTAATGCTGACTTTTTCATCATTGACTACAATAGTTTTTGGTGCACCTAAGGCAAACTCGCTAGAAATTAGTGATTGGCTTAAGCAATCAATCATTGCCCCGGGGCAAGTTAGAGCAGAAATTGGCGAATATATTCAAAAGCTGATTCCTCCACTCACTGTGCCGGATCGAATTACTTGGGAACGTCAGGTTTCAGAACTGCGACAGGAGATCCTGGAACAGGTAGTCTTTCGCGGAATACCACAAGAATGGGTTGATTGGAAAGCTGAAACCATATGGGGGGATACTCTGAAGATCGGTCCGGGATATCAAATCCGGAAATTACGCTATCATGCGCTACCGGGCTTGTGGATCCCCGCGTTATTGTATGAACCGATTCAAAATCAAGAGAAAATTCCGGCAATTCTCAATGTCAATGGACATGTTGGTCCCCCCGGAAAATCCACTGATTACGAACAACTCCGGTGTATTAACTTGGCAAAAAAAGGAATCTTAGCCTTGCATCCTGAGTGGTTCTATTTTGGTGAGCTGGCTGGCGAGGATTACAGGCATAACCGCATGGCCTACCTTGATTTATGTGGTATGAGTGGGCTTTCAATCTTTTACTTGGCTATGCGAGGTGGTTTAGATGTTTTGTATGATTATCCGTCAACTGATCTAAACCGTGTTGGTATGACAGGGTTGTCTGGAGGAGGCTGGCAAACCATCATACTGAGTGCCTTAGATAAAAGAATATCGCTTTCTGCTCCCAATGCAGGCTATATTGATCTGAAAAACCGTATCGATTACCGCTCCGATATTGGGGATCTAGAGCAGAACCCGACCGATTTGGTCTCCATTGCTGATTACACTTATTTGACAGGAATGCTGGCTCCGCGCCCTACTCTTTTACTCTATAATCAGAAAGACGACTGTTGCTTTGTGGCGGAACGGGCTAAATTAGCTGTTTATCATCCTGCGATTCCATTTTACCATCTCTTTGAAAGGACAGCCGATTTTGTTTATTATGAGAACAAAAATCCGGGTACGCACAACTATGACCTTGATAATCGGGAACAATTCTATCGTTTTGTCAAACAGCACTACGCCCTGCTTGGTTCAACCGATGACGAAATTCCATCAGAGACGGAGCTGTTAACCGCCGAGCAGCTAACAGTTGGTCTCCCGGAGGGAAACGCGAATTTCTTCACACTAGCCGAAAATTGCTTGGATTCATTACCAAAATATCCAGTACCGACGACCAGCAATACTGAACGGCAACAATGGCAAGAATCTGCCCGAAACCGGCTTCACCAAGTTCTACGTCTAGCACCTTTAGCTGATGGCGGAATTACGGCAGATCAACTTGTCCGACAGGCATCTACGAACTCAGTGACTATTGAAGAATATCAACTGATGACCGCAGATCAATTGACTCTACCCATGCTGGTATTGTGTTTGGATCAACCACAAGATCAAGACATTATCATCGCGGTGGCTGATGGAGGGCGAACTCAGATGGAGGATTGGATTCAAAGGCAAATTTCACTTGGAAGTATAGTGATTACAGTTGATCTGCTATTCATGGGAGAATCAATCCCGACAGGAATCTCTCCGTGGCAATATGCTATGCTAATTGCTACGGTCGGACAAAGACCATTGGGAATTCAGGTTCGTCAGCTTCAAGCTCTTGTTGAATGGGTATGTCAAAAATATCAAATTTCTCAGGTCTCACTGCAGAGTCAGGGATGGAATTCGGGAATCGTTGCGCTGGCAACCAGTGGTTTAAGTCCGGGACGGATAAAGACGATTAATGCAACTGATGCACTTATTGATCTAAAGGTTTTGGTTAAACACCATCTTGATTATGAAGACTATCCTGCCCTGTTTTGCTTCGGGTTGCTGGAAGAATTTAATGTCCCTGAGTTAATGGCTTTGTCTAGTCTGGTGAAAATCCGGTATGTTCAATGATAACGCTCATCGAAAATTGAATAGAAGAAAGAAAGATGAGAATCTCTACCGAACAACAGCGTCAATTGGATGAACAAGGGTACATCGTCATTCCTGATGTGCTGTCAAACGCTGAAATAGACGTTTATCGGAAACGGCTGCTGGAATTAGCGGAACTGGAGAAGGAAGATAAAACTGCTAATCTGCATACAGAAAACAAGGGCCAATTAGTCCGATGGCTGGTGAATAAAGGTGAGCTGTTTGAGAAGTTGGTTGCTCATCCGAAAGTTGTACCTTACTTTGAGTACATGCTTGGATCGGATTACACACTGAGCACCTTAACTTCAAATATCATTTCTCCTGAAGCCAAAGATGGTCCTTATCATGTCGATAACGCACTAGGACAGATGCCGGAACCGCTTCCTAGGTTTCCCCTGTTTGTTAATTCCCTGTGGCTTTTAAATGATTTTACTCCTGAGAATGGAGGCACCCGTTTTGTACCAACTAGCCATCGCCGGTTGAAAAAACCACCTTCAGACTTAATGAACGATCCAGAAGAAATGCGCCTTGCCGCCAAAAAAGGATCTGTTTTTCTCTTCAACGGAGCAATATGGCACGCAGCGGGTGCCAATCAAACAACTGAACCGAGAATTGCACTGATCTGTTTCTGCTGTCGTTCATTTCTCAAGCAGATGTTCGACTTCGTACATTATCTCAAGCCGGAAGTAATCGATCGGGCAACCCCCGAAATGTATCGAATCTACGGCTTCGATTCCCAACCAAAACCGCCTGACACACCGGGAGATTAATACCGAAAAGGAATTAGAAACCTTAGATAGATAATGTACTGAGAGATTATCTTGGGTTTGGAGGACACCGGAAACGAACTAAGGAGAACCCATGAAAAGAGCGATTTTGGTTTTTACGCTGATTCTATCAAGTCTTAGTATTGTTTGGGTAAGCGGGAAAATTGTTAAACATCCTGCTAACGAACCTTATGCGCCAACACAGATGGAGTGGTTTTTAATGGAACTGAAAACATCCTTACCCAACAAATTTGATAATATCGATATCATGTTTCGTCAAGATCCTGACTACCTAGAAAAGGTTCAGGTAATTTTCCTGCATGATTCCAATGACACTTATCAAAAGCTAAAATTACTTGGAGATAAGTATTCACAGAGCATTTTAACGCGTGCCAAGCTGCATGAGTGGAATTGGGTTAAGGTGAAATTGGTTTATCAAGACAAACAGAAGAAGGCTCAAAACAAGACCCTTATTTTAAAGTAAATCTGGCATAAGAAATTAGAATTCAGAATTCAGTTATCATAGATTTTACCATTGGGATTTTTGTTTATATCATTTAGTTTGTTATTCAAAAATAAACTGATTATTCTAAAACATTTCCATTGACGGAAAAGACATAAATCGGTAGAATGAGCGATTATTATCGAGCTTACGGATTGAGTGGTAAACGCTGCTCATTATAGGAAAACCTAGGAGAAAATATTGAAAACAGTCAAATTAGGTCTGATTGGCGCTGGTGGTATCTCACAGGCACATTGTCGAACAATGGCGTCCATTGAGGGGGCCGAAATTATTGCGGTAAGCGATTTAGTCCAAGCTAATCTGGACCGAGCCAAAGAGAACTGGGGTATTTCAGAAACCTTTAACGATTATAATGAAATGTTGGAGATGGACGAACTGGAGGCTGTGCTGGTTTGTACCCCGACAGGTATTCATGGTGCCCCAACAGTGGCAGCACTTCGAGCAGGCAAACATGTACTTTGCGAAAAGCCGATGGAAGCCAAGCTTGGTCCTGCAACTGAAATGGTGCGTGCAGCTCATGAAAATGGGAAAATCCTGATGGTGGCGCTGAAACTTCGTTACAGCCCTCAAGTGATAAAAGCCAAAGAAATTGTTGATGCCGGTACCCTGGGCGACATTTACTATGTAGAAACGGTTGCCGATCGTCGTCGTGGTAACCCTGGAGGCAGTTTCATCCGCAAAGCCACTGCTGGTTTAGGCGCAGCCGCAGATATCGGGATTTATGCTTTAGACACGGCCCTATATTTGATGGGACATCCTAAACCGATAGCGGTTTCCGGCATCGCATCCAATGAGCTCAGTCTTAATAATACCTGGAATCCTGCCTTGAAGGAGACAGAAGTCGAAGATTTTGCCGTTGGTTGGGTGCTTTTTGATAACGGTGCACGTATGGTTTTCAAAACTTGCTGGGAAATGAATATGGATTCTCTTGGCGGTACAATTTTTCTTGGGAAGCAAGCTGGCCTTCGTCTGGGTGTTGGAGAGGTGCGTGGACCGCAAGAAGGCGTTACTGTCTATGGAGATGAAGGTGGACGGATCAAAGATGAAACCTTTACCGAATTCGAATCTGTCGATGTCTTCCAACGTGAGGATCAAGCCTTTATTGATGCCGTTCGTGAAGGTAAGCCTTCTCCGATTGATCCGGATGGAGTGCTGTTGACCAACGTTATTATTCAAGGTGTTATTGACTCGTCAGAGGCGGGCGGACGAGAAATTGAAGTTTCCGTGCCAACATTTTAGTTTTTAACGGGTTGCTGATTACTGAAAAGGCTAGGCTGGATTTCTACTATCTTGTGGGAGATCTAGCCTAGCCTTTATGTTACCTATTCAGAAGCGGTACTAAAGCTGTCCCATTCTGCCGGATTGGTAGCTAAGCATAGCTTTTCTGATTTCTGCTTCCGTATTGGCCACGAAGGGTCCGTAACGTGCCAAAGGTTGATTCAAGGGTTGACCAGCCAAGATTATTAACGAAACAGGATTCAATGAGGTACTAGTGTGGAGGGATAAAAGATCTCCATCTCTGTCAAACTGAATCATCTGTCCTTTTACTGCCATTTCTGCTGAATTTTGTAACCCTACTGCACCTGCTAAGACATAGATTAAGGCTGTGTGTTTCTCTTTCACATCCAGATCAACGGTAGCATCAGGCGAAAGCTCAACCTTAAAAATGGAAATAGGTGAGAAGGTCTTTACTTGGGAAGACACACCCATTACTTTTCCGGCGATGACCTTGATGTAACCAGCATTATCTTGCAGGTCGATGGTCGGTATAATTTCTGCTGGCACATGTTGATAGCATGGATCTACGTTTTTATGGACCTGAGGTAAGTTGACCCAAATCTGTAACCCTTCCAGCGTTCCTCCCGATTTCCTGAACGTTTCAGTAGCCAACTCGGAGTGGATTAGACCCGAACCAGTGGTCATCCATTGTACATCACCAGATCTGATATTGGCTTGTCCACCAAAAGAATCTTTATGCTCAATTTCTCCGTTTAATATGAAGGTGATGGCCTCAAAACCACAATGCGGATGGGCGGGTATGCCTGTGGCTTCTTCTGGATTATAATGCACTGGGCCGAAATGATCGAAAAGCAAAAAAGGATCAATTTGCATTCGCCCGGAAACAGGAAACGCGCGTGTAACCGGTACACTATCACCCTCGGTTGTCTCAAAACAGTCAAAAATTTTAGTAATCTTACGTTTCGATTTACGCATTAATCACATAATCTCCTTCATAATCTCAATATATCTATCTGATGGTAGTCAAGAATGCCACTAGTTACAAGGAAAATCAGAAACATATCATACACTTGTACTAAGATGAATCCAAGCAGGAAACAGCAGTATTTTGTATCTGGTATATGCTAGAATAAGTGAGAACCATCGGAATCATCAGTTACATAAATCTTATTCTTTATTTATCTATATATGTCTTTCCATTGGAGACACAATGTCCGGTGTAATATCCCAAGTTAACCTAAATGATTTCACTTCAAATGAGTCGCAACGCCAGGCGACCTTCGTTCAGACGATAGGAGATGCGCTGGCTGAGATTGGCTTCTTTATTTTGACTGGTCATGGTGTGGATGCCAACCTCGTTTCTCGTTGCTACGATCACGCGGCAGCATTCTTTAGCCTGCCGGAGAGTGTGAAGGGTGCTTATGGGAAACAGGGGATTAATGGTCAGCGTGGATATACCCATTTTGGACGGGAGCATGCCAAGGATAGTACTTGGCCAGATCTAAAGGAATTTTACCAGATTGGACGGACCTTGACTCCTGATTATCCTCTCTATCCCCTGTTTCTGCACAACATCTGGCCAACGGAGATTGATGGTTTTGAACAGGACTTCAAGAACTTGTATCTCCAACTCGAACGATGTGCCTTTCAATTGCTTGGTGCCTGCTCACTATATCTTGATCAACCTATGCATTGGCTTTCTGAAATGTCAGAAGATAGCAACACCATATTGCGTGTTGTCCATTATCCTCCACTTGCCAGTAATCAGTGTCCTGATGGTGTCCGGGCAGCAGCACACGAGGACATTAACCTGATTACTCTCCTTTGCGGTTCTACTGCAGATGGGCTTGAGATAATGGATCAGAACGGTTCTTGGATTCCTGTTGGCGCAAATCACCAATATATTATTGTCGATTCTGGAGACATGATGCAAAATTTAACCAATGGCTTGTTTAAGTCAGCCAAACATCGAGTCATGAATCCTAAAGATGTTACCTCCAACCGCTTCTCCATTCCAATGTTCGTCCATCCACGTAACGATATTGATCTGAGCCCTAGAAAGGAGTTCTTGGGTAAAACTGGAAACGAGTTACGGTATGAATCAATTACCGCTGGTGACTATCTGTATCGCAGACTGGTTGAGATTGGTTTGGTCAACGAGGACGATGACGAACAAAACTGCGCTCCACAATAAAATTGAAACCCTTTCTTAGTGGGACAGCAAGCGTAATTATCTCGGATTTCCCAGCTGAAGTCGTGCAAAAGTAAAATTTGTTAGAATAAAGCTTATGAAAGGCGTTCGATTGAGTTATCATTATACCAAATTGGAGAACTCAATGGGTGAAAGATGCAAGGAGGCTCTTAGTCTCGATTTTGACCGAAAACTGAAGGTCGAATTTTATGGAACCAAACGTTCAGTCGCAAATTCGAAACCACTTTCTCCTCACTGACTTCTTATCCGCCTACCTTGCCATCAAACCCGTTTTCAGACAGGTCACGGGCGACTTTCCCGTCATCGGACGAGAGTGCTAGGACTGGCTTAGCATCTTGCCCGTGTTTGATCAAAGGCCCGATGAGAAACATCAGCGTTAAAAGAGGCATCCGAGTAATCCTCATGATTGTTACCTCCGGAATTAAAACTCAAATCGATCTTGTCGATAATCGTTTCGATAGAACCATGTAGGGCTGAGTTCTCTGCCAAAAACGGATTCGGCTCAAAATCAGTTGATAGGTTTATAGCGTTATAGCAAACATTGCACAATCTAACAATTGTATTTAAATTATAACTTTTGTACAAGGCAGACGGCGACCAGATTTCCGTCAACCCCTTGGGGATTTTGCAGAACTGGAGGTTGAAAGAAGGTCAAGTTGATACATTTATGCGTGTTTGTTATTAGAGTTACTATGGACCCACATGGTTCATGTGGAACGTCTATCGTTTTTGCTTTGGTAGACTTCGATGCTGATGTATATAGTAAAATAAATATCAGCCAGGAAATTGGTAGTAGAAGCTACCAATTTTTTTATTATTGCCATTGATGAAAGAATTTAAAATGGCATCAGAAATTGTTGGGAACTTTATCCTTATCATTACTGTTCAGATAGACACCTAACAAGGAGTATAAGTCATGAAAACCTGTAGAATTTTTCTCTCCCTCCTTTTTTTTACGTCTCTGGTGCTTTTTTAAACCTTTGTGGAAGGAAATTTCATCGCCAGCGCTAAGACGCTTTTCCTTGATGATTTCGGGGATGGAAAGATAGACAAAGCTTTTAAGTTCACTGGCCAGGACCCAAAGTGGGTTGAAAAAGGAGGGGCTCTCTCCCAGACGAAGAAAAGTGTCGGGGATGTTTGCCATGCTATCATCGTCGACAGAGAGTATCCCAAAGCCATTACCATCCAAGCCAAGTTGAGAGTGGACGAATGGGAATCAGGCGCATACGCGAGAAGCGGTATTTCGGTTCGAGTTAATCTGGCGGGAAACGGGCTTTGTTTTTTGTTTAGTGATCATAGAGTGGCAAAGCCAAGGACTGGAGCTGCTTTCCTGAATGATCATGTCGCTTGGGGCCCTGGGGCCCGCTTGTCCAATACGAATGGGATGTAAAGGGATGGTACTGGTTTCAACTCCAGATAGACGCAAAGGATAAAATGTACGCAAAAATCTGGAAGGACGGAAAAAAGGAGCCAAAAAAATGGCTTGCAGAAATTGATTCTAAAATCGGTTTGGGAGGAACTAGAGAAGGGTACCCAGGATTGAACGGTTCTTCAGGAAATGGCGGAGGTCAAAGCCTTGTTTCTTATGACGAAGTTGAAGTCTGGGATGCAGGAGGGCCAACCCCCCGTCCTGTTGAGCCCGCAGGAAAGCTGAGTTTAACCTGGGGGAAAATAAAAGCAGGGTTTTAACTTATGTCTCCTGATGCTTATGTTGGGGTTGATACGCTTTCTATCGGTGTCAGGAGGTTTTTCTTTTGTTGTTTTGAAAATTCTAGTTTTTATAAATACTTGCAGGTGATTGTTGAGAAATACTCATAATTTAGTATTCAGCGATCCAACATGGTTCATGTGGAACCCTGTTTTCTGGTGTTCTGGGCTGACTAGCCTAAGTTCTTCGGAACTCCGTTAAGCGAATATATAGGCACCGTCGAATGCTTCACCAGTTCGATGTTCTGCGGTATGTGATTAAACAAGCATACTACTCCATTCAATGGAGGTAACATCAGATGGAACTAGATCTTTATGTCGCTAACATGGATCTGATAGATTTAAACAATTGGGTGACAAAAATTTCAGCCGCAGCAAAAACCCAGGGGTTTCAGATAGAATACACCGCTATCCAAATCTCTGATCCAAAGCTAATAGAAGAGCCGTTAAGTGTCATCTTGGATGAACTTTGTTGTCAACCTGAGTACCAGATAAAATTTCAGGTGCTTGACCCATCTTTGGTATCTACTTATGTTTATAAAAGTTACCAATCTCTGTTGGCTGAAGGAGAGAATATTTGTTTCTATCTTTCTGCCGAAAATGCAATTTTTGTTCCTTTTGATCACGGATGTCTAGCTAGGAAGGTCGCCCATCTTTATTATCAGGAAGAAATGTCAAACAAGATTTATCATCTGTATTTGACGCACTTATTGGGACAGGATTCCTATCAAGTAATTAGCCGTTATGGAGGTCAAGGCAAAAGTCTTCATCAGGCTAGCAGATCCTTTGATGATCGTCTTGGTGAAGCCGAGAGAGAGTGGAATCGGTTGTACCGTTCTAAAGTTGTAAAGGGATATAAAATCGTGCGGCCTGAGGTAAGCAATCAGCTCGCGCTGAAATTTCCCTTTCCAGAGGCGATATCGGGTGAATGAGGATGGTTATTGTTGTTCATCCAATGCGTAAACTACGGATTCATGGTTTTGATACAGTCTGGACCGCGGATGATAATGTCTCTTTGATAGGTAGTGCTGGTGGCTCTTAGTTTTCGGATTCTGTTTCAAAATTGATATAGATCATTTGATTCGTGCGGCTGTAATCTGACATGCCGACAGATATAACTATACTATTGATGAGTCTGTCAATATGTGAACAAACCCCGACCTAGGGTATCCTTGACTTTTCAGCGATGGCAAACGGTCAAGTGGAGTTGTCTGTATTTTAGTTTTTAACTTAAATACAACCGACATCTACATATTATTTCTCGGATGCTGACACACATCGAAACCCGAAGTGGTTGACCCTAAAATTCGGAAGGTGGTTGTGGTAGGCCACACAAAGGGCACCAACACCGTCTTGCCAACGACCCCTCGCACCATCCAGAATTTGCTAACCAGTAGGAGCAGATACTGTTATAATCTACCCAAATATGAGAAACACAACTAGGTTCATGAAACCGTCATGCGTATTTGTGAACTGTAGGGGGAAAAATGTTTAGAGGTGTTTTTTCGCGGTATTTGTATTTGATAAGCGTAGCCCTAGTGGCGTGTGTTGGTCTTCAGCGTCTATGCAGAAGAGGTAAGGGTCATCGATCCTAAGAGCAGCGCAGGTGAGGAGTTCGTCGTGGGAGTAATGGAGGAAGGCGGGAAGTTCTACCATGACAGAGTCTACACTATGACGGGAATTCCAAAACAGTATCTGGGACTCACCAACATCACGACCTCGGTGGATACCGTAGGAGATCTGGATCTTCAGTGGACGTTCAAGATTGACCAGTCTGCCTATGTCTACATAGGCTTTGATGAGCGTTGGATCCCCCGGAGGACCGAAAGCAAAATCCAAAAAAATGATTTAGTAACGGATTCACTAAAACCAGAGAATCCGTGGTTCTATACGCTCCCCATCCCCCAACGGACTACTGGATATACAAATCCAACGACCCTTATCCTACAGGGCAACGTAACGCTCGATGGAATATCGCAAGGCGGGGGTGATGGGATGTATCGAGTCATTTTTGTTGAAGCAGACAAACTAGCAGTATCATCGCCCCTGGGGAAACTTGCAGCTAGATGGGGAGAGATCAAATCCTTTAAGTAGCTATATATGCATTGCTGCTTATGTTATGTTTTTTACTGGAATCCCACATCCAGTCTTTGGGTGCCAAATATTTGACACCCAAATCCAATGATTTATGCTTTTGTACTTAAGTTTTAATTTAAATACATGTTTTTTTTACTTTCCAAGTAAAGTACAGAAATAGACCTAGTTCCTGTGATATTACATTGAATGTATTAAACATTGAATCTTTTAGTACGGAATGGAAAGGGGTTTTGATGGGATAGTATGGTTTTCTCCCTGCTGGTACTGAGTGTTTGGTTAGTTAAGGTTATCTTCTAGACTTCACGTAATGTTCAACTGTCTCATAGTTCATTTTCTTTACCTGTTTAATATCAAGCTTGAACAAATTATGCTGTTTCAGGCCTAGTTTAAAAGCCCTCCAAACCTCTAAAGGGCTAAACATGATTAAGAATGACAAGGTCTCCGATTCCTGTCCAAGACCACCACTTGCCATCGTCCATGCCAGTACTTGACCTTTTCCTTTCAAACTTGTGTTGAAACCTGTGATTAGGTGATGAGCATCATGTATGAATACTTGATTTAATGGAGGATAGCATTGGAAAGACAGGAATACGCACTTTTTCTATCAGCAAATACATCCATTTGTCCGTTTCTTTCATTCCTTTCTTTAACTGGTATTGAATTACTGCTTGTTCTAGTTCCATAAGACTATCTCACCTTGTTATTGTTGAGTCATAGATTTTATGTGGTATCAATTTCCTCGTTCATCTGCATATCCATTTTGAAATAGATGTTCCGAAATCTTACGGTAGGACACTGCACTTGTTGTGTACCCAGTTGCTGAACAAGCTTAGGTCTCCTGCTGTTCACCTGAAGCCGTATGTCCTGCGAAAGAAAAGCCTGTTTCCCAGCCCGCAGGAGAGGAGGTTGAATATAGTGCGGATGTATTGCTGTAGCTTTAGCCTGTTGATGGATGACCCATTAGCCATAGCTACGTTGAGATATGTTGATTTACCTGGCTTTAATCCTTGCCCAGACAGAGGCTAATTTCCCTGCAGATGAAATAGCAAGTGCTCCTGCTCCTTCAAGTCCCTTAGTCATGATAATGTTAATAGTCTCCTTATCAAAGGCCACATTGAACAAGGCAACCTCATCCATGATGCCTTTAACAGGGTATGCGAACCCAGGACAATCCCCAATATTTAATGCTCCAGGACTGAAGTCTGGTTTTCCATCAAATGGAGCCTCTGCCTCCACCACCCCATCTACATATGACTTGACAGATTTCATATCATAAGTCCCAGCCAGATGGTGCCATTTATCATCAGTTATTATGGAAGTTCCAAATTTCTGGAATCCCCACTTGGTATTTCCACCACTGGTAAATCGAGTCCAGAAGACCTTTCTACCCGCATAGATATACCCGCTGTAATTTTCCAACAGTCCATTAGCAGTCTTAATAAAAGTAGCTTGATAGCTTCCGGTAGCTTCAATCTTGATCCAGAGGGTGAAGGAGAAGGAGGTAAGATTTAGAGAATCGTCATGCGGGACTTCGACAAAATTCTGATCGATACCAGGAAAAAGGAGAGCTTTGCCGAATTTCCCATTAACCCATTTTACGCCTCCTTTGAGTTCGCCATCAATCCCATTGTCAGAAGAGTCCTGAGCCACCTTACCTGCACCCTGATTAAAAAGCCAGATACCGACGATGTTTTCGGGCTTAATTTCAGCCTGAGTAAGAGAAGTAAATATCAGAGCAAAGCAGATTAAATTCAGAGCCGCCATTGGATAATTATTTGGAATCATTTTCTATCCCCTTTCTAATTGTTAGTAATACATTTAGACATGAACGATTTTAAGAAATAAATGATAGCAACTGATTGACTTCAATGAGATTGGAAAGCATATGGTGTACCTGTTGATTTCCAAGCTGTTGAACCAGCTTAGGTCTTCTGATAGTAACATGATGCAGTATATCGTTCAAATTCATCTGTTTACCGGTCCGAATTAGAGGTTGGATATAAGTGCGGATATAGTCATGCAGCTGCTGTTTAGCCTGTTGATGAATGGAAGGACCTCCAGCAATAGTGGGATATCAGTGACCTGAGCGATAGCCATGTTGAGATACTCTAACCCCTGATAATGCTTCAAATAAAAGTTTTGAGTATCATTGTCTGAGTGCAGTTTTATGCAGACCTTAAGCATCTGGATCTGGATGGTGTGTTGCCTGTTGAGGCTGTAGTTGCTGATGAGAGCAGCACGCACTGCTTGAAATTATGAAGCCTGTACTGATGGTGTTGTCCGTAACAGCGAGCCTTCTTGTGCATGTACCAGTATTCGTCAGTTCCCTGACATCGTCGTGATATGAGGCATTCTGAATTATTATCCCAAGTTAAAAAGGGAAGTCCAACGTGACGCCGAGAAGTTTTTCGGATTTTGCAAGCCGTTTCCCAACTCGCACTCTGAAATCAACTATCTGACCAATAGACTTAGATGAAAGTATAGAAAGGCTATGAAATCAGTTAGATTGGAACGTCTGTCAATTCCTGATTATAGGCAAACAGCGCTGGTGTCCCACCGGTATGCAAGAAAATCACCGTTTGATCGGAAGAAATCTTGCCTTTTCGAATATGATCAATCAAGCCAGCAAAGGCTTTACTAGTATAAACTGGATCGAGAAAAATGCCCTCCATTTGCGCAACAATTTTCAGCGCTTGAATACATTCCGGGGTCAGTACACCGTATGCTTGGCCGATATAAGCATCAGTATTACTGATTTCGTCATCAGCTATCTGGAAATCTAGATTCAAGAGTTTGGCTGCATTGTTAGCTGCCTGCCGAATACGATCAATTTTATCCTCCCAGTAAATTGGTGCTACACCTACTGGTTGTAACTTCATACCCAATGCTTTTGATCCGAGGATTAATCCTGCCTGTGTTCCACCTGCTGATCCAGCATAGATTAGGTCAGCTTCGATTCCCATTTCCTGCTGTTGCTTATGGATTTCAGCTATACACCAAGAGAAAGCAACAGCTGCTAGAGCAGTGGACTGGGGTGCCGCGATTACGTAAGGTCTGAGACCATCCGACCGTAATTTATCCGCTAAAGCATATTTAACGAGATCCAGTTCAGGGCCGAATGGTGCATCGACCAATTCGACGTCCGCACCAGCCAGATGATCCAAAAGTAAATTCCCTTGCATCAGACTCTTGTGGTCACGAGAAAGACGAAGGTAGCATTTCAATCCCAGTTGTGCGGCCACCGCCGCAGCTTGGCGACAGTGGTTCGATTGTGTGGTCGCACCATGTACGATCGTGTCGGCATTCTGATGTATGGCTTCACCAATGGTAAAAGTCAACTGGCGAATCTTATTTCCACCGAAGGCTACTCCTGAACAATCTTCCCGTTTAATATATATTCTTGGCCCACCTAGTGCTTCCGACAGACGCGGACACGGTTCTAATGGGGTAGGATAATGTCCAATATCTACTTGCGGCAACTGTTCAATTCTCTGGCAGAGACCTAATCTAGTCACAATATTGTTTTCTTGGTTCATGGAATCTCTTTACACCTACCCTCTTTTTTTTTGGTAAATAACTGTACTTTTTAACTTGATATTCTCCAATGCAATTTCAAGCTGATATCGGATTTTATTTTTTCTTTATATTGCTAGCAAGTGCTCTTGACGAACACCAATTTGGTTCAGAGTTTGGAGATCTATTTGATCATATTTTATTTCATGTGGCTTGTGGGCATCGGTACCCAAGGCAAATTTGAGCCCAACCTGTTGGCCCAAGTTTATCAGTTCTTTAAAGAAATTTGGGCTATTTTTCAGGTGACGTGGGTTGAGTTCAAAGGCTACTTGATTTTTAGCTGCTTTGGACAAAACACGCTTGAGTTGATGTCGATCGTAGCTAGCTAGCACAGCCGAATGATTTACATTACGGACCTTGGTTAACAAAAACGGGTGTGGAATAATAGTCGTGTATCCCCAGTCAATCGCTCCTTCAATCATCTGCAGATGATGCTGTGCATACGCGGACGGACTTCTGTCAATCGGGTTTTCCACGTGACTGAGGTGATAGTGATTGGAAGCAACCAAGACAAAATCAAGTTGCTGCGCGGTCGCAATATCAACGGCAATAGTACATTGATCTATTTGTGACGCTTCACAACCTATCTGAACATTGATGGGCGGACAAAGTTTATCTCGAATACTAAAGTTTTCTAATAATTTTTGCTCCCGAGACGGATCTAAATAGTCGATATGATCGGAAATCCCAATGGTTTCAAGCCCAGCTTTTTCTGCCTCTCTGATGATTCGTTCCATTGTCATTTCATCAGATGCGCATTGAGAGAGGGCACTATGAATCTGCATGTTATGAAGTCGCATCAATTTCCCTTTATTCATAAAGGTGGCTGGTTGATTGATCTAAATTAGATTGTGATCACTGAATTCAGATGGCCAAGCGCAAAACACCTATTCATTCTAGGGTAAAGGCAATCGGCAAACAATCTGGTTTTCAGAATCGCAATACCAGAAATGACCGTCCCAGATTGTCATTATATGTGACTCAGTATGAGGGCTGAGAATTTCGATCTTAGTTTGAAGTAACCGAAAATTGTAATTGATCAGCCAGACTCAATCCATTAATAAGCTTTCTACAAAGTTGTGGGCTGTTTCTGCTGCTTCAACTGGAGAAGCCCAATCCACATTTTCTAGTTCTACCACTAAAGGCCCACGGTAATCCGCTTGTTTGAGAAGGTTCATCAGGTCATCAAAAGGCAAGTTTCCTTTGCCAAAAGGGACGGGGTGGTCATCAACCTGATCCCGCAAATGCACCACCCCGATTCGGTTTGCGAAGGTATCAGCAAATTTAAGGATATCTTCGCCTGCAGTTAATAGGTGCCCTGTATCCAGTAAAATCCTAGCTCGTGAATCTAAATCCGGCATGATTAGGCGATAGTCGGAAAGGTTTTCAAGCCGATTGCCGTGATGATTCCCCAGATTGAGTGTGATGTCAGGAATTCTGTTGAGCAGCGTATTTACTCCTTCGATCAGATCTTTCAAGGATTGCTCTGATCGATCACCTCCTTTAGTATTTGCGTTATTCAATTTCAGAGCGCGTGCAAGATGAATATCCCATTCAACCTGTCTCAGGTTATAAGATGGATCGTGTTGGCCAGATTCTCTTTTTCCAGTGATGTTCCGGATATTAAGTCCAGACAATCTGATACCCGCTGAATCCAGCATACGCCGAACCATTGGTACGGAGATATTGGGATCAACCGGCGAACTTCGCGTCCGGGTCCGAAAAAGCTCAATCTGATCAAAGCCCGCCTGTTGGGCAAGTTGAATTGCTTCAGATAAAGAAGCCTCAGGACAGAGAGTGGTACTGAAACTGAGGTACATTATGTTCACTCAATTCCATTCCAGTATTGCCACATATTATCTGGTGTTTCAAACATAATATCATGCGTGTCTTGCCATCTTAACCTGCTGACCGTGGCCATGCGAATCTTTGAACCACAATTTTTGCTGGCGCTGTGCATCATATAATGATGCCAGAAACAGGTTGTACCCGCCGGCCCAAAGATCTCTACCGGTTGTGGCAACGGTTTTGTATAAGCTTCTATTCCATTAAGAATTGAATGTGTCTTAAAGTATTTCGCCGCCATGAGATGTGTGCCCGGCCAAACCGTGAACCCTCCAGACCGATGGACGACATCATTCAGGTTCATGGTGATTCCAAGGGTGAAAGTGCTGACAACTCCTTTAACTGTATAACCGTCCATATGGCCTTTTTCAGGTAGAGACCAATCGTTTTCTCCAGTCGGATAGATCATTTTACAGAACGGATTATTGGCGACCTTCAGTGTTCCTTTACCAACCAGTTCCTCTGCCATGTCGATATGGGGACCATCATGCAGCAGAGACTGGACATCAGGATAATTGGTACAGGGCAGATTTCCTGTTGGCCCTGCATTGATCCACGTTTCTGAATCATTACGGTCGGCATCGATATGTTCCCAGATCACATCGATTGCCCTTTGGATCAATTGATCAGGAACCGTATTATATTTAATGATGTATCCGTTTTTTTCGAAGAATTGCTTATCTTCAGTGGTGAAATAGGGCATACTTTACTATCCTCTTTTTTTTAGATAGAACTAGCAGTTACGACTTTGGTAATGCACGGACTGATCCCGTGGACATACCTCCGTCAACCAGTAGGGTTTGACCTGACACATACTGGCTAGCATCGGAAGCAAGAAACACCACTGCACCGTCCAGATCTTGTGGTTTTCCTAGACGTTTGAGCGGAATTCGATCAACTAGGTATTCGACCCAATCTTGGTCTTCGTAAAGCACTTGGTTTTGGAAGGTTTTGAACCAACCTGGAGCAATACAGTTGACTGTGATACCAAACGGTCCCCAATCGTCAGCTAAACTCATGGTAAGTTGTTTCGTCCCACCGCGACTGGCGCAATATGGAGCTAGTCCTGCATAACCAAAAACAGATGTTAACGAACCGATGTTGATAATTCGGCCGTAGTTGCGGAGAATCATATGTTTGGCTACCGCTTGAGATACGAAAAACGTTCCCTTTAGATTGGTGTCTACCACGGTATCCCAGTCGTCCCAAGTAATTTCCATCGATGGTTTACGAATGTTACAACCGGCGTTATTGACAAGGATATCGATTTTTTTATAGTGTTTCACTGCGGCTTGAGCCATATTTTGAATGCTGTCGTAATCCCTGACATCGAGTTCAAGGGGGAGAACTTTTCTCCCCAGGTCTTCGAGCTCCTTTTTGAAATCGTGCAGTGAATCCGCATTTCGGCTGGTGATGACCAAATCAGCACCGGCTTTGGCCAATGCCCGACCCATGTACTGACCAAGTCCGCGACTTGTACCGGTTACTATCACAACTTTACCTGATAAATCGAAGAAATTGTTTGCCATTACTGTCTTACCTCGTCTTTAAGTTCAAAATTCAAGTGCAGAATATGAATCATTGGTAGTTTCAGGTTATGGGTTCAAAACCACCTTCATCAACCCTTTTTCCTTATCGTACAATCTTTGAAACCATTTAGCTCCTTCAGTCAGTGAAACTTCTGCGCTCAATATTGCATCAACATTAATCTCACCTCGTTCGATCATCTCAAGAGCGGCCGGATATTCACCGCAAATGGCACAGCTTCCTTGCAACCGAAGTTGTTGGGTGACAACCTTTTGTAGTGGCAGGTTAACGTTTGGTGTCAGGTTGCCAACCAGTGTGATCGTTCCACCACGACGTACGCTATCGATAGCTGTTTGAACCGTTGGGTCAATACCGACAGCTTCAAAGGCGACATCTGCGCCTCGTCCATGTGTTAGTTCTTTAATCTTTTCTGGCACATCATCACCAGCTTTGATACCTAGATCCGCCCCCAGTTGGCCAGCTAACTCTAATCGTTCTGGTTCCAGGTCAACAACGATAATCTTTCCACAGCCAGCGGCTCGAAGCGCCTGTACGATAAATGAACCAATCATTCCCACTCCCACCACCACGGCGGAATCGTTGACAGATATTGGGGTGAGTCCAACTGCATGTAGTGCTACTGCAACTGGTTCGACCATAGCGGCTTGAGTAAAGGAAACTGTGTCAGGGATTTTGTACAGAACATGCTGCGGTATGGCAACGTATTCGGCAAAAGCACCATGGCGGCAGTATTCTCCTGGAGAGACGCCCAGCACTATCCTGCCCTCACTCAGGTTGTATAAACCTTTTCGTGTGTACCAGTCTTCCAATTTATAGATGGTTGAATCGAAAGTTACTCTATCACCAATACGCCAATTCTTCACTTCACATCCAATCTCCGCAATCACACCAGATGCCTCGTGCCCCATGATCAGAGGCGGAATACGACGGCCACTACTGCCATCAATTCCATGAACATCGCTACCACAAATACCGCAGGCTTTTACCTGAATCAGAACTTCGCCTGGCTCATATTTCGGTTTCGGAACGTCTTTGTAGACAAGTGCATTGTAATCTTCTAATACTAGAGCTTTCACTTGTTTCTCCTATCGATTCGAATGTTCAACGCAAACAATGGACAAATCTTTACTTTCAGCATCAGGTAAATACACAAAAATCTCTTTCCCACACGTTGGTTTACCTTTGCTATATTGCTTCGGACTTTATTTTACACTAAATAGAGCGATATCTTTAAAAAATAATCTTGAAGCTATCTAAATTAGTCATTATGATGTGTGTTGATAGCTTGTGAAATAGATACAGTATTTAAACTGGGAGTCGTATTAACCGCATGATCAGCAAAGGTAGAGATCAACATCTGGGGTTAACTTGGCGGATCTTATTTATTGTTGTGTTGATTGCTCCTGTTAACTGCTATTTCCTAATTCAGATGGAGTTGGTACGCTATACTTTCCCGACTTGGGTTGTTCCTCTTTCAAATGTCGTTTTTATCTTGGTGGTAATTATAATTATCAATCTCCTCCTGAGTTGGATTTGGCCGAGATCCGTGTTGCGTGCCGATGAACTCATCGTGCTCTATGTGATGTTGAGCTTGACTACTACCATGGCAGGTTGTGACATGTTGCAAGCGGTATTGTCGGTCTTGGGACACGGATTTTGGTTCGCCACCGAAGAGAACGAGTGGAAAGAGCTGTTCTGGGATCATCTTCCTAGATGGCTGACCGTTTCTGATAGAAGCGTTTTATACGGGTATTATACCGGTGATTCCAGTCTCTATTTGTCACATCATCTGAAAGTTTGGATTCCTGTCTTGCTCGGCTGGCTGTTTCTATTTTTTATGTTGGCCATAATCTTTCTCTGTTTGAATACGATTCTACGTCGTCAGTGGGCGGATCGGGAACGACTGACATTTCCTATCATTCAACTGCCACTGGAGATGACCAACTCCACCGCCGTTTTCTTCGGAAATAAGCGGATGTGGTTGGGAGTAGGTATCGCTAGCGGTATCAGTTTGCTTAACGGACTCAGTGTCATATATCCATCACTGCCTTCCCTCCCGATTACGCGGCGTTTCTTTACCTTTAATGAACCACCATTGAGTCTCTATGGCGGCGCTATCGTTGCTTTTTATCCTTTCGCTATTGGGATCATGTTTCTGATGCCTTTGGACGTACTATTTTCTACGGCACTGTTCTATTTTCTGTATCGAAATGAGGTTGCATTGGCTGAAGCTATAGGGTGGCGTGGCCTGCCTAAATTTCCCTATTGGGATCAACAAGCCTTTGGTGCCTTTGTGGGGCTGTGCGTTTTCTTCGTCTGGATTGGGAAGCACCACTTTAAACAGGTACTGGCAAGTGCCCTGGGACGACCGGCAGAAATTGATGACATGGATCAACCAATACGGTATCGGACGGCTGTCTGGGGGCTTTTTGGGGGACTGTTTCTGTTTGCTTTCGCCCTGTATAGAGCGGGAATGACGTTTTGGATAGCCGTTACCTTCACCTTCCTTTTTTTGATTACTCCGATCATTACTACCCGCATCCGTGCTGAGTCCGGTATCTTTGTGCATGCCTATCACTGGTTGGCACCGCGGTACATACTAGGGACGATTCTGGGTACTCGACGGCTTGGTCCGCAAAACTTAACCATTTTATCTGTTTGCTTTTTCAACCGAGACTATCGGCCACAACAGATGCCGCATCAATTGGAGGCTTTTAAAATTGCTGAGACCACTGGTATTAATCACAGAAGGATGATGTGGGCTATTCTGATCTCCACTGCTCTTGGTATTCTTGTTGCTTTTTGGGTACAACTTCATCTGTACTATCAGAAAGGTGCCAACTCTGGGTATTATGGTCCTTGGGCACTTGGATATGGACGGGAATATTTTAGGCGGCTGACAAACTGGATTTCTTATCCGACCAACACCGATTGGATCAGCGTCTTGTTTATGGGAGTAGGATTTTCTATCATGATGGTGTTGACATACTTGCGTGTCAAATTTTTTTGGTTGCCTTTGCATCCGTTGGGTTACGTGATGGCCAGCAACCAGGAGATGTCAGATCTTTGGGCGCCAATTTGTATTTGTCTAGTATTGAAGTGGACGATTCTCCGGCACGGCGGGATCAGAAGCTATCGACGTGCGGTTCCATTCTTTTTGGGGCTGGTGTTGGGTGACTATCTGATGGGCAGTGTCTGGAGTCTTTTAAGTGTCCTGTTGAATACAGATATGTATCAATTTTATCCATAAAGACCTATGACATAAACCAAGGCAGGGATGGTTCGCCATGGAAAGGTACGATCGAAAAAATCGGAGTAAGTTATTGTAATTATTGATAAAATATCTGATAATATTTGACGCATCTTCGTGCTTGGGATTTTATTGAAGTAATGACTATTTAGATCTAGAAAATGATGATTAGGCAGCTACACCATTTGCCACGTGCTCTAATCTACAATCAACTGCTGAATGGGATTTCCTAAGTTTTCCCGATCAAGAAGGAATTGGGGGTCTTCAGGTGAACCATCCGTCTGTATGTACCGGTGAAATAGGCGAGCAAATTGATGTCGCCACTAGCTGGACATGAAACGAAAAAATCTGTTTCTGAGAAACAAAGGGGGAAATTATTACCCGTTATTTGTTTCCGTCAATGAGCAGGTTGACCTGTCGGCCTTGGCCGGAATTGAGCTCGGCTTCTTCAGATCGACTGAAATGATTTTTGGATGTTTAGCTTGGTATTGTTAGCATCTTGCTAATGCAAAAAGCAGAGAAGTTAAAATGCTTATTGATGTAGATGTACATACAGCGGAATCAACTAGGTGCCGTCCTTTGATAAATACGGATACACTTTCAATAGACAAGGCCAATATGGAAAAGTTTCTGGCTGTAACCGGTCATAGCTTTGAGGTAATTGATATACCTGTTCGTTGAAGCGAGGAAGCAATTGAATGTTGGTAGGAACTATTTTACCTGAACTCCTGAAATTGGGCTTGGACCAGTCAGAATCAGAAAAGATCTTTGCCCAAATACGCCAGTTACCGACTGATCTGCCGAGCGATCAGCGTTGGCGTCATATCTCCAAAAAAGTCTTGAACAAAAACCATCCAATTAAAGTGCATAGGTATTTACATCATTATATCTATCAAGATTGGAATACCGATGAAAGTCCTATACCCGTTTGGACACCAGGGAAAAATGACATCAAAAACAGTAATATCTACCGCTTGATGCAGGAAAAAAATATCAGTTCATACAACAGTTTATACAACTGGTCAATAACTGATAAACCCTCTTTCTGGCGTAAAATGATAGATCTTTTAAATATCCAGTTTAAGAAACCTTATAGTGAAATCGTGGATTTAAAAGATGGTGTGACATCACCAAACTGGCTCAGTTCCGCTGAACTGAATATTGTTGATTCTTGTTTCCGCGCGGCGGATGACGCGCAGGCTGTTGTCTTTCAACCGGAAGGCGACAAAGTTTCCGCAATCAGCTACAGAGAACTGGAATTGTTGGTCAATCGCATTGCTAACAGTTTGATCAAAGAGGATATCAAAAAGGGAGATTATGTTGGGATTGATATGCCAATGACACTAGAGTCAGTGGCGATTTATTTAGCTTGTCTCAAAGTTGGAGCAGTGGTAGTCACAATTGCTGATAGTTTCGCTGTCGAAGAGATTAAAGTCCGCCTGCAAATCGCCGATGTCTCTCTGGTTTTGACTCAGGATTATTTATTGTGGGCAGGTAAAAGATTACCCCTTTATGCTCGAGTTAAAGAAGCCTACCTTGGTTGTGTAATTGTGATCCGTACGGGTGATGCAGATATTGGCTTAAGAGATCAGGACTTGGTGTGGGAAACTTTTTTATCTGAAAACGATCAGTTTGAGTCGGTCACCTGTTCCCCCTCAGATTACTGTACAATCCTTTTCTCGTCTGGTACAACGGGTGTCCCGAAAGCAATCCCATGGACACATACCACAGCCATCAAAGCTGCCAGTGATGCCTATTTGCACCATGATGTCAAAGAAGGAGAGTGCCTGTGCTGGCCAACAAATCTAGGTTGGATGATGGGCCCTTGGCTGGTTTTTGCTTCTCTGATCAATCAATCAAGTATGGCGCTTTATTATGGCACGCCAACTACAAACGAATTCTCCCAATTTGTAGGTCAGGTGGAAGTCAATATGCTGGGACTAGTGCCAAGCCTAGTCTCACATTGGCGGGCTATCGATTGTATTCGTCAACATGACTGGTCAAAAATAAAAGTTTTGAGTTCTACTGGTGAATGTTCCAATCCAGAGGATATGTTTTACTTGATGGCGATGGTCGATTACAAACCGATCATAGAATATTGTGGCGGAACTGAGATTGGAGGAGGTTATATTACTGGCAGTGTAGTTCAGCCTACTGTACCGGCCTGCTTTTCTACACCAGCTTTGGGTAGCGAGCTGGTCATTCTTGACGCAAACCATGAGCCAGTTGATAATGGTGAAGTTTTCCTGTTACCTCCTGCCATGGGATTATCGACAGAACTTCTGAATCAAGATCACCATCAGGTTTATTATGGTCATATTCCTCCTTATCAGAACCGAATCTGTCGGCGCCACGGCGATCAAATGGAGCGGTTGCCCGGCAACTATTTTCGTGCACACGGCAGATTCGATGATTCCATGAACTTGAGTGGAATAAAGGTCAGTTCCAACCAGATTGAAGGCGTACTTAACCGGCTCGATTTTGTCAAAGAATCAGCCGCAGTAGCCGTTGCCCCCAAAGGTGGTGGTCCTAGTAACCTAATCATTTATGTAGTTGCCCGTGACGGCTGTCAACTAAAGCCAACCGAAATGCAACTGGTTATGCAGGAAGCGATTCGACGAAACCTGAATCCTCTATTTAAGATAAGTGATCTACGCTTGGTTGAATTCTTGCCAAGAACCGCTTCAAACAAAGTCATGCGCCGCCAGCTTCGTCAGGACTATGTTTAGCTTAGTGTTGGAGGAAATATGAGTTCTGTGGTTCCAAAAGTGGTGATTGTAAAAGCGATACGCACGGCAATTGGCAGTTTTGGCGGTTCATTGAAAGAACTGGAAGCCAGTCAACTGGGCGCGATTCTGATTGATCATATCATTAAGACCAGCGATCTGGAAAAAGATTTGATCAGCGAAGTCATCATGGGTCAGGTCTATACAGCTGGGTGCGGTTTGAATCCAGCTCGGATTGCCAGCATCAAGGCAGGATTACCGTATAGCGTACCGGCTACCACGGTGAATCAGGTCTGTGGTTCCGGCCTGAAGTCGATCATCATGGGTACCGAAAGCATCTTAGCTGACGAATCTAAGGTAGTGATTGCCGGCGGGATGGAGAGTATGAGTCAGACACCATTTTTAGTGTCAGGTCAACGATGGGGACACAAAATGGGACATCTACAAATGACGGATTCAATCATCAAAGATGGGTTATCGGATCCTTTCCATCATTGCCATATGGGGATTACGGCCGAAAACTTAGCCCATCAATATAAACTGTCACGTCAGGAGCAGGACGAATTTGCTTGCTACAGCCAGCAAAAATATCAGCAGGCCTTGAGAGCTGGTCTGTTCACTAATGAGATTGTACCGATTGAGATACCTCGGAAGAAGAATGCGTCTGTCGTATTTGATCGGGATGAGCATCCACGGGCTGGTGTCTCGATTGATTCCTTAGCTAGGTTAAAACCCAGTTTTCAGGATGATGGTACCGTTACCGCCGGAAATTCGTCGGGAATCAATGACGGCGCCTCGGCAGTACTGATGATGACGGAAGATAAGGCTAAGCAGTTGGGACTGGAAATCATGTCTGCTGTCAAAGCGTACGCGACTGTTGGTGTTGATCCGAAATACATGGGTATTGGTCCGGTTTATGCTATTCGCCAGTTGTTGACTAAAGTAGGTTCACAACTGGATAAGATGGATCTATTTGAGTTAAACGAAGCCTTCGCTGCCCAATCTTTAGCTGTCATCAAAGAATTGGGTTTGGATTGGAGTAAGGTCAACCTCAATGGCGGGGCCATCGCTTTGGGGCATCCGTTAGGTGCCAGCGGCGCCAGAATCACTACCACCTTGCTGCATCTAATGAAAGACAGAAATCTCAGACTTGGTATTTCATCCCTGTGTATCGGTGGAGGTATGGGAATTGCTGTTTTATTTGAAAGATCTTAATGATTTAGGCGGAGTATTTGTTTTCAAAAAGATGGTCGTTGAATGGCATGATATAGGCCTATGGTTAAGATAATAGTATAATCTCTTCCACAATAAGGAACGTTCTATCTCGTATTGATTTGAACTTGACAAAATGTATCGGATGAGACCAAACCGGGTAGTGACAAAGAGATGGCAGGGAGAAGGAACTGTCCAGTTTCATTAAGCTAAGATAGGCAGATCTGCCTACCCAGTACACTATTGTCAAAACGATTGGTGGGAAAGATCTCAGCGGTCAGTGGATACTTGCAATGAACATTCCATCTTTAGCCATCGATAACTAAGATCCGGTTTCCCAAATGGTTAACCCCTATCGAATCGATATATTGAACACAGTTATGAGATTGAAACCTTTAAGTTTAGTTCTGCTATTGATCTGCTTACAGGCGACTGCCGACACGTCCATTTTTATTATTACCGGGGTGGTGATTGATCAGGATAATTCAGGGGCAAATCAGATCAAGGTTTATGTTGTAAATAAGACCAAAACCGGTACGGCCACACCCAAGTGGACGCATACGGTAACAGATAGCAACGGCAGGTATCAAGTCCTGCTGATGAAGATGGAAAACCAGCTAAAAGTGGCTAGCAACGGTGATGAATTTCTGGTGGCAATTATCGATAAAAATAACGTGGTGGTAGCCCGTCAGAGTCACATTGTGACTGAGAAGGAAATAAATTCGAAACACGCAATGATTGACGTTAGAATTCCTACCCCACCAGTGGCCGTGCAGCAAACGGTTATCATGGATGAGGACACAACCAAATTGATTACCTTAATTGCCGAGAGTCGTGAGGAAGGGCAACTGACTTACCGAATAGTTCGTCCGCCCAAACATGGTAACCTTTCGCCGGTTAGTCAGGCTGATTTTGCTTATACACCCAATCAAGATTATCATGGCCCAGATTCTTTTGTTTTTAATGCCAGCGACGGTGTAGCGGATAGTAGGGCAGTGACAGTTACCCTGACGGTCAATGCTATTAACGATGCGCCAGTTGCCATAGGTCAATCAGTTACCACTACTGAAGATACTCCTGTAACCATTCATCTGGCAGTAACTGATTTGGAAGGGGGGGCTTTTGCCTATTCGATTGTCTCACCACCTGAGAACGGCCATTTGTCAGGACAGATGCCGAACCCAACATATATTTCGGATCCCAACTTTGATGGTACAGACACCTTTACTTTCAAAGTCAATGACGGAACCAATGATAGCCAGGTTGCCACTGTGACTATCACTGTTGATTCGATTAATGATAGCCCGGTTGCTGTTGATCAAATTGTTGCCATAAATGAGAACAGATCGCAAAAGATTACTTTATTCGCTTACGATAGTGATCATGATGAGCTAACATACCAGATTGTCAAACAGCCAAGCCACGGCAGAGTGTTTGCTGTTGATGATGCTAATGTAACCTACATACCTAATTTGGACTTTGATGGTATAGACACCTTTACTTTTAAAGTCAATGACGGAGCTAGTCACAGTCAGATCGCGACTGTAACTCTGGTGGTGGAGAAACAGATTCCGTTGATTGCTTTTTGGGTGGATATGCGGCAAGATACACGGACGGTGAAAGTGGGTGGAGCAATCAGTTTTGACTTGTTGGTTCGAGGTGAAAAAGGTTTTCAAGAAACAGTTGATCTTTCGATTGACTTGTCCACGCTGCCGGTTGATATCAAGGTGGTACCCGAAAGGCAAAGTGTAAGTCCCGGTAGCTCATCCCAGACGGTGATCCTGACCCTGATGACGAAAAATTCAACACCGGTGGGGCAATACAAAATCAGTGTCGTCTTGGAAAGTGCCAGTGATTCCAAAACAGTTGAGTTGGTATTGTACGTGGAAGCGGAAGTCGAATTGGCAGGTGATGCTAACGGAGATCATCAGGTTGATATTCTCGATCTCGTACTGGTAGCGGGTAGTTTTGGTTTGGTGGGAGAGAGCCTGCCTCAGGATGTGAATCAGGACGGCTGGATAGATATCCTTGACCTGGTGATGGTCGCCATTGACTTTGGTCAAATTACTGCCGCGCCAAAACTGTTGTCTGGGGAACTAAATTTCACTGCCCAACAGAGACGGAGTATCCAATCAGCTATAGTTGGATTGGAACACATGTCAGTCAGATCTAAAGCAGAAGAGGTCGCATTAAATGTCCTGAGAGCTGTTCTACCCGAGAGATTGCCAACTGAAACGCAATTGCTGCCCAATTATCCCAATCCCTTCAATCCTGAAACGTGGATACCTTTTGAGTTAGCTGAGGATGCCGAGGTCTTGATAAAGATCTTCGATGCTTCAGGGCAAGTTGTCAGACAAATTGGTCTTGGATATCTTAATGCCGGTTCATACGCGTCAAGAAGGCGTGCCGCTTATTGGAATGGCCGTTCAGACTTGGGCCAGTGCGCATCGAGTGGTGTTTACTTCTGTTGGATTTCGGCTGGTCGTTTTTCCTCTATTAGGAAAATGGTTATACTGAAATGATAATTGTTGATTTCTAACCGTCTGAAGGTTGGCTTTTCGGCAAAATCTATTAGCTTAAACAGTTTAAGGGGGAAATTGTGCCGAAACTTTTGTTTAGCCTCGTCGCACTTGTTGTTTTAGCAATTACGTTAACAGCATCCGCATTGACGACAGTTTTGATAGATCCAGTTACAGTAGCGTTGCCGGAGGTTGGTCAGCAACTGGAGATACAGGTTAAAATCTCTGGTGGTAGAAGTATAGCCGGCTACCAATTAACGTTAATTTATGACCAGACTGTACTAACATATGTCAATATCAAGATTGGTGACTACCTGCCACCGGACGCATTTTTGGTTCCTCCAGTATCCTCTCCTGGTTCAGTAATGGTTGGTGCCGTAGCTATTAGTGGTGTAGCCAGGAAGACAGATGGCACCTTGGCTCTAGCAACTTTCAAAGTATTAGCTAAAAAAGATTCAACTATTCAACTATCGGAAGTCAGACTGTCCAACCGTGAGGCACAGGAGATTCCTGCTACCACCCAAAACGGAAGTGTGTTAAGGAATGGAGGTTTGTTGGCCGATCCCTTAGATTTGGAAGCTACAAAAGATCCTTTGAATACTGACAATTTAGGCAACGCGGATTTGGAGTCTTTGGACGAGCCATTGGATTTGACCAATGCCGCGATTGTCTCAGTTGAACCTGCCGAAATTGGTCTGCCGGAAGTTGGTCAACAGGTGCGGATTCGGATTAAGATCGCTGGCGGTAGGGAGGTGGCTGGATACCAATTGATGCTGGCGTATGACAAAACTGTTCTAGAATATATTGACATCAAGAATGGTGACTATCTACCAGAAGATTTTGCTAAGGTTTTTGAAGTAGAACCGGTAGTTTCTCCTGGATCGGTACTCTACGGTGTTGCTGCTATTGGCAATGTAGCTAAAGTTGCGGACGGGACGCTGGCTACGGCGACTTTCAAAGTTCTATCCAGAAAAGATTCGGCCATCAGGCTATCAGACGTTCTTTTGTCCGATGGCAATGCACAACAAATTGCGGTTACTACTCAGGGTAGTCAAATTACTGGTAAAGTTGCGCCCAGAAAACCGGTGATTACCCGGCGAGCCGATGGGGGAAAATCGCTAAATATCAATGCTACCATCACAGCTGATGGCGAACCGGTGACCGCACTGACATCTATCTACCAGGATCAAGCCGGAATCATCGCTGAAGCAGGAACTTTAATCGAGTATCAGGTTAAATTTTCTCGGTTGAGCGTTTTGAAGTCTGGTGGTGTTTACGTTCATACTGCTGATGGTGCTGTTCTGGGGCCGACTGCTGTGGTACAAGGTATGCGTCATCAAGAAGCAACTACAAGCGGGTGGTCACATCAGCAAATTGGACTTGATCCGATCGCCCGCAAGAAAATTGTGGCTATCACGGTAGGTACCAAGGTGGAGTCAGCGCCAAAAGGTCTGTTCAGCATGCTGGTGGATAACATCCAGCTAACTGACGGCGACACGATTATCAAACCGATATGGTTGTCTGTCGATTGGGCTACCGAGGCAGTAAACGGTAAGATCTACGGTAAACTGATGGGTGTAGATCGACTCAATCTGGGGATAGCCAATGATGAAGTGGCCGTTTATCCTCAAGGCAAGATGCTGACTAGCTGGGGATGGGCTAAATCCCATCGGTAAACTCTGCCAGCTTGATTCATAGATGTCCATATAGAAGGCGTCAGCGTATACCGTATGAACTTGCTCTTCTATCAGGTTTTTTGTTCGGAAATTTTCTGCTGGGATTAGCACCATCTGTGTTTCTGAAATTCGATCTGGTTCTAAAATCTCACCTAAATTGTCTTTCTCAAACGGCTCTTGTTTTTTTTGATACTAGTTTTTTTCAGAAGGGCCAAACGCTCTTATTTCTGTAATGGATCCACTATGCTCTGTTTTGTGGGATTCGCCGAGGTAATTAATCCTGATGATATCAGTTTGTCGAATAATACCAAATCTGTGTTTGCCACTGTTTAACACGCCCTCCTTGAGATGTTACTCTACATCCCCAAAAACGGGTACCATTCCATTGGGGATGTCATCAAGAGGTGGGCCAACAATCGGATCTTTTAGCTTGATGCCAATGGCTTCCGGATTTTCTTAATGCAGTGGTGCCCCGTGATTGTAGACGAAACGTCTGGTCAGTTGGCATGCTATGATGGATTGTTTCGGTGCCATCAAACGCATGGTGATGACTACAGGACCAAAGAACCGACCAGCGGGAATGGGTTTCTGGGTTTGACATATTATGTTAGTATGGTAATGGGTTGTTTTGGAATTTAGCAGTTTTTCATTTTATCGGAAGTTGACTTCTACATCAAAATGAAGTCTCTTGGTCCGCAGATTGCATTGGCATTCCGATTTTCCAGAGTATACTTTATTATTATCGAGTTGTTGAAGATGTCTTGAGATTGACTGAGAGCTAACGTCAAATGAAGAAACGAATAGAGTGTCGAGTCAAAATCTGTGGGACAACTAGCACCGCAGGCGCTATGATCGCTGCTGAGCTGGGGGCTGACTTCTCTGGCATTGTAGTGGAGGTTCCATTTTCTGAGCGGTCTGTTTCAATCGAACAGGCGGCGGAGATAACTCGACAGACGCCAATCCCTACAGTTTTACTGTTTTTTAATCGGTCGACTGATTGGATTATTGGAGCTGTTAGCAGCATCAGTCCATTTGCGATTCAGTTACTCGGGCATGAGCCTACTGATCAGTTGAAGATGCTGAAGGATTCGTTACAATGCCAAGTATGGAATTCAATGTTTCTGCCAGTTAATAGTGGTCAAGAGATTGATTTGGAGGATATGATAGTCGATCTTGAAAACTATATCACTGCTGGTGCAGATGCCATATTATTCGATTCAGTAGAGTCCAGTGGTGACAAAGTAAGATTCGGTGGCACCGGTAAGGTGAGTAACTGGGATATTGCTGGAAAACTAATTCAAGCGTGTACGGTTCCAACGTTCTTGTCGGGAGGAATTCGGCCAGGGAATGTAAAGGTGGCCATTGAAAAAGTTCGACCAGATGGGATAGATCTATGTTCGGGTGTGGAATCTAAAAAGGGAAAACGGGATCGGTACAAAGTGATAGAATTGATGCGAAATCTTCAATTGGTGTCCAGTAAATAAATGTGAATAGTGCGATCACGGTATCGTGAGAACGCTGGGTGCGACTTAATATATGTAGCATTTTTTCGTATCCACTGTCGTAACCGCTGATCAGAATCGAAAATGTTAAAATCTTCAACATCCACTAAAAACCAGGTTCGTCTACTGTTTAATCTGATTTCTCGCTCAAATCCTTCCAAATCATTCATCATCTCCTTGATATAAGTGGATCTTGCTTTCGGCACATAGTATTCTCCCATCTGTGGAACCGACAAGACAATTCTATCGTTTTCCTGAAACTTGGATTCAATCGTTTCAAATGCTTCTTTCCATTTTGACCGGCCTCCATTTTCCAACCGAAAATAGATATAATTCTGCGAAAGCATTACCGTAACAATCACTGCTGGCAGTATGCACCGAATTGGAAGTGAAATTTGACGTAAAGACCATATTCGCTCACAGATCGAGGCCGCAAGTAGCAAATAGGCTGGCACTGTGAAAAAAAGATAATAACCGGCTACATTTAGCAGTTGGGAAAAACCTAAGAATAGGATCAATGGAACGCCGGCATAGCAAAGCAAGAATGCTTGGGGGCGCCTAATTGGTCTAATAACTGTTTCCGATAGCGCCGCAATTGTTACAGGGATGCTCAAGCCGTAGACCAATGTAGAGATGATATACAGTGGACTCCGTTTCCATTCGTTTAAGCCCCATCCAGAAAACAGGTAAGTTTGAAATCTGGGGAGAGCCAGCAAAACTAGTGGTAACCCTAATGGTACAAAGAAAATTAGTAAAAGTAGGCAATAACGACGGTTGAAAGATGTTTTTCCGCTAAGCCAGAGACCAACGGAATATACGGCTAAAGACGGGATCAGCATGGCGGACAACGTATGAGAGGCTATTAGCAGAATTGATGATGCTAATGCAATAAACATCAATCTCGATCGGTTCTGCTCGATAGCTAGATAGAAAAACCAGGTTGTCAGGAGAGCGAAAAAAAGCGTGAATACGTAAGCTCGAGCGTTCTGTGACCAGTAAACGTGCCAGTTTAAAGTTGCTAGAAAGAGTGCCGATAGAATTCCAACATGTTTATTGATCAAGGATTTACCCATTGAGTAAATTAATAAAATTGATGCTATTCCCACTAAAGCTGGAATAACTCGCGTACCAAACTCACTTAAGCCAAAAAAGGAGATTGACAGGCGAACCGCGGCATACGGTATAGGGTTAATTTGGAACTGTTTAAGTGAAAAATCCTGTGCGTTTAATACAGTAAGAACTTCGTCCACCCAGAAACTCCACCTTTCTAGGTAGGCAAACCTCAGTATTCCACCAAAGAGGGTGACTGCAGATAGGATTAAAATTTCTTTTTTGCGTTGATCTATCTTGTTCACCGGCGTTTTGCGAGTTTTTGTAGCAGGTATTTGATGAAAGATTAAGCGGTTCGATAGGAGTACTTAATAAATCATTATGATGTATTCTACTATATTTTTAAAGTGACCTTCTAGTTTCATAGTGTAATAATCCACTCTATGACCGGCGATGTCGTATCTTTCTGACCTTGGACAATAAAGATACGACATCGCCGGTCATAGAGTGGCACGCCTGTTGCGAAAATATTTAGCTAGTCTAATATACAAAATTTCACCTTTTCCAATTTTAATGGAGGAACACCAAATGTCAGTACCGAATTCGCAGTCAGAAACAAAACTTCGTCAGTTTGTCAAAATAGCAAGTCTCTCATTATTAATTCTAAGTATCATTAGCATTCTCCCACTATCTGCTAATGCAGATAGTCATCAAGTCAAAATTGGTATCTTGCACTCTCTAAGTGGAACAATGGCAATTTCTGAGACCTCTCTCAGGGATGTGGTTTTAATGGCGGTAGAAGAGATTAATTCCTCTGGCGGTGTGCTGGGGAAACAGATAGCGACTGTGGTGGTTGATCCAGCCTCTGACTGGCCACTGTTCGCCGACAAAGCAAAACAATTGTTAACCCGAGATAAAGTTGCCGTTACTTTTGGATGTTGGACCTCTGTCAGTCGTAAATCCTGCTTGCCGGTATTTGAGGAATACAATGGTCTGCTTTTCTATCCCGTTCAATATGAGGGTGAGGAGCAGTCGTTAAACGTTTTCTATACTGCAGCATCTCCCAACCAGCAGTTAGTCCCAGCCGCCGAATACATGATGGAAGAGTATGAAATGGAAAAATTCTATCTTCTCGGTACGGATTATGTTTTTCCTCGGACTGCCAACAAAGTGCTGAAAGCTTTCTTGAAATCCAAAGGTGTGCCGGACGAGAATGTAGAAGAAGTATATACGCCATTCCATCATCAAGATTACCAAACTATCGTTTCCCAGATCAAAGAATTTGCTGCTGAAGGTAACGCCTGTGTTTTGTCCACCATCAATGGAGATAGTAATGTTCCTTTCTACAAAGAATTTGCCAATCAAGAGCTTACCTCGTCGGATTGTCCAATTATGGCTTTCTCTGTAGCAGAAGATGAATTGCGTGCTATGGACGTTCCTCCTTTGGTCGGGCATTTGGCTTGCTGGAACTATTACCAGAGTATCGATACGCCGGCGAACAATGGTTTTGTCAAAGCCTTCAAAGCTTTTTGTCAAAAAACAGGGTTGCCTGGCGGTTCTGATCGTGTAACTGACGATCCAATTGAAGCTGCGTACTTTGGTGTCTATGTTTGGAAAGCGGCAGTTGAGAAGGCAGGCTCTTTTGAGGTTGACAAGGTACGTGAAGCGGTTTATGGTCTTGATTTCGACGCACCAGGCGGCAAGAAGAAGATGCATGAAAATAATCAACACACGCTCAAGCCTGTTTATGTTGGTGAGATACTAGCAGATGGCCAGTTTGAGATTGTTTGGCAGTCGGAAGGATTAGTCAGTCCTGATTCGTATAGTAGCTATCTGCATCCTGATGGAGATTATCCTGCTCCTACACCTACCGCAAAATTTAAAGAACTGTCAGCCAAGTCAGATCGCTGGAAAAAATAGGTTGTTGACAACGGTTACTTATTTTTGATAACCCCTCATATTAGAGAGGTCTCTATACAAATGCCTGTTCCTTGAAGATCCTGAGGACGGGCATTTTCCGTTTAAGTTTTTCCTCAGTTAGAAGTTAGGATCTTCGATACTTTCCTATGAGCATATTGACCGGCTATTTTGCCTTTGTTATACCTAGATGCCGTTTTTTTCTTTGGCTAATTTTTGTGACTTTGACTGTGTTTTTTGTACCCTCACGTTCTGAGGCAAACGAAGCTGAAATCAGAGATCTTCTCATTCAATTTGGCGACAAAAAATCTTCAGTGAGAAAGTCGGCTTTAATTGGCTTAGCAGAATACGAAGACGAACGTCTGGTATCTTTATTAGATGCATATAAATTGCGTCAACTCTTCATGTGGAATAACGAACAGATTGTTCTGTGCAAAGAGGTTCAAGACGGCGTTGCATATTTGCAAGATCCGTTAACAGGTAAAAAGTTACAAGATCTGTCAAATAATCGGCAGTATCAGGTTCCGATAACGGATTTAAAGGCGATTCGCCCTGCTAGGCCGGAGCGAAACTTAGCCGAAAATGTTAAGTCTTTACTGAAACTCTTTTCCTCAAATTTTGACGCCCGTTTTTCAGGCGTCAAAAAGTGTGGTGAAACCAGAACCATTAAAGCTTTGGGTCAGTTAAATGATTTAGCTCTCAGAAAGTTGGAGAGTCTATCAAAAGAAGATGCCGACAAAAAAATCCGGCGTGTTGCTCAGGAGAGTGCGTTGCTGATTCAAATCCATCAAACTCCCTTGAAAATGGATCTAGGAAGACATCTTGCCATCGTACAGCAATTGGGTTTAACAAAGAGCATGAGGGTACAGAAATATCTAGAAAGAACGCTAAAAACCATTGAAAAAGAAAAAGATACCGACCCACAGGCTCAAAAAACATACGGGAAGGCAATTAGGAAAATCGAAACATATCAAGGTCGTATTGCATTCCTATCCAATCTTTTTCAAGGAATATCTCTCAGTTCAGTATTGATCTTGATGGCTTTAGGGTTAGCGGTTACTTTCGGATTGATGGGCGTTATTAATATGGCTCATGGTGAGTTAATGATGATTGGTGCTTATACAACCTTTGAAATGCAAAAATTATTCAATCACACAATAGAAGATTCTAACAACTGGTATTATGTCTTTGCACTTCCTGCATCCTTTCTAGTGGCGGCATTCGTCGGTTTTTTAATCGAGATTTTAGTAGTTCGTCATCTGTATAAACGTCCGCTGGAATCCTTACTTGCTACTTGGGGAATTGGCTTGATCCTGATTCAAGCCGTTCGCCTGAGATACGGTGATAATATTGGTGTCAACGCGCCAACTTGGGGGCGAGGTGGTATTGAGGTGATTCAGGACTTTGTCTTACCTTATGGCCGCTGTTTCATTATTGTTCTATGTACTTTAAGTGTTCTTTCTATCTATTACCTTATGCGTTACACGGAACTTGGTTTAAAGATGCGTGCCACCATGCAGAACCGCGATATGGCAAGTAGTTTAGGTGTGAATACTAATTTTGTTGACCGATATACATTTGCCTTTGGTTCTGGAATCGCTGGAATTGCTGGCTATGCTTGGACACTTGTTGGTGGAGTGACGCCTGATATGGGACAAACTAACTTCATCGTTGACTCTTTTCTGGTGGTTGTCACCGGTGGCGTTGGAGAAATTATCGGTGTCGTTTGCTCCGGGCTGGGTATCGGAGGCATTACAAAGGCGATTGAACCAACTATAGGTACTATTTGGGCCAAGATTCTTTTGTTGGTTGCGGTTGTCGTTTTCATTCAATTTAAACCGTCAGGTCTGTTTGCTCCAAAAGGGAGGCTGGCAGATGATTAATAGAGGGTACGAATTTGGTGCGAACCAGAAAGCTAACGGGCTTAAGCGCAGTTTTATCTCGCTCCTATGGTTAGCGCTTGGTTTGGTTATTATTCCTCTGCTGTATGTTACTGGTGTAATCTCAATTGAGACAGTCAACAAATTGGGGCGGTACATGACCTATGCACTGGTGGCTGTGGGGCTGGATTTGATTTGGGGGTATGCTGGTATCTTGGGATTGTGTCAAGCTTTGTTCTTCTGTCTTGGCGGGTATGCCATGGGAATGTACTTAGCGCATCACGGTGGTCCTGAAGGCATTATTGATAAGACAGGTTGGAAACTTCCAGCTTGTTTATATGTAGTGTATCCTTACAAAGTAGGTGAAGCCCCGCAGGATGCTCTGGTACCATGGTTCTGGAAGCCGTTTTGGTCATTACCGACCACCGTTGTTCTTGGGCTTTTGATTCCGGGAATTGTCGCTTTCATTATTGGCTACTTCGGATTTCGTAGTCGTGTTCGTGGCGTTTATTTCGCTATTTTAACTCAAGCCATTACTGTTGCTGCCCAGAACTTCTTTAGTATGAACAACATGAAATTCTGTGGTACCAATGGACTGACCCGGTTCGAGAAGATTGCCGGTTTTGAATTGGCTAACAGTAAAGTTCAGTTTAGCTTGTACCTTTTAACTGTTGTGATGTTGTTTCTAGTATATGTTTCATATCGGTATATCATTAATTCCCGGTTAGGTAGGGTCTTAATTGCTGTTCGAGATGATGAGAATACACTGCGTTTTTCCGGTTATAAACCCTACGTCTATAAACTATTCGCATTTGTTTTGGCTGCAGCAACCGCGGGCTTGGCAGGTATGCTGTATGTTCCGCAAATGAAGATCATCACCCCTCATAATTTGGGAGCGGAAAGATCTATCTTAATCGTAGTCTATGTTGCTGTTGGCGGTCGTAGCACGCTTTCTGGCGCCATATTAGGTGCGCTTAGTGTAAGTTTGATGTATGATTATCTGACTTCTGCTATTCCATGGGCTTGGCCTTTTGTACTTGGTTCGTTATTCATTGCAGTTGTCTTGGGATATCCGGACGGTTTGGTCAAACTACCACAAAAATTGTTCAACAAGTTCAAAAGGTCAACTACCGGAGGTCCGTTGGAGGACTCGGCTACGTCTTAAGACAGTAGGTTTCAAGGGGACAAAACGAATATGGCACAAGCATCGCAAACCCGACTTGACGAATATTTGCTAGATAGCCCAACCATCAGCAGATTTTCAGAGGAAAAATTTATCCTTTTTCTAGAGGGGGTTACGGCTGTCTTTGATGGGTTCAAAGCACTGGATGTTGAAGCTTTAGGCATAGAGCATAATGAATTGCGCGTGGTGATCGGTCCAAACGGTGCAGGAAAGACGACCATGTGTGATATTGTCAGCGGGAAAACGCAACCTGCTACTGGAACGGTTCATTTTGAAGGGAAAAACATTACGGATACATCTGAGACCGAGATTGCCCTGATGGGTGTCGGACGAAAATTTCAAACGCCAACAGTGTTCGACAGTTTAACCACCTATCAAAATATGGAACTTGCGCTACCAGGGCATCAGAAGTTATTTCCTAATCTCTATAGCCAAGTTTCTGCCGAAGAAGATGATCAGATACTTAAAATTCTTGAACGAGTTGGACTTAAAGATGAATTAGATGTTGAAGCCCGGTATCTCAGTCACGGTCAGCGGCAGTGGTTAGCAATCAGTACCCTAATTCTATCCAGCCCAAAATTATTGTTGGTTGATGAACCTGCAGCTGGTTTAACCGATGCGGAGACGGAACTGACAGCAGAACTGCTTTTGGAACTAAAGGGCGATCATACACTGATTATTATTGAACATGACATGGATTTTGTTCGTCGCCTTGATTCTTTCGTCACCATGTTACATGAGGGACGGATTATGGCTGAAGGCACACTGGAAGAACTTCAGCAAAACGAAGAGGTGATTGAGGCATATTTGGGAAGATGATGTTAACGGTCAACAATCTTTCGTTTTCCTACGGCGAAGTTCAAGCTCTCCGCAACATCAGCGTTGATGTCCCGCAAGGGCAGATAGTAAGTATTATGGGACGGAACGGGGTCGGGAAAACCACCCTGATGAAGAATATCGTAGGTTTGCTCAAACCGTCGGCTGGAACAATTATGTTTGAAAATCAAGGGATTGAGAAACTTCCAGCACATAAGCGAATTCGGGTAGGTATTGGTTATGTACCTCAAGGGAGAATGATTTTTCCCAAACTGACCGTCACTGAAAACCTGAGGGTTGGTCTGGTCGCGCGGCAGAATGGTAAGATTATTCCAGATGAGATCCTTGATCTGTTTCCGATTCTACAGGAAATGCGCAATCGGATGGGGGGAGACCTTTCAGGTGGTCAACAGCAACAGTTAGCTATTGCCCGTGCTTTGGTTACCGATCCGAAAATCCTAATTTTAGATGAACCAACAGAAGGGATTCAACCTAACATTATCCAGCAGATTGGACAGGTATTAACACAACTGGTTGAGCAACGGCAAATGACGATCTTGATTGTTGAGCAATATCTGGATTTTGTCAGAGAATTCTGTCAGCATTTTTACATAATGAATCGTGGTGAGATTGTGGCTAACGCTGAGACGGAAGGCTTGACGCAGGAAATCGTTAGAGAGTATCTTAGTGTTTGATTAGTTTAGATTCAGAATTATTGATTCATTTGCTGTTTGCAATATGTCCAACTTAAAATCCTCAGCCGGGCGGCACGGCGAACTCAGGCTCTCACTCTCAAACCGGAATAATCAAACAATTGTAACGGATAGTTATTGTCGTGTCCCGCTTCAAGTAATGAAACCAATCCGTGACCGCCAAAGCGGCGCAGTCTGTTTTTACTTGCTTAGCCCAACTGGAGGTGTTGTACAAGGAGACAACTATCGGATTCGGGTTGATTTATCAAATAGTGCTTATGCTGTGCTAACAACACAAGCTGCTACCAAAGTCTATGCCATGCCGAAAGGTTTGGCTAAACAGCAAATTGATTTTTATGTCGGCAAAAATTCAGTACTTGAATATCTACCGGATCCAACAATTCTTTTTCAAGCAGCCGATTTTGAGCAGCAGGTTAATCTTCATGTTAATCAAGAGGGAGGAAAAGTCATTTTCCAAGAAATTATCATGCCGGGTCGACTAGCACGTGGAGAGGTAATGGCTTTCAAACGCTATCGTTCACAATTACGAGGATATGACGAGGATGGTATCATGTTGTATGATTCCTTTTGCCTTGAACCAGAACAGAATCCTCTAGATAACTTGATGAGTACCATTGGTGTGTTGGATAACTATCCCTGTTGGGGGGCGTGGTATTTGCTTGGTGATTGCAGTTTGATTTTCCCTGAGTGGCAGCATATTTGCGATGTTAGCGATCCCTTGCTGAATCAAGATGGGAAATCAACTGGCGGAATTACCCAATTGCATCGGAATGGTATGGCAATCAGAATGCTGGCACGAAACGCGCAAACAATTCAGTTCACTTTTCGACACATTTGGGATTGGATTAAAACAGAGGTTCTAGCACTCAAAAAGATTGATTTACGAAAGTACTGAGAATGCGGATATCATCAATATATAAGGGAGAACATTATGAACTTAACACCACGTGAGCAAGAAAAGCTGTTGATTTACGTGGCAGCCCAACTAGCCAAGGATCGTAAAGCGCGTGGGCTCAAGTTGAATTATCCGGAAGCTATCGCCTTGATCACAGCAGAAGTTTTAGAAGGAATTCGTGAAGGCAAGCCGGTAGCTGAGCTAATGAGTTATGGAGCCACAATCTTGACGGAGGAAGATGTCATGGAAGGCGTCCCGAATATGATTGATGAGGTTCAAGTGGAAGGAACATTTCCAGACGGGACAAAATTAGTTACTGTCCACAATCCAATTCGCTAGCCAACGAAAGGAAAAATCATGATTCCAGGTGAATACATTCTTGCTAAAGATCCAATTGATGCCAATGTCGATCGCCAAACAGTTGAATTAAACGTCATTAACCAAGGAGATCGACCTGTTCAAGTTGGATCCCATTTCCATTTTTTTGAGGTTAACCGTGCCCTGAAATTTGAGCGTGATGAGGCTTTTGGTATGCGGCTCAATATTCCCTCGGGCGTGGCGGTTCGATTTGAACCGGGCGATGAAAAAACGGTGACCTTAACCACGTTGGTTGGTAAGCGAACTGTCTTCGGGCTGAACAATTTGACTAATGGAGGGCTTGACGAACCAGAGGTGAAATCCGCCGCCATTCAAAAGCAAGGAGAGAGTGTAAGATGAAAATTACGCGGGAAACTTATGCGGATATTTATGGCCCAACAGTGGGCGACAAAGTTCGGTTAGCTGATACAGAGCTTTTTATTGAGGTTGAAAAAGACTGCACCGTTTACGGTGATGAATCAAAGTTTGGTGGTGGTAAGACATTGCGTGATGGCATGGGACAATCGCCAAATGCCACTCGGTCTGACGGTGCGTTGGATCTGGTAATTACCAATGCCCTGATTCTGGATCATTGGGGGATTGTTAAAGCTGATATTGGTGTCCGTGATGGCAGGATTATCGGCATAGGAAAATCGGGAAATCCAAATCTGATGGACGGTGTCGGTGCAGAGATGATTGTGGGTGCTGGAACAGAGGTTATTGCTGGTGAGGGAATGATTGTTACCGCTGGTGGGATTGACGCCCACATTCATTTTATCTGCCCTCAACAAATCAATGAAGCCTTAGCGTCTGGAATCACAACAATGATAGGTGGTGGTACTGGGCCTGCTACCGGTACCAATGCGACTACCTGTACACCCGGTGTTTGGAATATTGGTCGGATGCTAGAAACTGTTGAAGGGTTCCCAATTAACTTTGGATTTCTTGGAAAAGGAAACAGCTCATTTCCAGACCCACTACGTGAGCAGGTTGAGGCAGGGGCTATTGGCTTAAAATTGCACGAAGATTGGGGGACAACTCCAGCAGCTATTGACAATTGCCTTTCAGTAGCAGAAGAATATGATGTTCAAGTTGCTATTCACACGGATACACTTAATGAATCAGGTTTTGTGGAGGATTCAATTGCCGCATTCAAAGGCCGAACCATTCACACCTACCACACAGAAGGTGCTGGAGGAGGACACGCTCCCGACATCATTAAAGTGTGCGGTGAAAGTAATGTTTTACCTTCGTCAACAAATCCCACACGTCCTTTTACTGTCAATACTATTGATGAACATCTGGACATGTTGATGGTTTGCCATCATCTTGATGCCTCGATTCCTGAGGATCTTGCTTTTGCTGAATCCCGAATCCGACCGGAAACGATTGCGGCTGAGGATATTCTGCATGACTTGGGGGCCTTTAGCCTCATGGCATCCGATTCTCAAGCCATGGGACGTGTGGGTGAAGTCGTTATCCGCACATGGCAGACAGCACACAAAATGAAGGTTCAACGTGGGCAGTTGCCTGAAGAAACGGGGGGAAATGACAATTTTCGGGCCAAACGATACGTTGCCAAATATACGATTAATCCGGCAATTGCCCATGGTATCTCTGATCAAGTTGGATCAATAGAAGTTGGGAAGATGGCGGATTTGGTTATCTGGCATCCTGCTTTTTTCGGCATTAAGCCGCAATTGATTGTTAAAGGTGGATTCATCGTACAAGCTGCCATGGGGGATGCCAATGCTTCAATTCCAACGCCACAACCAATTTTGCAACGACCAATGTTTGCCGCTTTCGGTCGTGTTCCCTACACTACTTCTTGCACATTTGTTTCACAAGCCGGTCTGGACTCCGAAGTTGGTAATCAATTAAAACTGCAAAAGCCTCTAGTCGCAGTCAGAAGTTGCCGGTCTCTTTCGAAGGCAGACATGGTACATAACACCTATTTGCCTGCAATTGAAGTGGATTCCGAAACTTACGAAGTTCTGGCGGACGGTAACCTGCTGACATGCGAACCTGCCGAATTGCTTCCTATGGCACAACGTTACTTCCTGTTTTAGACAAGTCAAGATGATTATCGTAGACAAAATTCTTGGTCGAGTGGGAGATCAATCAGACCTTGAACGGGATACCGTTCAGCTGGATTGGGAAGGGCGTCAAAAAGCGCGACAACGCTTGATAACACAGGCTGGCCGCGAAATTGCCTTGGCCTTGCCAACTGGAACCGTCCTAGCATCGGGAGATCTACTTTACCAAAAATTTCCAATGGAGATTGTCGTGGTCAGTATACCGGAAAAGGTTTTCGTTCTGCGAGCGGAACCTGAAGTTCAATTTGGTCTTTTATGTTACCAAATTGGTAATCTTCATCGTCCAATCGGGTTTGACGGTACTGATGTATTAACACCCTATGAACCTGTTCTTGAGAACCAGTTTAATCGTTTTGGCTTGGCTTATACGGTTGAGGATCGAATATTTACGCATTCTGCCAGTCAACTTCACTCACATGTCCATTGACCAATCTGTACTTCTGTTGTTTCAACTGACTGATAGTTTCTTTCCCACTGGATCCTTCGCACATTCTTTCGGTCTTGAAACCTACATCCAGAAAGGGATTATTACTGATCAAGAGCGTTTCGAATCGTTCCTTCGCGCTATCCTCCACTTTGGTATCCGAAACTGCGATGCGATTGCTGTGACTCTTGCACATCGGTCCGATACTATAGATCAAATAATTCAGCTTGATCAACACCTTTCTGCCATCAAGCAACCTATTGAAATGAGGAAAGGAAGTGCGCAACTTGGCAAGCAATTTCTTCGAAACGCCAACAAAATCATTGAGAGGAGACTGGCAAAAGATTACCATAGAGCAATTCAATCAGGGAAATGTTCTGGACACCATTCAGTTGCATATGGGGTGGTAACCGCTGGAATTGAGTTATCTTTGGTTTTGCTCAGCTATTTACACAGTTATGTGGTGAGCCAGGTTTCAGCCGCCGTCCGCTTGATTCCACTGGGAGCAACCGATGGCCAACAAACGATTCGCTCTCTTCAACCTGACCTGCTGAAAATTGCCGAATTGGTCAAAGGCGCCAAGATGGAAGATCTTGGTGGTTTTACCCCGGCACTTGATATTCGAAGTATGCAGCATGAGCAATTGTTTCACCGACTATTTATCTCATAGACGGATAAAATGTTACTGGAGTTCAAATGACGAATCCTCTAAAAATTGGCGTAGGTGGCCCGGTTGGATCGGGAAAAACGGCTCTGATCGAGTGCCTGTGCAAAATGATGCACCGGGATTACCAACTAGCGGCTGTCACCAACGACATCTACACACGGGAGGATGCGGAGATTCTGTTTCGTGCTGGAGCTCTACCTGCTGACCGGATTCTTGGCGTTGAGACTGGTGGTTGCCCACACACGGCTATTCGAGAAGATATTTCAGTCAACTTGGAAGCGATAGATTTAATGGTTAACCGATTCCCTGACCTTGATATTCTCTTTTTGGAAAGTGGCGGTGACAATTTGGCTGCTTTTTTTAGTCCGGAATTAGTTGACGCAACCATATGTGTTATTGATGTTGCTGGTGGCGATAAGATTCCCAGCAAAGGTGGACCGGGAATTACGCGGTCAGACCTTTTAATAATCAACAAAATCGATCTGGCGGAATATGTTGGGGCTGATCTGGATCGAATGGAGCAGGACGCCAAACGGATGCGTGCAAACGCAATCAGGGAAAATCCGTTTGTTTTTACTAATCTTCGACTTGGTGTGGGAACTGAGCAGGTTGTCCGTTGGATTCAGAAAGAACTGCTTTTCGAATCCGAATAGGTTTATTCAAAAACGAGATCTAAAAAGGCGTATCGGCAGTTGTATGCGGACACCACCGGGATGATAGCAATGCATAAAATAACGCGTCTTCAGCCTTTTTATTGTTGATCCGCTTTAAGGCTGTAGCTGCATAGAAACGGACATAACGATCATCGTCGTTCATCAATTTCTCCACTAGTAGCGGTAACATTTCATCCTCTGTTTGTACCAGTTTACTTAGCGCAATCAGCACATTCCGACGAACAAGTTCGTTGTCATCATCTAGCAGCAACTTCAATTGATCTAGGACGTTTCGGTTCGTCGAGCCAATATTCCCTAGGGCTTCAGTAGCATTTCGGCGCACCCACCATTCCGAGTCCTGTAACCTGTTTACAAGCTCAGAAACAGCATCTTCTTGGTGCATGACTGGAACGATATTTCCGATGATGTCAGCTGCGGCAGCCCGCACAAACCAGTCAGGGTCATTTAGTGTTTGGATCAGTTGTGGAACAGCGATTTCTCCCAAAGCTGTCAGCGCGTGACTCGAGTATAGATCTGAAGGGTTTCCTCCTTGAGGGTTGGTCGCGTTAGATTTGGTCATGTCCTGATACAATAACAGTGACTCTGACTTCAAGGCTTCTATCAGAGTTGTCACCGCAGACTCTCCCATACTACCAAGGGTATAAGCGGAGTTAATGCGAATTGTCTCGTTTGGATCAGACAAATCCTGCACCAGTTTTGAAACCTTCTTTTGATCGGCGGAGGCATTATTGTGGACTGCTGTTTTTTTTCCACAAAGCCAATTCCATACATTTTCGGATAATGCGTTGTGATTGTCATCTTCAACTGGTTTCCACTTGAGGTTCCCTACGTGCCATGTTGGTTTTGTCGGTTCTTCCATGCGAGTGAATTGGAACTTAAGCATATACCGTTTCTTATCGGTATTGTTGGTTGATCCCCGATGCCAGACGTCAAAGTTGACAATTGAGATAGTTCCTGCTTTACCGCAAAGTTTAGTCTCGTCCTCTGTGGTTTCGCCGGGACTGGTACTGGAGATTGTGTTGTAATATTGTCGACCCGGCAGAGTTGCTGTTGCTCCCATATCGGCAGTTACATCCTGGGGATAGTAAAAGGCCATTACCCAACGGAACCGATGGTGGCGTACGTTCTGATCGAAGATGTAGTCATCTTTGTGCCACCCCTGGTCCTCACTGCCTGGATCTCTCAAATGGCAATAACGGTGTGGGTGGATAACATAGTTTTCACCCAGCAAACTGGTCAATGCACCCACTACTTTGGGGTGGTCGAATACTTTTTGAATGTTGGGAATTCGGGGTAAAATATTGTTTCCCGGGTTACCTTCTGTTTCAAGTACGTGTTCGATCTGATCATATATTTGCTGATGCAGATTATCTTCAAAGTCGGTCTGTACCTGAACGTAACCCCGAGTGATAAAATGCCGCATGTTCTCGTCAGACAAAAGGTAATTTTTGCTCGCCATCTTTTCCTCTATATGACATGTTAACTAATTTAATCTAAGCTTTTGAATTGCACGTTAATCTTTATTATTTGCGTGTCACCGGCGTCACACCGTCAGCTTTGCCCGCAACTGTTCCCATTCCGCCTCCTGAAGATGTGGCGGGAAAGTCAGGCGCCGGCCTTTTAGGGCTGACCGATATGCAGCCATTATGGCATCGAACCCGAGCTTGGCAAATTGGTAACGACAATGGTGAGATTGGCTTTCATCAATTAACCATGTTGCTATTGCTTGTGTCAAACGCCGTTGTGCGGATATGTCGTCATGACCAAAATTAGTCGGTTCAATAAATTGTTGAGATACCCCATCCAGCAGATATCCCCAGGACCCATTTTCACGCCACCACATCCGTCCTTTGGTTGCCCAAATATCAATGTTACATCTGGGATTACTGCCAGGAAAATCTGCGGTGCCTAAAGCCTGTCTGGTCGACTCAAAAAAGACGCGAATTCCACTGGGGAACGTATAAACAGCTATCAGATTCTCCGGGCAGTTCAACAAATCCGTCTGGTATGTCTCGCCGCCTTCAATTGTGGCCCAGACATCTGTGGGCGGAACGTCTCCAACTGTCAGTAACACCAGATCCATCAAGTGGGTATCCATGTCCGTGATTTCGCCTTGCGTACTGGCACGGACAAAATGCACCTCTCCCAATTTATCCTCGGCTTGAAATTCACGTATCTTGTCTGCAAATGGCAGATACCGGCGCTGATGATTAACAATAATTTTTAGATTTGTTCCTTCTTGAGCTGCATCCAAACGTTCCGCTTCTCTGGGCCTAAGCGCGATCGGCTTTTCAATCACCAGTGCGCCTACACCTGCCCGGGCTGCTGGCTCGACCCAGATATGACGTGGCACAGTTGGCATGGTGACAGCATGGACAATATCCGGTTCTTCCTTTCTCAGCATTTCTTCATAATCTGCGTAACCAGTGACGTTTAATTCGGCCTCGGCACTTGCTCTGCGTTGATCATCAATCTCACAGATGGCCACCACTTCCATGTTCTCCAAATCTTGATAGGCACGCGCATGGTGGACACCACGTCGGCCACCAACGATTGCTGCTCGGTAAGTTTTTGCCACTAGATTCTCCAAATGAAATAATCAACTATGGATGGCAGATTTCCTAAGTTATGCGTAGATATCTAGCACAGGGCAACCCAAGAATAGATCTCAGTTTTCTAATTCCTTAATGCACAGGTTGCGGAATGCCACTTCCTGTGGCGGACCAGAGTGAAGTTGCAGACCAAATAATCCAGATCGGGCACCATCAGGATCGGTGAGTTCAGCGGTCACAACACCGTTCAAAATCTGTAGAATGTAATCATCCACAGCCACAATTTGGTACTCATTCCAATCTTCAACGAGGAGGATTGATTCAATCAGTTCCGTTTGATAACGTACTAAATGCCCTCTCAAACCTTCTTCGTAAAGCGCTCCCCAGCATCCATTTCCCATATCGGCTTGATAACCAGCCATACGACCATTTTCCTCAACCAGACTGCGGAACTGAATACCGCTATTGTAACCACGTAACCGCGTTTCACAATAGAAAATGAAGTTAGCATACTCCTTTTCTGTTCGAAGAAAATCGTTGTAGCTAAGATCTTCGGTTGTACGTCCAACCAAAATTTCATCTTCAACTTTCCAGAGATCAGGATCGCCAGCCCAACCTGCTAAATCTGTCCCATTAAACATAGATCTAAAACCGGATTTAGTGCTCATATATATCCTTTCCTTCCTTTATTAAGTGTTGTTCTTCCCTCAGTGAGTCATCGACTTTTTTCCAGTTTGTGCCAAGTACGGCAATATAACACAATTAGCAAAGTTTCTCAATCTCTTGTGGAATGCAGTTGATTAAAAACTAATTGGTTTTACTTCTAACCAGAATAAGTGTTATAGTTGAAAGCAAGTCATTTTGAAGATATTTTAACGGCACCAATTACGGCATTCAATCAGCTTTAGAAAAGACACAATAAATGGGATTTTTGTCCAATTATGTTAAGGGTAACCCGCTAGAAATCAGTTTTTCTGCCCAATTGTTTCTTGATGACACCCTGATTGAAGATCGATGGGCTTTAACGAAAACAATAAACCCACCCTATCGACACATGGGGAATCCGATTATCGTTGCGGATCGGGCTTGGGAAGAAAGACCTTATCGGCCACAGGTATTTTTTGATCAAGACATAGGTCGTTACCGAATGTATTATCAGTGTTTTAGTGGGACAAACTACTGGTCCAAACAAGGCCCATCCTACTACACTTGCTACGCGGAAAGCCAAGATGGCCTAAATTGGCAAAAACCTGAGTTGGTCGATTCGTCTTTTGGAAACTATCCAGCAACCAATGTTATTCGAATCAATGATGCACGTGGTACTCGCATTCAAGCACTGTGTTTCGTAACCTAACAACCGATGATTCAGCCAGAACGTATGCCATGATCTACAATTCTGTTGGCTTACGTCTGGCCTATTCACCTGATGGTATCATCAGGACACCCGCCAGCGAAGAAGCGTTATTCAATTATCATAGTGACACGCATAATCATATTGTATGGAACCAGCAACTCGGTATGTGGATGCTTTATATGCGTCCACCGATATTTAGTGCCGGAGTTCACGAAGGACCAAGCATACGCCACTATCGGCGCCGGACAGCTGTCAGTTTGAGCGCTGATTTATTGAATTGAACCGTACCGCGGACAGTGCTTTATCCCGATGAACTTGATCTGCCCGATTTTGACGGGACACATGTTTTTCCATATCGGGATCAGTACATCGGGATGGTTACGCTCTTGAACCAAGAGGATAGCAATGAAGTGATGTTGGCTACCAGCCAAGACGGAGTCTGCTGGCAACGCCCCTTACCCCAGAAAATCTGGGTGACTCGCGGCAAAGATGGTGATTTCGGTGCCGGATGCGTTTCGATCGGTAGTCATCCTGTTTATAAGGAATGGGAATTGTGGTTTTACACCATGGGCTTTCCACAACCGCAACGGGTGTTTGAACAAGAAAGCGGAATTGGCCTGATGAAGATGATGGTTGACCGTTTCCTTTCACTCGAAGCTCCTCTGCCAACCCATGGGACGGTTGAAGATAACGGATATTTATTAACTAAGGAATTCATCTGGCATGGAAAACGATTGGTACTGAACTGTTGCATGGATCATGGCGATTTCCGAACTTACGGCGATTTGCGGGTTGAAATCGTCAAACGACCTGATGACACCGATCCTGCTGGGCGAATGGGCGAAGTTGTGCCAGGATACGCTTTTGACGATTGTGATCTGATACGATCAAATTGTCCAAACCAGGTTGTTACCTGGCATGGTAATGATGATATTGGCTTTCTTGGCGGTCAACTGATCTATCTTCGATTCCGCATTCGTAACGGAGGGCTGTTCAGCTTTATGATGCAGAAATGAATAATCTAATGAAAAAATCATTAGATTATTCAAAAACCAGTAGTAGTTTAGTTTGACACTCAAAAGTAAGTTGGTAAAGATTAATTTAATTTTTAAACACAGATAACATAAAATGGAGGACAAGGGGTAAAATGGAAATCCGTGTCTCCGGGGCGCAGATCTCGGTAACTCGAGATATCGAATCCAACATCAGAGCAATTGACCGGGCAATCGATTATGCTATCAGCCAAAAATCGGAGATCCTTCTGACGCCGGAAGGGTCTCTTAGCGGGTACACTCATGAATTTGACACCCAAACAACTGAAGAAGCCTTGGCTTCTGTAACTCACAGGGCGAAAGAGGCAGGGCTGGGTTTAGCTTTGGGAACCTGTTTCGTCGAACAGGCGGATCAAAAATGCTACAATCAGATTCGATTTTACAAAACTGATGGCGAGTATCTCGGCTTTCATAGTAAAACATTAACCTGCGGCAGTTTAACTGATCCACCGGAAGGTGAGATCAATCATTATACCGTTAGCCCTTTAAAGATATTTGATTATGACAATGTCCAGGTGGGTGGCTTAATCTGCAATGATCTGTGGGCGAATCCGGGATGCACGCCCATAGACGATTCCCACTTGACGCAACAACTCTCGGATATGGGTGCCAAAATCATCTTCCATGCCGTTAATGGCGGACGTAGCGACAACGAGTGGTCTGATGTGGCATGGCAGTATCATAGCTCGAATCTGAGGATGCGGGCTAGAGCTGGAAAAACGTGGATTGTAACGGTAGATAATTGTTATCCTGTCGAGATTCGTTGTTCCTCACCTTCTGGAGTTATTAATCCACAGGGAGAATGGGTATGCCAAGTTGAATCCAAAGGTGAGCAATTCTTTAATTATACAATCAGGTTATAGAAGTAATTATTTGGGATGGGGGGGTGATTTTTGTTTCAAAAAATTCAATGTCAGCGTGAAAAAACTTTGACGCTTTCTGTCAGCAGTTGAGATATACTAAATATTTGAATTTCCAACTAAATATGTTAGGAGTATAAGTCTATGTTTAGGTTTAATCGATTATTAGTTTTAGTAATGTTTGTTCTGTTTACAAGTGGTATAGCCTTGGCTGTAGAGGAATTTCGAGTGTCGAAATATGGTAAAGGTGAACAGATATGGTTTGAAGCCGAAGCTTTTGATGAAAGAAGTCCCAACGAAAATTATAAACTTGGTAAAGCTGAAAAAGCTGTCAAGCCGCACGAAGATGCCTTTGGGGACATTGTCACCAATGCGGGTGGACAAGGCTGGTTACTTTATAGGTTTGATATCAGCCGTGCTGGAGGCAAAAAGGGGAAATGGCGATTTATTGGACGTGTGATTAATCCCAGCAATCATTCTGATTGGTTGTGGGTGCTAGGTGATGATGGGGATAAGATTCCCGAAAAGGCGCCTGCCTTTGTCAGGCCTAACCATATCATTTTTGAGGAAAACGCGCCTCCTCCCTGGAAATGGATAACCACAGGTGATTTTGGTGGAGATGGTGGGACTGTTAATGAGCTACAAAAAGGCGAGAATGTCATGATGATATGGACGCGACAGAGCAGTCTTCAAGTACAGAACGATGTCTTTTTGTGGTCATCTGACCTGGAATACAAACCGACCGATGACGACTATAAGAAAGCCAAAGTGAAAACACTGGCTGTCCATTCAGCTGGTAAACTAGCCACTAAATGGGGAGATCTTAAGTCGCTGTAATCGTCACCGAAAGGCATCAATGGATCAGAAATTCAATCTCAGTGATGTTCGAAACACCCGGAATTTACTGTCAGATTATGTGATCCAAACTCCGGTACATCAACTGCACAGTCCTGTCATCAGCCGACTTCTGGGAAGTCAATCTCAGGTTTATTTAAAGCTGGAACTTTTGCAGCATACTGGAACGTTTAAAGTCCGAGGAGCCATTAATTCCGCGCTGAATCTGCCGCCGGAAAAAGTTCAAAACGGTTTTACTGCAGTAAGCGCTGGAAACCATGCAATTGCCACCGCATTCACAGCCGAGACCTTGGAAACAACATCCAAAGTTGTCATGATTAAAACCGCCAATCAGTTGCGTGTGGCCAAATGTCGGGAGTATGGAGGTGAAATTGTGTTTGCTGATAACGCGCATTCCGCCTTCGATTTGGTAGAAGAGATTCAAAGGGAAGAAGGATATGCCTTCCTTCATCCTTTTGAAGGAAGAAACGTTTCTCTCGGTACAGCGACATTAGGTTTGGAGTTTTCTGAACAGGTGGACAATCTGGATGCGGTGGTGGTGGCTATCGGTGGTGGAGGATTGGCTTCCGGCGTATCGATGGCTGTTAAAGAATTGAAAGCCAAGTGTCAGGTATACGGGGTTGAACCGGAAGGTGCGGATACTATGCGTCGTAGTTTTCAAACCGGCAAACCGGAATCGGTTGATCAAGTCAACACGATTGCTGATAGTCTGGGGGCACCTTATGCATCTGATTACAGTTTTTCACTCTGCAGGAAATACATTGATGACTTGGTTCTGATTAGTGATCAGGAGATGGTAAATGCGATGGCATTGCTACTGAGTGAAGTCAAACTGGTGGTTGAACCTGCTGGTGCGGCATCTTTAGCTGCTGTCCTGGCACCGCTAAGAAGCAGGTTATTTAACAAAAGAATTGGTCTAATTGTCTGCGGTTCAAACATCGATTTGTCCAGTTTTAAAACTCTTGTTGATTCAGCCGTTGCGTTTCAATAGGGCCAAATTTATCCTTCAATTGAGTTGATGTTTCTGGTAGCTTTGCCTTTCGACACCCATGAAGTTGCATTGAGGTTAAATTATGATTGATAAACTATTTTATCTACAAGCGTCAGGAACCACGGTCAGACGTGAGATCGTCGCTGGTTGCACAACGTTTATGACGCTTTCATACATTATTTTTGTTCAGCCGGCCATCCTCTAAGTCACCGGAATGGATAGCGGAGCGGTCATGACCGCAACCTGCATCTCAAGTGCATTGGCCATGGTTCTGATGGCGTTTCTGGCTAATTACCCATTCGCACTGGCACCAGCCGTGGGACACAATGTCTATTTCGCTTTTACAGTTTGCGGCCTAGCCACCATGGGAGGATTTGGTTACTCATGGCAGCAAGCGCTTGGCGCCGTTTTTATAGCCGGTGTGTTATTTATTCTGCTCTCATTTGTCGGTCTGCGCCAGACAGTCATGGATATCCTGCCGGTTTCCCTCCGGAACGCTATTCCAGTCGGAATTGGATTGTTGATCGCTCTGGTTGGTTTGGAATGGGCGGGGATTGTCAAAGCCAGTCCAGCTACCTACGTTACGCTTGGCGATCTGAAGTCGGCGCCTGCTTTACTCTCCCTGTTTGGCCTTGGTCTAATCTCTGTTCTACTGGTATTGAACACCAATGGTGCCATCCTGATAGGTATTCTGGTATCGACTGCCATCGGTCTACTAACCGGCATGATAAAATATCAGGGAATAGTCAGTGCTCCTCCATCCGTGGCCCCAACTTTTCTGAAACTTCAACTGAATATTTTTGCTGAACCAAAACTGCTTATGGCAGTGGCTGTATTTTTCTTTCTCGATTTATTCGATACTGTTGGAACATTGGTTGGTGTTGGTCAACAGTCGGGATTGATGGTCAACGGCAAATTACCCAAAGCACGGCAGGCACTTTTGTCTGATGCTGTGGCCACAAGTACAGGTGCTTTACTGGGAATATCTACCGTCACCACTTATATCGAAAGTGCCTCTGGAATCTCCGCTGGCGGACGTACCGGACTAACTAACATTGTCACTGCGTTACTCATGTTGCTAGCACTATTCTTTCACCCGTTGATCAAGACGGTGGGTGCGGGGTATCCAATTGGTGAAAATATGTTCCTGTACCCGGTTATCGCGCCTGCCTTGATTATCGTCGGCAGTATGATGCTCAGAAATGTCATCTATATCGATTGGGATGATGTTACTGAGTCTCTCCCTGCCTTCCTGACGATGTTGATGGTGCCGCTTTAGTATCACTGAAGGTATCGCCTTCGGTTTTATCTCTTATGCGCTATAAAACTTGTTAAAGGAAAAGGCCGTCAAGTGCATTGGCTGATATATTTCTTTGCTGTTTTATTTATCGGTCGGTATATTTGGTTAGTTGGCTGATGGAACCGGATTCGAAAAGATGTGTTGTGTGTCTAAATTGTCAATCAGTAAATCAAAGTAATCAATTTATTACAATTTCAAAAGGATGAAACAGATGTCGAAAAAATATCGCGTCGGTATCGTCGGGTGTGGCGGCATGGGCCGTTCTCACGCTAAGGCTTATGACAACAATCCGGCGACTGAAGTTGTGGCTGTTGCAGATGTATATCAAGAATCAGCTGAAAAACTGGCTTCGGAACATTCGGTTTCGGCTATTTACACCGATTACAATCAAATGTTTGAGAAGGAAGATCTGGATATCCTGAGTGTTCCAACATGGCAAGGTGTCCGGGCTGAAATCACTGTTGCGGCTGCCAACTCAGGTATCAAAGGCATCCTAGGCGAGAAACCGATGTCGGCATCTTTGGGCCAAGCCAACGACATGGTCGAAGCCTGTGAAAAGAATGGAACCAAGTTGGCCATTGGTCATCAGGGACGTTTCAGTCCTACCACTAACGAGATTCGAAGACTGGTGGCAGACGGTGCTATCGGTCAGCCGACAATGCTTTATCATCGTGCCAAAACTAACGCAGGGTTACTGAATACCGGTACGCACGCTATTGATGGGTGGCGATACATGTTATCGGATCCCGAAACGCTGTGGGTGATTGGTCAAACCTCTCGTTTTAGTGACCGATGGGAACGCCGCAGTGCCTGTGAAGATCTGTGTATGGGATTGGTCTGTTTTGAAGGTGGTACGCGAGCTGTGTACGAAGGCGATTTGCCTGAACCCAAGATTCCAATGCCAAGCATTTATGGAACTGAAGGGCAGATCAAAGTCAGTTCCGGTGGAGTGATCCAAGCCGGTACCATACTTCTATTGAATCAGAAAGAGAGCGATTGGCAAGAAATTGAACCTGCTCCGGTGGAAACCAACCAGGTGCAGGAACTGATTGACTGGATGGAAGGTAAAGTTGATGAACATCGCAGCAGTGGGCGACAAGCCCGTTATACCATAGAAATTATGATGGCTATCTACGAGTCGTTGCGCATCAATAACGTGGTTAATATGCCGCTTGAAACTCGTGAATCACCACTTGACCTGATGATAGAAGACGGAACACTCGTGGTGACCAAGGAAGGCCGTTACGATATCCGTAAACCATTTCCGGAAGAAAAGAAATAGGGTCTAATCAGAATCTGGCTCACTGCTTTTTGGTAGGGTGATGATAAACTCGGTATATTCCCCTTCCTGCGTATCCACATCGATTTGGCCTTGATGTTCGTCAACAATGATTTCATAGCTGATAGAAAGACCTAATCCGGTACCCGAACCGTTTGGTTTAGTAGTCATAAACGGTTCAAAAATTTTGTTTAGGATTTCCTCAGGAATCCCAGCACCGTTATCCTTGATACCGATTTGTACCTGGTCAGAAACATCTTTGGTGCTTACCCAGAGGGTGGGTGTAAATCCTTCTTCAGCTTCTTGTACTCTCTGATGAGCAGCATAGCAGGCATTGTTCAGCATATTCAAAAAGACACGACTAATATCCTGAGGCACCACGTCCACCATTTCCAAGGATTCATCATAGTCCCTTTCGATAGTAATATTAAAGTTGGTGTCTTGTGCCCGTAAACCGTGATAAGCCAGATTGACATATTCTTCTAGCAAGGCATTCAAATCGGTTAAGGCATGTTCGCCGCTGACACCTCGGGAATGCAGTAGCATGCCGTTGACGATGCTATCTGCCCGTTTGCCGTGTTGATCGATTCTGGACAGGTTTTGCTCCAAGTTATCCAAGATATCTTCAATTTCTTCCAGAGAATCAGAATCGATTTTCTCCTTTTGGTCTTGTAGCTCTTCCAACAGTTCCTGCGTCAGCTCAGATGAAAGTTCAGCGAAATTGTTGACAAAGTTGAGGGGATTACGGATTTCGTGAGCGATACCGGCTGTCAGCGACCCCAGAGAAGCCATTTTCTCCGTTTGAATCAGTTGTTCTTGGGCTTGCTTTAGATTTTCATAGGATTCCGTTAATGCTTCATTTTTACCTTCGAGGACTTCCCGATTTTGGCGTTCCTGTACCAACATTTGGTCACGCAACTGTTGAGCTTCACGACGTTTGAGTTGATAACGATAGACGCTAATGATTGAGAACGCAATCAAAATCAGTATCCCACTAGAACTTGGAATTACGATCCACCCATTCAAATACCAAGGAGTTACAACATTTAGTGTTATAGTTGCTGGGATTGAATAATTAAGATCTCTATCGATAGTCTGGACTTGAAACTGATATCTGCCAGATTTGTTAAACCGACTTTCGAAAAAAGTCTCCAAAGTTTGCTGATTCCATTGAGTCGAACTTTGCTCATTGAGACTAAGTGACAAGTCAATAAGTTTGTATCGATACTGCCTTTTCTCTGGAAGTGTAATAAAATCAATAGCATGATAATGAATGCTGACTCTCTCTCTAATCACAGCAGAGATCGCACGATTGAAATCGGTGTACTCTTTATTTGTAACCACTTTATCGATTTGGATCCTAGGCTCTCTTATCTGCCGTTGATAACGAGTCGAAGCAAACCACAAATATCCATCTTTGTCCTCATAAATATCTCTTACAGTATTATCATTCAGACCATCCCGAGTATCAATTGTCGTCCAAGCTTGACCGTCGTAGCCAGCTACTCCTGCACCGTTAGTTCCAATCCATAGGATTTCGTCCTCATCCTGATAATATAAACACTTTAAGTCATTAGTTGGCAAACCATCTGCAACAGTAATACGATTGATCTTCTGGTTTCTATAATTGTATTCGTATAATCCTTCACCTGCGTTTGGTGTTAAAAATACTAAATTCCCATCCTTGGAAATGACAGAGTTGAACCCAGTAATTCCAGTTAGCTCAGGTACAACAACAAAAAGTCCTTTATTGAAATAGGTGAAATTGCCAGTTCTATCAGAAAACCATAAGTTACCTGACTGATCTTCTACAATTGGAACAAAATTAGCGCTCGATTCAAGTAAAAGTTCTTCGTCTAAAAAGGAAATTTTACCTTCTTGGTACTTACCAATACCTTGCTCGGTGGAAAACCAGATAGCACCGTCGCTTGTTCTGTAAGGATATGCGTTAAGTGAATAGTTCAGGGTCTGCAATTTACTTAATTTAGAGGATAATAATTGTAGCTGGGAGTTACTTGTAATCCACATCCGTCCATCATTATCTTCAAAAATTGAATTTACGTAGTCTGATGCTAATCCGTCTTTCGTGGTAAAGGTATGAATACTATTTTCACTCTAAATGTTGATACCGCCAGATCTAGTTCCAAACCATACGCGGTCTTTTTTATCTTGGTAGATAGTATTTACTCTGTAGTCTGTTAATCCATCTTCAACATTCAGACTGTAAACTGATTGTGTATCATATTGAGAAACCCCTGCACCATTTATGCTAAACCAAATGATACCATCATTGCCGTGGTAGATATCAGCTACACTATTTCTGGCAAGACCATCCGCTTGGCTATAAATTACAAAGTTGTTACCGTTCAAAAACAACGGGCCATAGGGTGCATCATAAGTAAACCTTTGACCTGTCAAGAACCAATCTCCACTATCTCCCGTTTGAATTACATCATAGACAGCAGTAGGGAGGGACAACTGCTTTATTTTTTCATTATCGTAACTCCATACATTTCCATCGCCAATCAAGTAAACATTTTTTTCTATCCCCAAAGCGATTTTTTCTATTTCCCAGTCAATCAGAGGAAATCTCTCCAATTTTTTCCCATCGTAAATGAAGACTCCGGCTGAAGTTGCGATCCATAGATTTTCTTCTAAATCCTGAATAAGGTCAAATATTCGAGCCAACGGCAGTTCGCTGAATTCATCTACCACTCCTTCTTTGATAACCCATAATCCTTCATTCGTCACAGCCCAAATGGCTTGATTTTTATCAACCAATATTTTTGTAACTGATTTACCTGCCAAATCCTCAACTTCCGAAAAATTATTATCTATGAAAAAATATAATCCTTTCTGACTACCAAGCCAGATTCGTCCATCATGACTTTCTTCAATATCTAAGATTCCGGCTGGTTTTCCACCGACAAAAGTATTAGGGTTGACTATGGTCATTCCATCTTCATTACCCAAGTTTGTGTACAACCCTCCATCATATCGAGTAACACCGACAGCAGTTCCAAACCACATATTTCCATCTCTGCTTTTGTGTATGGTATATACGTTAGGATGCCAAATTCCACTCAGATAGCTATGCCATCTCCAAGTTCCTTTTTTAAAGTTACCAAATTTGAAATCTATTTCCTGCTGAGAATTTTTACTTGGGATAAAAATCGATTTTGGCTTCTTCTGCTCTTGATGATAGATGTATTGGTCCCGGTTATGACATCTTAAATAGTAAGTATCTGGTTTCAGATTGATAAATCGATATCTTCCATTAGTATCACTAATTACATACAATCCATAATTTTCACTTTCATCTGTCAAATACTTCTTTGGGATAGCCTCAACTACAACATTTTCATGAGGCTTGTCGGCAAAGTTAGCTAGCAATCCGCTTAAGCTGACAGATGGACGAATACTGAGGTTCGCTTCAATGGCCTTTCCCTTCTCCGTTGATAGACCGAAGTACCAAGCCCCTAATTCTCCTTTCTGTGCTGATAGATCGAATTTACCAGATAGTGGTTCTATCACGATTCGGTAACGTTCCTCATTATCTGCCATTGTTCGATAAATACTTCGGTCATCAAGTAGCAGATTGATTTCGGCACCTGCTACGCTCAGACCATTGCTATCAGCGACTTGACCTGTAATAGTCTCAATTTTTGACGGATCCCACATCTGACACAGGATGGTATCAGAAGAGACCTTGAGATATATGACATTCAACCCATTTTTTAAGTAGACTTCAATTGGATAAGTATAAGTCGTGTTAGACACTTGAATCTCTATTTCCGTCTCATTAATCCACAGCTGATCCTGATAATTGATACCAGTGAAGGTAAGATAGATAATCTGGTCCCTTGGGCTTTCTATTTGGCTGAAAAGATAAAGGGTTGAGTCAGTCTGCTCTTGGTAAAATGGATACAGATGGGCATCTTTGTATACAGATTTTAGGAGTTTCCATGTCCTAGCTTTCTCATCTGTGCCAGTAACCACCGTACCTTCCTTGGGAATAGGGAGAAATGTTAAATCAAGCTCGTGACTAGGGAAAGAACCAAGTACCAACCAGTCCTGTAGATACTGTCGCTCAATGTGGTTCACTTGCGAAATTACAAAAGAAGAATAAAAAAAAGGAACAATCAAAAACCAGAAATAACGCACGATAATTTCCTTACACCAAAGAAGTCATAGTTTTTTGGCCTATTTAATAATACATCACTACATAATATGTATAAGGATCAACGTAATATCATCGTCCTGTATATCCTGATCCTGACTAAAATGAAGAACATCGTTGATAACTTTGTCCACCATGTTTTCTGCTGAGTCATCTGCCTGCAGGTTAGAAATGACTTCTGCTAAACGCCCGGACTCCTGATACATCATCCCCTCAGCATTTCGCGGTTCAGTAATGCCGTCTGTCGTCAAGAAGATCAGGTCTCCGACCTGTAAATCTAGAGTGACAGGTGTATAAGAGATACTAGGTATCATGCCGACGGCCATTCCCTTGGCCGCGATTGGCTCAATCTGTCCGTTTCTACAAAGAAGCGGATAAGCATGTTGTCCGGCATTGACGATAGTCATTGTCCGGTCAGCAGGATCAATCTCCGCCAATATAATGGTTGCATTCATATCCGACTTCAGGCTTTGACAAAGCGCATCATTGACCTCATCCATTATGGTAGCGGCATTGTTGTGTTGCTTAGAAGTCAGTTGGAGTATACCGCTGGCCATTACGGCGTTCATAGCTGCGTACATCCCTTTTCCACTAATATCAGCCACAGCAATAAGTGATTTAGTCTCATCCAGGCAACTCAAATAATCAAAGAAATCGCCACCAACGTCTTTAGCGGGAATACTCTGGCCAAAAACCTGGATGCCGGGTAATTCCGGCGCCGTCTCCGGCAGCAACCCAACCTGCATCTGGTAGGCTTCTTCCAGTTCATACCTGGCTTCTCTCTCCGATTCAGCGAGTTTGGCATTGGCCTCTTCCAGTTCCCTGGTACGCTCGGAGATTCTTTCTTCTAATTGATTGTTAAGTTGTTCTAATGCTTCACGCGCCTGCTTTTCCCGTTCTAGTGCCGTTTTCAATTGCAATACGTCTTCTAAAGTCTTAGCAATGGTAACTTCTAAATCCTGAAAATCAATTGGCTTGGTGATAAAATCAATAGCACCTCTATTCATGGCCGTTCGGATATTTTGCATATCACCATAAGCTGAAACGACGACCGATCTAAGAACAAGATCCAGACTCAGCAACTCCAATAAGAGCGTAAGTCCATCCATTTCCGGCATATTATGTCGGTTAAAACTAGATCGGTATCTGGTTCTGATTCCAGCGCTTTTAAGGCTTCTACACCGTTTTGGGCAAAGATAAATTCATATTCTCCTCTGCGGATTTTTCGACGGAACTTTTGCCGAACCAGCACTTCCAAATCTGGTTCATCATCAACAACTAGTATTTTGGCAAAAACAACACCCTGTTCTTGCTCCATAGTGACACCCACTTTAAAAATGAAGTTGTTCTATAAACTAAGTATTTTTTCCTTGAGGCCACTAAAATCAAGTGGCTTGGTTAGGTAATCATCTGCCCCGTATTCAACAGCTGTTTTATAATTATGCTCATCGCTGTAGGCCGTAATCATAAATACCTTCTGTCTCGGTGTTTTCTCTTTAATGATTTTGAGTAGTTCAAGTCCATTCATGCCCGGCATATTAATATCTGAAAGGATCAGGACAATATCAATGTTATCAGTAGTGGATAGGTAGTCGATGACCTCCCCAGCCGACAGGAAGAAATTGAATTCGATTTCCTCTTTTCGAATCTCCCGCCGGAATCTCTGCTTGAACAGAAATTGCACATCAGGTTCGTCATCCACAACGATAATTTTCATCTTTCAATTTCCTTGTCATTTAAATCAGATAATTGTTTTTTGGGATGGTGTAACAGCATGTAAGATGATTCGGTCGAATGTAATCGTGGCAATGCTTGTGGATAATATTTAATCCGCTGAATTCTATGAATTACATACTATCATCAAAGATTATTTGTGCGTAGCAAAAAATTACTTTTAACTAAGAGTAGGTATGTCTTTTAGTACGATCGTATCTAATTTTGGTTCATACTGGAAGGACTTTTGAACCTAAAAGTATTTATAATAAAAAAGGCCGAGAATTAAGCTTTCTCGGCCTTTGATTAATATCTTTGGATCAGCTTAGACAACTGAGCCTAATATGGATCTATTCAGTTACCTGAGCAGTAAAATCTGATGGGCAGCAGCTTTTGGCACCAGCCACAGCGGCTGTCAGTTGAGCGGTGGTGATTTTACCTGGATTAATGATAACAGCGGCGAGGTCCGGCAATGAAACGTTGGCGCTGGAGACACCGTCGAGGCTGGCCAGTGTCACCTGCACTTTGTTAACACATTTGCCGCACTCCAAACCACCTACAGTTAAATTGACTTCCTGGGTAGCGGGTGTCTCAGCGATTTCAGCTGTTTTGGAAGCACAACCCACCATCATCCCCACAGCAAGTAAGCAGATGAAACTAATTCTAAGCAGATACATGATGTTTTCCTCTTGTGGTTAATAAATCACATTATTTGTAACAGCAAAGTCAAATATGGTTAAAGACGGTTGTCATTCAGAAACTTTGGCACTAAACCCTGCACCAGTAACAGCTTCGGTTAGTTGAGCAACAGTTACCTTTTCGTTGACTTTGACAACAGCTGAACCTGGCATTGATACAGCTGCGTTAATTACGCCATCAATATTAGCCAGTGCGCCCTGCACCTTGGCAACGCAAGCGCCGCACGTCATGCCGGTAACAGCTAAGCTAACTTCCGTGGCGGCGGGTGCTGTCGGTGCAGCACTTTCTTTGGTGACGGGTACAGCACTTTCGGGTACAGCACTTTCCTCAGCGACTTCAGTTTTCTGGGAAGCGCAACCAACCATCAAACCAATCACAAACAGACAAATCAAGCTGATTCTGAGCAAATACACAGTATTTTCCCCCGTATTTGTTTAATTTAACCATAACCATACAAGTGAACTCAGATAATGTCAAGAAATTTCGTATGCCAAGGTATTTTTACCAACCAATGGCCAGGCTATTCTGATTTCGGTGATCCGCACCGCCATAGATAATTCCAGTGTTGGCTTCAAAAATAATTCCGTGTGCCAGGCTCCAACTGCCTTTTTGTTCAATTTGGTGGCCCAAATTCAACAATGTTGTTAAAGTATCAATCGGATAGTCAGCTTCGACACGCAATTTGTTCGGTTTCCATTGATGATGAATTCGAGGACCGTCGACAGCTGACTGGATATCCATTCCATAATCAATAACATTGATGATAGCTTGTACCACTGTAGTAATAATGCGCGGACCACCTGGGCTACCGATCACCATAAACGTTTGGCCGTCTTTGACCAGGATGGTTGGACTCATGCTGCTTAGCGGTCTTTTTTGCGGCGCGATCGAATTCGCTTCAGCGCCAACCAAACCATAAATGTTGGGAACGCCCGGTTGAGCGCTGAAATCATCCATCTCGTTGTTGAGGATAATTCCGGTGCCCTCGATGATCATTCCGGATCCAAAAGAGGTATTGACAGTCTGGGTGATGGATACTGCGTTGCCATCTTGATCCAATACTGAAAAATGTGTCGTGTTTTCACTTTCATAAGGTAACGGGTTTCCGTGCCTTTCAAGATCCAGTACTTGATTGGCATTGATCTTCGACCTTTGTTTGTTGGCGTAAGACTTTGAAATCAGTCCGTTGATCGGAACATCAACGAAATCTGAATCTCCAAGGAAGTGGGCACGATCGGCAAAGGCCAGTTTTATTGCTTCTGCTAGCAGGTGGGTAAACTCAGCACCGTACCGCTTAGTTTTACTTAGATCGTAATCCTCCAAGATATTGAGAATCTGTATCATGTGGATCCCGCCAGAGCTGGGCGGTGGCATTGAATAGATATCGTACCCGCGATAGGTTCCATGAATCGGTTTCCTGACTTTAGCTTGATACGCAGCCAAATCGGTAGCGGTAATTAATCCTCCGTCCTTCTCCATGAACTTCACCATTTTGTTGGCGATCTCCCCATGATAGAAAGCATTTGGACCATTACGCGCAATTGACTTCAAGGTGGAGGCCAAATCATATTGTATCAGCAATGATCCGGTTTCCGGCAATTGACCGTTCGGAAGATAGATCTTCGCACTCTCAGGGAATTTCTCCAGCTTTTTCCTGCTTGATTTGATGGCATTGATGTGTCGTTGAGTCAGTTTGAAACCGTTCTCGGCATAGTGTATAGATGGTTCCATAATTTCCGCCAGCGACATGGTCCCATACTTTTTCAGAATCAGTGCCAGTCCGGCTACTGTTCCGGGGACACCCCCAGCCAGAACGCCGGTTCTGCTTAGGCTAGGTACGGCTTTACCGTCACGAAGATACATGTCTCGATTCGATTTCAGCGGTGCTGTTTCGCGTGCATCTACAGACAGAACTTCACCGGTGTCAGCCAGACGAATCAGGATTAAACTTCCTCCACCAATTCCTGAACTGTATTGTTCCACCACACCAAGGACAAAGGCTGTTGCCACGGTGGCATCTATTGCGTTTCCTCCTCGTTTCAGTATCTCTATCCCTGTCTTGGATGCCAGTGGATGGGACGTGCTGACCATACCTTTTTGTCCTCTTGCTGGCAGTCTTTTCTCAGCCTCGGCCCAAAAAACCATTGGTGGCAGACACCCAAACAATAAAATTGAAGTTAAAAAAGCACAAATCTTTCTTGATGGCATAATGACTCCTGGTTTTGAAAGGGGAAGTGAAATCCCCCATTGTTCATATGAATTGGGATAAACAGAACAACGGTATCCACACAATTTTCGGATTATGAACCGAGTGTCCATGATAAGCGAAGCTAATGTGATATTGGAGAGTGCATGCTAAGCAGTATTTTATTTTCCAACTTGCTGGATCTATCAAAGCTGGTCGGGTAGATCTCAATTAGGAATTGTCTGGTCAAGGAGAATTGGGGCTGGATCCTTGAATGTCTTTAATCATTCCTTTTAGCGCTTGAATTTGTTGAATTTTAGCCTTAAGTTCTCGCTGCGTTCGATCCAATTCCTTTTCCAATTGAATTTTCTCGTCAGTGATGGTGATGAGCTCTTGATTGATGTTATTTTGCTTGGCTTGGGAAACTCCTAGCAGAATTGCCAAAACAAGCAGGATAAAACAAGCGATACCTGCGATGATGTAAATCTGCTTCTGACTCATCTGTTTTTCTTCTGGATTTGTTGGAAAATTGTATAAAGCCCTTTTATCATTAGATCGGGATCAACAATATCGATCTTGGCAGAATTCTCGGCAATTAGTGATGACAATCCGCCAGTGGCGATGACTTTGACTGCTGAGTTCAGTTCCTCTTTGATTCGATCAATTATTCCTTCCATCTGGCACAGGAACCCAAAGTAAAATCCCGATTGAATACATTCTTTGGTGGTTGTACCGATAACGCGTGGAGGCATTGATAGATCAACCCTGCTGAGAAGTGCTGCCTGATCAAATAAGGCATTCATTGATATCTGGATGCCTGGAACGATTACTCCACCAAGATAGGCACCATCGTCAGCTACTGCATCGAAGGTAGTGGCTGTACCGAAATCAACAACAATTAACGGTCCCCCATACTCCGAAAAGGCGGCAATAGCCGTTGTTATTCGGTCCGCTCCAATCTCTTCCGGTTGATTGACACGTAAATCAATGTCCAGATCAAGGTCCGGTGACACGATGACTGGCTCAATCTCAAGATAGTGACGGCACATGACAGTGAATTCCCGACCGGCTGAAGGAACAACCGAACTGACAACCACCGCCTCAAAATTCGACATGACGATATTGTTTAAACGGAACAGTTCGGATACTTGCACCGCGTATTCATCGGCCAACTTCAGTCGATTGGTTTGAAGCCTCCAGCGATTCTGAATTTGATTGTCCTCGATAACCCCAAGTTGAATGGTTGTGTTGCCGATATCAACTGCCAGAATCATTATAAATCGTCCCGCCCGTTCAAGGCTAGTTTAGCATAGCAACTAACCAGAGTCAAGTCAGGAGAATTTCTATTTAATCGTTGACAAATCGGTCTGCCTGAGATAAATTTTCAGCTGCGACTTAGGTCCCGCAGGGCCCAATGAAATTGTAATTATTAGCCTGATGCCAAAAATTTGGCTTGAGGTTAAATGTTAAGAGTAATTGATGTCTAGACAACAACATCAGGTGTGTGGAGATCCCAATCGGTTTCAGGTAGTGGCTGACTTTGTGATAACCCAGTTTGGTAAGCGAGTACGCTATATTGCTGACGTGGCTGGTGGCAAAGGGGTTCTGACACGTATGTTGAATAAAAAAAACCTGGATTGTGAATTAATAGATCCACGCCAAAAATCGGTCAAAGGTATCAAACATCGGCGAGAACCTTTTCTGCCGGAAATGACCGACTATTATGATTTGCTGATCGGATTGCATCCAGATGGTGCGTTACGTGAGTTGGGAGAGGCAGCTCTAACCCGACCGGTGGTGATGATTCCATGCTGTAATTTTTGGGATCAGCATCGACGTGGTCAGAAGGAGTTATTAGCAGCGATCAAGAATTTTTATCAGGATAACGATGTGCGGTACCAGGAAATCGTTTTGAATTTTAAGGGGCCCAAGAATATCGCTATTGTTTCGGAACCGCCCTCACCAATTTAGAATATGCTGAAGTTCAGAATTCGCATTTCAGAGTTTTCGAGTAAATAAATTAAAATTAACCGTCAAGGATTGGAGAAATTATATGAAACTTGGATTAGTCACTTACAACATGGCCAAAGATTGGGACGTCCCTACAATTATTAAAAATTGCGAAGAGACAGGATTCGAAGGTGTTGAACTCCGAACCACTCACGCACACACAGTGGAAGTTGAACTATCGGCCACCCAGCGTGAAGGGGTACGCCAAACTTTTGAAGATTCGTCGGTTGAGTTGGCCGGACTAGGATCAGCTTTTGATTATCATTCTACTGATCAGGACGTTGTCCGCCAAAATATCGAAGGCACCAAAGAATATTCCAAGTTGGCAGCAGACGTTGGGGCGCCGGGAATTAAGGTGCGGCCGAATGGGTTGCCTCAGGAAGTTTCCGTCGAGCAGACGCTGGAGCAGATTGGTAACTCCCTGCGTGAATGTGGTGAATTTGCAAGTGATCTGGGTGTTCAGATTCGGCTGGAAGTTCACGGTGGAGGAACATCTGAACTACGCCATATTCGTACAATCATGGATGTGGCTGATCATCCAAATGTCTATGTCTGCTGGAACTCAAATTTTGGTGAGGTAGAAGATGGTTCTGTGCAAAAACCGTTCGATCTGGTGAAAGGTAAAATCGGTCTGGTTCATATTACTGAATTGCATCGTATAGAATATCCGTGGCGTGAGCTTTTTACATTATTAAAGGAATCAGGGTATCAAGGATTCACGTTAGCTGAGATTGCCGGCAGTTCGGATTCTATTCGCCTAATGAATTTTTATCGTGCACTATGGACTGAACTCAACCGTTAACTGAAAATATCGAAATTTGCCGGTGTTAAAGATGACGGGTCATGTTTTTAACACCGCTAAATAAATGAGGAAAAAGTGACCATTGCTTTTTCCTCTATTGTTTTTGAAATACTCCCTCCGCCTGTTTGAAGATTTTAAACAATTCTACTGCCACCACCTTTTCCTGACTAGATAGTAAATGCTAAAACATTCTGAAGACAACCGCGGCGTCACTTTCAGAGCGGTGCTGATTGCCCTGTTCTTTTTACCGGTTAATGTCTATTTAGTTGTGCAGTGGGAAACGGTCTGGGGCACACAATATCCAACGACGATGGCTATCTTTTTCAATGCCATCTTCAGTTTGTTGCTCGTGGTAATGTTGAATGTTCCGCTGCGAAGATTGTTGCCAAATCTTGCCTTGAGACAGAAGGAACTTTTAACGATCTATATTATCTTGATTATGGCAATTACTGTCAGTGGCCATGATTTCAGCCAAACCATCTTCTGTACCCTGATTACGGCTCACTGGTTTGCTACGCCGGAGAACGATTGGAGTTCAATCTTTTGGAATTATGTTCCTCCAAAGTTGACTATTAACGACGATAAGGTTATTCGCGAATTTATCGAGGGAGAATCGTCATTCTACCGAACAGAATACGTTGCCGCTTGGATGCAACCGTTGATTCTCTGGTCAATTTACCTGACAGTCTTGGTCTTCACCATGTTATGTATCACTGTTTTCATACGAAAACAGTGGATTGACCGTGAAAAACTGAGCTATCCACTGGTCCATCTTCCTTTTGAAATGACCGTTGAGACTGAAGGCGGTCTATTTTTCGGTAATCAACTTTTCTGGATCGGTGCCTTGGTGGCTGGCGGAATTTGTCTACTTAATGGACTGGGTTATATTTTCCCTTTCGTTCCCTCCCTGACACTTAGTTATAAATTATCAGCCCATTTCACCTCACCGCCGCTAAATGCGATTACCAGAATGACGATGTACTGGAATCCGTATGCGATCGGTTTAGCATTCCTGATTCCATTAGACCTCCTGTTTTCCTGCTGGTTTTTGTTTATTGTTTGGCAGATACAACGGGTGGTTGGCGCTATGATGGGGATTAATGTGTCGGGATACCCACTACCCGATCAGCAAATTTTGGGTGGATATCTGGGAATCTCTATTGTGGCCATATGGTTGGCCAGGAAACCAATTACTAGTGCCGTACGCCACGCTTGGCAGATAAAACAGGAAGCTGATGACCGGAACGAACCGATGCGGTATCGAACCGCGTTGATGGGTATGATCGGAGGGACAATTTTTCTAGTGGGGTTCTTTGCTTGGGCTGGTATGTCAGCTTCATTTGCCTTCTCGTTTTTCGCCGTCTACTTTATGATTATGTTTGCCTTTACGCGGATGCGGGCAGAACTTGGGCCTCCTTTGCAAGGCATTCACTATTCTGGTCCCCTACAACTCATGGTAGCCATGGTTGGAAGTCGAAGGTTAACACGACAGACGCTTACGGTTGCAGCTCCGCTTTGGACGGCAACCAAGGAGTTGCGGAATAATCCGATGCCGTTCACGCTGGAAAGTTTCAAGCTAGCAGATAGATCTGGTATTAACACACGGCACCTTTGGAAAATGATGGTGTTGGCTGCCTTCTTGGGATCTGTAATTACTTTCTGGGCGTTTTTGCAGATGAATTACAGATGGGGTGGTGTTGGTGCATGGCGTGGGGTTTCAGCCTATACAGTGATAGAGAGATGGATCACACATCCGATTGAAGCAGATATTATGTTTCTGGTGGCTACCGGTTTCGGATTCATCTTCGTCTTGATCAACACCATCATGCGTCTTCGATTTCTATGGTGGCCGATTCATCCGCTAGGTTATCCATTAGCCGGTTATTATCATTTCGATAAACTATGGCTTCCCTTCTTTCTTGGTTGGCTTATTAAACTGATGATTCTCAGGCATGGGGGAATCCGAGCTTATCGAAAAGTGTTTCCTTTCTTTCTGGGGTTGGTGTTAGGTGCATTCTCGATTGGAAGTGTCTGGGGGATCATCGGATTGGTGAGCGGGAAACCGACATACGCTTTTAAAGATTGGTAATCAAGAATCTGTAGCGTTCAGCTTTACTGCAATTGCTTTCTTGAAGGCAATACGCGCTTCATCTCTTTGCCCAAGATCTGACAGAACTGCCCCCAGTTTGGAATAACCTTCTGGATCATCAGGATTAAGCGCGATGGCGTGTTTGTAGGCCTCGGCTGCTTCCTCCAGCCGATTAAGTATTTGGCAGGCAATTCCTAAATGCAAGTACATCATCGAATCTCCGGGTTCACAGGCAATGGCTGTCTTGTAAGATATGACCGCTTCTTCATACTGCTCAAGCATGAAATAGCTCAGGCCTAGATAGAAATGCGCTTCTGCTGATTCCTGGTTCTGTTGTATTGCCTTCTGAAATTGCTCAATAGCCTGATCGAAATTCTTGTTATCCAAAGCCTCAACAGCTTGGCTGATATGTTCAGCGGCAGCCTGAAAATCCTGTAGATCCTGCTGACTTCTTTCCATAAAGTTGTCGGCAGATTTGGAGACTACTGATTCGGTCTCAGTGATCTCTTGGTTCTGATGAACTTTATTTTCTGGAGTTTTGGCCATTGTTAATTTCCTGCTGTCATGAACGTCTTGGGCAATCAGACAACATTACACTCCTATGATCTCCACGTTAGCACGAGGTAAAGTCGCCTGATCTCCGTTTTCCAAGGTGATTTCCAGCACTCGAACCTTGGCCTCGCTTTCCAGTTGTTGCGGTTCTGCTGGAAGGGCAGAAACTTGACCAAGGCTCCCAAAATTCGGCTCCCGAATCACGCGAACCTGTGTGCCGATTTCAAGCACGTTGGCCGTAACTTCACCTTCTTTTGCCGATTCGGTCTCTTCGATTGGAATGATGATCTCTGGTCGAACAACACCGGCACGGATCTGAGTGGCGCCGTTGATTGAAGTTTGCATATCCTTTCTTTGCCGCAGTAGATCAAACGTTCGCTGGGCCATATCAATCTGGCCAAAACCTTCGGTGATCACCAAAGTGATTCCGATATCTTCTGAGCCGGTGATGGCTATCCCCAATTCGTAACCGAGCAAATCATGCAAATCCTTATCACTAATGCCGCCACAGACAATCCCCTTGACCCCCTTTTCAATAGCTGATTGTATTGCTTCGTGGCTGACCATTGACCCGCCAACGATAATTTTCCCTTGGTGCGAATCATCAATGAGATTTGGTGTCAATGGGCTGGAAGCACTATCAACGATCACCTCAAGGTCTCCAACGATTTCTCCACCCACACCGAAAATCCCTTGGATATAGGTGCCATATGTTTCAACAACAACACCTTCTTCAGGTAGGACTTCAACAACTGTACCGTCAATATAGCCTCTTACCACTACTGGTATTGACGGTTCCCTAATCAGAACCTGACCGGTGATCTGACTGATACTCTCAATGTTACCGTTGGTCGGACATGTAGCTTGCGACTTAAAAATGCCGAACAAGCCTTTTGTTTCCGCTATTATCTCGTTTTGAGTAACTGAGTCGCCCTCTGTCTTCAACATGTACTCGTTTATCTCGGCTACCTCAATGCTTAGCAGATTGGCAACGTTCAGGATTCGAACATTGCCGGGCAAATCCGTTTTGGCTACGACGTCTTCCGCTTTTACCCGATCTCCTATTCCTGATACAACCTCTCCTGCTAGAGGTAGACGGCGTATGCTGCGTACGATCATGGCAGGTGTTACTGTCAGTCCTGGTGTGTAGGCATGTGCCATCGTTTTTCCTCTTACTGTACCAATGAATCGACCAGTGATTTATCCAGCCTGCTAATTGTTTTCAGGATTAAATCCAGCGTTGCGTGGTAATCATCGATATGAATAATGGATACATGGCTATGAATGTATCGTGCTGGAACACCCAATACAATTGATGGAATACCTGCATGGCTTTTGTGGATTTCACCCGCGTTCGTACCACCAGACTGCCTGACGGCGATCTGGTGGGGGATTTGGTACTCTTCTGCTGTTTGAATAACAAGGTCAGCCAACGGAGGATTGGCAATATGAGTGGGATCAAACAACCGGATCTGACATCCATTACCTAACTTGCCTTGGGCTGCATCGTTATCGAAACCGGGAATGTCATCTGCAGGCGGACATTCTAAGACAATTGCCACGTCTGGTTGGGTAGAGTGCCCAATGGTGGTTGCTCCTCGCAACCCAACTTCTTCCTGTACCGTACCACTGCCAATGACGGTGTTAGGGTGATCCTTTAGCCGTTCTAGCGTTTCAATAACCAGGGCAACACCCACACGGTTGTCAAAGGCCTTGGCTGAAAACAGTTTAGGGTTTTTTAGTGGAAGAAAAGGGCCAACAGGCACAATGGCACAGCCGGGTTTTACCCCAAAATCTTCGACTGCCTGACATCGATCTTCTGCTCCGATATCAATGTAAAGGTCCTGTAGATCTATTACTTGATCACGTTTGCCTTTATCCAGTAGGTGTGGTGGTGTGGCGCCTATAACCCCCGGAACCTTGCCATTTTTGGTTAGGATATTAACTCTTTGCGCTAGTAACGTATGTGACCACCATCCGCCGACGGTGACGAATTTTACAAATCCGGAAGAGGTGATTCGCTGAACGAGGAAACCTATCTCATCCATATGAGAATCGAGCAGAACGCGTGGAGTTCCTGAATGACCCACTTTCGTGCAAAAGGTACTGCCAATTCGATCTTGACTAATGTCTCCAGCTTTTTCTAATCGGGATCGGAAGATTGATTTTACTTCAAATTCATACCCGGAAATAGCATCGGCCTGTGTCAGGTCTTTCAGCAGGCGAATAGATTTTTGGCTCACCCGACTATCACTCAGTTTTTAGTTCTGGAATTGGTAATGCAGTTAGCAAAACAGTATTTTCAGATTATAGGTTATCAACTGGAGACTGTCAACAATTATCACTGTCAGCAAATCATGATTGAGACGCATTACAGTGAGATTGCTCTTGGTCGATCTTTTTATGATCACATGCGACGATTTAGGCTAGCCGAGATTGAATTGTCAATAATTGTGATTGGTGCTACAATTCTTCTGGTCATATTAGTTCAGTATTATCTTAAATGTTTTGCATTTGCAACTGGGGCAGTGACAATCTATGAAATACTTGGTCATCCCACTATTCTTACTGTTGGCGTTTAGTTCAGTATCATCTTCTGACCAATCCCCGCAACAGACAGAAGAACCGAAGATGGATATTGAATCGTTTTGGCCCTATTTCACCCCTTACACGTCTCCTGCGTTGGTAGATGGCACTGGAAACAGTTCACTCATAATTACCACCCAATCTGAGATGGCTCAAAAATATTTCAATCAAGGACTTAGTCTCTTACACTGCTTTTGGTGGTTTGAAGCCCTACGTGCGTTTAAGGAAGCAGTGCAGTACGATGATTCCTGCGCTATGGCTTATTGGGGGATTTATGTGGCGTTATCTCGCGGTAGGCCTCTTGTTACTGGAGACCAAAAGACCGAAATGCAAAAATCGGCTATAGAAAAAGCGATTGCATTGAGTTCAAAGGCTAATCAGTACGAACAATACTATATCCGTGCCGCATCTTTGCTAAATAAGAATGATCGAGCAGGATACGTCAGAGAGATGGAGACATTAATTGACCGATACCCGGATGATGTGGAAGCCAAACTGTTTTACGCAGGTTATCTCGGTAGAACATCTGGAGGATATGATACGGAAAAGCGTCCGAAGGGAGGGGCAATTTATAGCCAATCAATTTTACGGAATATTTTAAATTCTTATCCGAATCACCACGGCGCGCATCATTACTGGATTCATGGTTTGGAAGATGAGCATCCTGAAGCAGCGTTTAATAGCGCTGAGAAATTGGCCGAACTGGCGCCTAAGTCTGGCCATATTGTTCATATGCCCGGGCACATCTTTTTCAAGGTAGGCGATTATCAGAGAGCCTATCAAAGTTTTGCAGATTCTGCTAAAGCCGATTCAGGCTATATTAGACTACAGAGCATCGAACCAATAGATAATTGGAATTATTGGCATAATCTGCAATTTATGGTTGCTAACTGTGCTGAAGCTGGTCGTTATCAGGATGGAATGAGATGGAGCCAGACACTAGAAAAGCTGCCATTAAGTTCAAAGGGAAAGAAGGGGACAACAAAAGATAAAGCGTCTGATTCTCCTTGGTACTGGTATTTTGAGCGTAAATCATTGTTCACTGTACCTGATTTTAACTTGCGCTTTGGTTTCTGGCAGGCGGTTGTGGATAGCTTGATTGAAGTGCCTGAGGACGTCAGTACAAGGGCGAAAGATTTGCGGAAACATCTTTTATTGTTCGCTAAGGCAATGGCAGTATTAGATAAAGGGAATGTAGATCAGGCTAATCAATTAGCAATAGCTTTGGACGCTTCACTTTGGCAACTTAGTCTTGACAAATCCAAATCTGGCAATCAGCGTCTATCCGAGCACGAAATTAACCGGCTTGCTACAACATCTCTGGAATTGCGCGGGAATATCGAAAGTGTGAAAGGCAATCATGAAGAAGCGATTGAACTATTTGAACGTGCCATAGAAAAAGGGAAAAAATCTTTTGTGGGTGATCCGCCTTTTTATCCCCGTCCAGTGCAGGAAAGTTTGGCTGCGGCATACCTGCGGATAAAGGATTGGCCAAATGCCCGAAAGGCCTACCAAGATATTTTGTCGTTCCGACCCAGTAGCGGACACGCGCTGTTTGGAATTGCCAGGTCGTACGCATTGGCTGGTAAGAAGGTCAAGGCGACAGCAGCTTATAAGAATTTTCTTTCATCTTGGCAGCATGCCGATCCAGATTTACCTCATATGCAGGCAGCGGAAACTTGGCTGAAGACCAACCAGGAAGATAACCTCGATTAGATATTGAAATCAAGTAATAATTTTCAATTGGATGTTTATCAGGATCTCCAAACGTATTGATTATATTGATCTCTTGCTTTACAATTCAAAAGGTTAAGTGAGATTTTTTTATTTCAATTTTTTGAATCCAATCAGCTGTCAAATACTTGTAGTTAATCCATAGGGAATGGATTTGCAAAACAAAAGACGTGTGGTTTCTGGTGTCAATCTGGTTGAAGTAGAAACCACCAAGCAGTTGGAATCTATCATCTCTGCAGTGAGCAGAGGTCTGTTACAAACTCCGAAATCTTTACCATGTTGGTTATTCTATGATTCAGTCGGTTCGAAACTGTTTGAAAAAATTTGTCAGTTGCCTGAATATCACATCACGCGAACTGAGGAGCAGATACTTCGGACCAAGGCAGCTGAGATAATACAAGGAGTTTCTCAAGGTCTCTCTTTGGTTGAGCTTGGAAGCGGAAACTCTGGTAAAACACGTCTGTTGATCGATGCTATTCTTGAAAGACAAGCAACATTACACTATATTCCTATTGACATTTCATCCGAGTTCTTGTTACAGTCTTCCATCCAATTGTTAACGGAATATAATCGGCTTTCCGTCACTGCTATGGCTGCTGAATACCAGGCCGCCATGCCGATTTTGGCACAACAAAGTATCAGTCCTGCTTTAATCCTCTTTTTGGGCAGTAATATTAGTAACTTTGATTCAGGCGAAGCTTCAGTTTTTCTCCAACAGGTCCGGGAACACATGTCTCCATCCGATCGGTTGCTGATCGGCGTTGATTTGGTCAAAGAAACCTCCATTATTGAAGCTGCCTACAACGATAGTTCCGGGGTGACGGAAGCCTTTAACAAGAACCTACTGATTCGACTTAACCGAGAAATTGGTGCTAATTTTGTGATCAATCAGTTTGATCATTGGGCACCGTTCATCGAATCGGAATCAAGGATTGAAATGCGGCTGATTAGCCGTGTTGATCAGTCTGTGTCCATTCGGGACACTGGAGAATCATACGATTTGAGTGAGGGGGAATATATCCATACTGAAAACAGCTATAAGTATACAATTACACATTTTAATGAAATCAGTCAAGCAGCTGGGTTTGAAATAGAACAACAGTGGCAAGACGAGCGGGGATGGTTCTCGGTTGTAATGCTATGTCCTCGGTCCAGTAAGGAAACCTGAGATGATTCAGTTAAAAAATGTCAGTAAAAATTATGGAAGTGTAGTTGCCCTTTGTCCAACCGATTTGAATATTGAAAAAGGGAAAGTCACTGCTTTGATTGGCCCCAGCGGATGTGGGAAATCAACCATATTGAGGTTGATTAACGGTTTGATTGCCCCTACTCAGGGTGTCGTCGAATTCGAGGGGCAGACCATTTCACCCAACAACATTTTGGAGATTCGCAGGCGTACTGGCTATGTAATTCAGGATGGAGGATTGTTTCCACATTTAACTGCTAGTCAGAATGTGTTGTTGATGCCAAGAGAATTAAACCAACCTCGAACCGAGATGCAGCAACGTTTGGAAGAATTATGCCGATTAACGGATTTCCCGTCTGATTTACTGAATAATTTTCCCGGCGAACTGTCTGGTGGCCAGCGGCAGCGAGTCAGTCTCATGCGTTCGCTAACCCTTGATCCAGGTGTTTTGTTGTTGGATGAACCGTTAGGCGCTTTAGATCCAATTGTTCGTTCTAGCCTTCAGCAAGAGCTGAAGGACATCTTTCAGAGTCTGGGAAAAACAGTGGTCTTAGTTACCCATGACCTGCATGAAGCGGCTTATCTTGGTGATGTTATTGTGCTGCTCAAATCGGGACAGGTTGTGCAACAAGGTACGCTTGATCAACTGCAGAATCAACCAGCTGATACGTTTGTAACCAAATTTATCACTAGCCAAAGGAGCTTGATCGAAATATGACTCTCTTCCTACGCCTCAAGTGTCTATTAGTATGCTGCTTCATTGCTTTGCTATCGATCGGTTCCATTAAAGCTCAAGAAATCACCATCGGATCGAAGAAATTTACTGAATCGGTTGTACTCGGAGAAATCACCACGCATTTGCTCAGAGAGAGCGGAGTTACCGTTGAACATAAACAACGCATGGGTGGGACTATCATCGTCTGGGAAGCTCTCAAGAATGGTGATATCGATATCTATCCCGATTACACAGGCACCATCCGTCAAGCCATCCTAAAATCAGAAACTGATTTGACCTTTGATCAAATGCAGGGGAGATTGTTGGAATACGGTGTGGCTATGACCGGTAAATTGGGATTTAATAACACCTATGCCATCGCTATGAGGCAGGACAGAGCATCAAGTCTGGAAATTCAACGGATCAGTGACTTGAAAAGCCATCCTTCTTTAACGGCGGGATTGACTCACGAGTTCCTTAACCGGCAGGATGGCTGGAAGAGTCTATCCGCGCACTATGGTTTGCAAATGGAAAACGTAAAGGGCATGGCTCATGAGTTAGCTTATGTTGCCCTTAGAAATGACGAAATTGATTTAATGGAAGCCTATTCCACCGATGCGAAACTGCTGAAATTCGAGCTGACAGTATTAATCGACGACTTGGAGTTTTTTCCCAAATACGATGCCGTTTTCCTTTATCGGCATGATACCGATCCCAAATCCATCGCCATCATCAAGACACTAGAAGAAACGATCGACGAAAAACTGATGATGCAGTTGAACCAGAAAGCTGAAAAAGAAAAGGACTATACTGTTGCGGCGTCACTCTATTTTAGCCAAACAAAATCTGCTGTGACTGAAGAGTCGACTTCGAGTTCCATTTTAACACCCATGAGTACTAGCTTTACCAGCAAAGTCGCAAAATTTACATTTCAGCATCTTAAATTGGTTTTGCTGACCATGATCTTTGCTGTCCTGATTGGTGTGCCATTGGGAATAATTGCCAGCCGACCGGGAATATTTAGCCAGTTAATTCTTGGGGTGACGGGTATTATCTACACTATTCCATCGCTTTGTCTGTTTGCTCTGTTTATTCCGTTTTTAGGTACGTCTGAAAAAAATGCGATAACGGCGCTGGTTCTTTATGCCCTGTTACCCATTGTTCACAACACCGCGACAGGGTTACAGAACATCTCGGTTCAGTTGCGTGAATCTGCTGCTGCCATCGGACTTAAACCGAGTGCTCAACTCACAAAGATCTTCCTACCCATGGCATCCCGAACCATACTGTCGGGCATTAAAACTAGCGGTATCATGACTGTGGCATTAGGAACTATTGCGGCTTTCATCGGTGTTGGTGGTTTGGGGGAACCGATCTTAAGCGGTATCGACCTCAACGCACCTGAAATTTACATCTTACAGGGAGCCATACCGGTTGCTCTCTTAGCCTTACTTATTCATTTCCTGTTTGAATTTTTAGATCGGGTGCTTATTCCAAGGGGATTGCGCCAAGGTGACGATGACACACAAGTGAAGAAGGACATTATGACTTAAACGTCTCTCTATTCACATTTGTGTTGTCTATGATCTGGGATCCTTTGCAGTAAGCATTCCCAACTCTGTTTCTCCCGTTCTGGGCTGACAATTTCTTTCCGTTGGTGACACCACGCTTTCAGATCTAGGTAGAATGGATGATCTGTTTCTACACGGTGCAGCAGATCAGCTAGTGCTCGTGTATCACCTACCGGGAAGTACCCGGGATACTCTGGTCCTAGGAGGCCAATTGAACCGGATATCCGTGATGAAATAACAGGAATGGAGCAGGCCAAGGCTTCGGAAACCACGTTGGCTCCGCCCTCCATCTGAGAGGTCAAAACTAACAGACGGCTGCTAGCCAATAGCCGCAACGTTTTCCAACGTGGTAATTCTCCTCGCCAACAGTAGCGTGGGTTTGATTCGGTTTCGGCCACAGCCTCTGATTCCATGTCTGGACTTAGAGCTGCACCCGCGTGTAATACCTTAATTTGGGAGGAGGCAGGGAGTAGCCGAACTGCGTTAGCGACTCGAAAAGGGTCCTTCACGGGACGTAAGTGCCCGATCACTCATATCTCAAAAAGGCCTCTTTTGGGTTGAAACTGTCCTGGCGGCGGTGTGACTGATTGATATATCACCTCGGCTTTATGGTGCATGGACGACGGCAGTTGATTCATCCCTTCTGGCTGAAGCAAAACAAAAATATCTGCCATCTCCAGGGATAGTTGCGCCGATTTATCTGTATGGATATCACCGTACAGGTCGGTACCAGTCAGGGCAAGGATTAACGGGAGGTTAGCATGCTGTCGACGGAAATGAACCATGGACTCATGACTGCGCCGCGCGTGTAGGGCGATCATCAGGTCACACTTGAGTTTTTGATAACTTTGTTGGATGACAACCTGATGTCCAAGTTGCCGCAGAATGCGTGCCCATCGGAGTGCTGTAACACGATTGCCTTTGCGAGAGTAGGCTGGTGCTGGTGTCACCATGCAGATTTTTCGGCTTTGTGCCGATTTTTGGTCTACAACCGGATTATGCTTCATGGCTTAACATCATAGTATTTGTTTAAGTGAAGATTAAATGGTTTGATTCTACCAGAGAGGTGACTTTCCCAATCAGACGTGCGGTTTCAACACCTTTGTGGTGTAGTGTTTTTAGAAGGTCCTGGCCGACAGATTCGCTGACAGCAACAAGCAAACCACCGCTGGTCTGTGGATCAACAAAAATCTCTTGGTGCCATGGAGGCAACGCTTTTTCAAAACGGGTAAAATCCTGAATTAAGGCACGATTGGCAGCGTTTACACCCGTACTCATTCCCTTCTGGTACATATCCAGAGCTTGATTCATAACGGGGACGTCGGACACCTGAATTTCAAGCGTCACATCCGATCCCTTGGCCATTTCCAATGCGTGTCCTGCCAACCCAAATCCTGTGATATCGGTTACTGCGTGAGGTTCAAAGTCTGCTATAGCTTCCGCTGCATCTTTGTTGAGTGTGGTGATGATATTAAGACAATCTTCTAAAGTTGACGGTGATACCCATCCTTTCAGGTTGGCGTTAAAAATAACACCGCTACCAATGGGCTTTGTCAAAATTAAAACATCTCCGGGCTTGGCGCCTATGTTGCGCCAGTACTTGTTCGGATCGACAATCCCAGTTACGGCTAGCCCAAACTTAGGTTCTTCATCATCAGTGGTATGTCCTCCAGCCAAAACCGCTCCAGATTCAGTGATTTTGCTTAGCGCCCCTTCAATGATGCCGTGTAGCACCTCTGGTTTCAGCTTATCCGAAGGGAACCCAACCAGATTCAAACAGGTCACAGGTCGTCCGCCCATGGCGTAGACATCACTGATGGAATTAGCTGCTCCAATTTGCCCATACAGGTAAGGGTCATCAACTGGTGGTGTGATGAAATCAGCGGTGGTAACTATAGCCATTTTATCGTTCAGGCGATAGATCCCTGCATCGTCGCTGGTCTCAAAACCGACCAGCAGATTGTGGTCAGACTTTTGAGGTAGTCTGGCCAAAAGTTCTCCCAGTCCGACCGGACTGACTTTGGCAGCTCATCCGCAAGTTTTTGCCAGACTTGTCAAGGTATTTAGGTTGGAAGTATCATTTGAAACCATAAGGTATTACTCCAAAGTTATTATTCTTTATTAGATTCAACAGCATAGGAAAACATGAAGATTATTATCTTTCGATCGAGGGTTATTACAGAGCACAGGTGCGGAACCCCGCCAGCACATCACGCCGTTCAGGAGTATAGAAGTTACGCCATGTGTTTCGTAGCATACGGGACCGGGTAACCCAGCATCCTCCCCGCAGAACTTTTCGTGTCTCAAACCAAGGTTCGGAATATTCTTTGTAGGAATCAACTTCAAAGCCGGGATAAGGTAAAAATACGCTACTGGTCCATTCCCAGACATTACCTATCATTTGTCGGCACCCAAAAGCACTGTCACCATCAGGAAGAGCACCGGCATCAATGCAACCCATCGTTTGCCAATCCGTGTTAGCTCGGCTAGAATGAGAAGATTCATTTCCCCAGGGGAAAAGCCGATTGGGTTGGTCTAAATCTACTGGATCAGCGGATGCTGCTATCTCCCATTCTGCTTCGGTTGGCAACCGGCGTTTGGCCCAACAGCAGTAGGCATTTGCCTCGTACCAGTTGACATGAATAATTGGCAGATGCGGTTCCAGAGAGTACCATTGATCAAAGTGACGACGCAGCCAAGATCCATTCCCATTGTTTTTCCAGTAGACCGGATGGGCAGCATTTTCCGTCTCTCGCCATTTCCAACCTTCCTGACTCCAGAATTCTTGCCGATGATATCCATCCTCTTCGACAAAAGCTGCAAACTCGGCTTGTGTTACCGTGGCAAGCGCAATGGAAAAAGGATTGACCTCAACGGGATGTGCCCATTTTTCGTTATCAAAGACAAATGGTTGATCTAAAGTTGCCCCCAGCGCGAATGTCTTGCCAGAAATCTTGGCGTCGCCGGGCAAAGATCCTCCTCCTCCGGGGATATGGTGGCAGACGTTCGACTCTGAAAACTGCGGTGGTGTATAGGCCAATGTCTGTCGAGTGTAAGTAAATGCTTCATTATGCATATCTTCATGGTGAACCGTATAGCGAACAAAATAGCAGAGTTCCGGACTTGGATTTTCACCTTCCAGTTGTTCGATGATTCTATCTCGGACCTGACGCAAGTAGTCGAGTGTTTGGTCACGTGATGGAAGTGGTAAATGCCAACGAGTCTGATGCGCTATGGCAATTGAATCCCAAAGTTTATCAGCATCATCTCTAATTGGTTTTTGCCGACACGACTCCCGCAGAACCCATTTTTCCTGAAACCAGGCGACATGACCAATTTCCCATAACAGTGGATTCACAATCGACAAATAGGGACTCATAATTTGCTTGTCGCTTAGGTCGGCTACCAAGTCGAAGGTTCGCTGACGAGCATCATTGACCCACCCGATTAATTCTTTAGCTGTTAGATTAGTATTACTAAACTGAGTCACCTGAAACCATCTCTAGGCTAAGTTGATATACATAACGTAATGTTATAGTCATGAGGTATTCTTGTCAAGGATTTAAGGTCACATGCCTGATATGGCGATATAGTTTGCTATGATGAGATCGATAGTTTGGTGGATATTTTTAGTCGCTTACGTATCCGCTGTGAAATAGAATCAATTCCCATATTCAGTATGGCTGTGAATAGAATCAGAAGAATTGCTTTGTCAATTTGGTCATCTGAAATAGCGCTGTGGATATAGAATCCCAAGGTATATATTCCTAAAATCCCCAGGATAGCTGATTCCCGCATCATGACTTCCCATCGGTAGAAAAGGAAGGCCAGAAATTGACCGTATATACGTGGCAGGATTTCATAGAAGTATCGATTGATATGTTTTAAAGGGGCATCCATTCTCAGTTGAACCAGGTCGGCGTTGTTACTGCTTAAAAACGCCAAAATCGCACCGTTATGCAATAGGATCGCCCAAACTGCCGGCAGCATTGATGGTCCCCACAAAGTTAAAAAGATGTAAGCAAAAATATACTCTGGAGTGGTACGAAAAACGATTAACAGATAATGCCAAATTCGGCTGGTAGTCTTCCCTGCAAAGTGACAGCAGGCAAAAGGAAAACTGAACAAAGAGAAGAATCCAGTACCAACCAAAACAATCTGTGTTAAGACGACAGTTTTCCATATGCCTTCCCAAGCTTCTTCCAGCCAAATCTCTTTTACCCATTCCCAAAGAGGGATTGCAACAAAAGATACTGCATACGTGCCATCTCTAATACCCTGTCTTCGCATTGGCCAGGGTAAGATCTCATAGGTAAAGAAACGTGCAACATTTTCCCAGGAAAGTGAGACCTCCCTTGATAGCAGAACAAAGGCCAGCACAATATAAACTGGTGCCAATCGGGGTTTTAACCAATATTTGAGAGAAGCAATTAGAAGATAAAAAGTAATCAAGAGTGTTGCTGCTTCCGAATACATGCCCTCTGTAAAAAAAGTTTCCAGATGGTATCCTAAAGTTGGTAATCCAATAAAGCCGAGAATGGCGCTTGAGCGCAAAGCACATTCAAACCGGTAGGCGGTGTAGTGTTTGGTGTCGGCATAGATAACCGGCAGAACACCGTAGAAAAAACGGCTTAGACGGTGAGCCTCATTGGGAATTCCTTCTAAAGGTTGCTGATCAGATTCTTGGATAATTTCGGCATACACTTTGGCGAAGATTCCGGCATAGGGAATAGCAATCGCTAAGATCCCACAAATGGAATTCAACCCGACGACAGGCAGAAAAATGAAAGCCCAAAAAATTTCGTGGATGGCACGAATAAAGGCGCAGAACAATCGAACTGGCATGTACTGGAAGAAAAAAGCCAATCCGATTCCTAATACAGCCCCCAGAAAGGTGCCGCAGAGGGCAAAGATCACGGTGTTGAGTAGTGAGGATTTGAACTCCCAGACCACAGGCAGATCAGGTGTGAAGACGCCTTCCACCATTCGGCCCATCTCTGACCAAGGATGTTGGGTGGAAACTTCTAAATCGGCTAATAGGATGGCAATAAAGGCAATACCGACAAAGATGAGGCTGGTTTTCAGCATAATGGTAGAGTGGATCTAGGTTTTAGGAAACAGTAATATTTGAGATTCCTACGGCTTTTGGTACAGTTCCTTTAGCATGATTGGCGTGACTTCCTCTGCTGATAGATCAAATTGAATCTCGCCATTATGCAGTCCGATAATCCGTTCAGCATATTTTATAGCTAACTCTACAGCATGTAAGGACATCACTACCGTTTCAGCTACCTGATTTATTAATTCTAGCACTATACCTGCTTGATGGGGATCAACTGAAGATACTGGCTCGTCTGCCAACAGGATGCTTTCTTGACGGTAAATCGCACGCGCAACCGCCACACGTTGTTGCTCACCACCGGAAAGTTCACCCACCCTGGTAAATGATTTCTCCTCTATTCCTAATGAATCCAGAATAGGAAGAATTTCTTGCCGAACTTTTTCTCGTGGGTAAACCAAGTTGATCAGGTTCTGAGAAGTGGAGTTCCGGTCAAGGCGACCGATATAGACGTTATGAAAAGCGGAAAGTTGTGGAACCAGGGCATAATGCTGGTGAACAAATGCCGATTGATCTGAAACTTTTTGGTAAAGCGTCCGCAGTAAAGTGGTTTTGCCTGCGCCGCTTGGGCCGATCAACCCGACCCTTTCTCCTTGATTGATTTCCAAGGTGACATTTTTAAGGGCGATGAAGTCTTGATAGGACACATTCTCTCGATCAAGACGAAATAAAGGGGGATTGGTATCTGATTCCATTATCTATATCTGAATTGGTTACAAACAAAAGTAGTGGAGGGACGTGAGTCCCGCCGCTAACAAATTAGTTTCGGATGATTTCAACCGCAATAGCCGCATCTAAAACGGGTTTAAACATGGAATTATCAGCCGGGATAAAACTGGATCTGGGGAAGGCATCCAAGATTGCTCGGTCTTGAATATCTATCAGTGCTTGTTGAACTTTTTTGATGAACCCTTTACCGTAAGTTTCGTCCACGTTATCACGAATCGTCCAATTGTAATCTGGGTAAGTTGGTGTTCTCCAAATGACCTGTACCTTGGTAGGATCAACTCGACCGGCATCGACTTCCTTTTTCCAGACCTCGAAATTCATGGCACCCACTTCGTAACTGCCGGATTGAACCAAGGCTAAGGTCTTAGAATGATCACCGCTAAAGCCAACTCGTGTAAAGACATCACGCGGTGTTTGGCTAAAATGTTGACGTATGAAGTACTCTGGCATCAAGCGGCCAGAAGTTGACCCTTTGGAACCAAAAGTAAAGGTCTTCCCTTTTATCCCTTTTGGGAACTCCTCTGTAAAAGAGAGTCCCGTACTAGTATTAGCAATAAAATAACTGATGAATTCCGGATCTTCTGCACCTTGGGCAATTGCCACTGATCCAGGAACAGCAAGCCGAGCTTTAACACCCGATAAACCACCGAACCAAGCCAATTGAACCTCATTGTTCTTGAAAGACTGTACAGAACCTGCGTAGTCTTTCACCGGAATATATTTTACTTCAACCTCCAGCTTTTTTGAAAGATAATCTGCTATTTTGCCAAATCGTTCTTGTAAGCGTGCCGTGTCTTGATCAGGAATAGCCGTAAATTTGAACTCACCTGAAGCGGGGAAAGTCGACAAGAGACTGATAAATAAAAGCGACACGAATAGTCTTAAGCACTTGCTCAAAGTTGAAAAACACATGATATTTTTATCCTTCTGAAAAGCACTAGAATTTATAATAAAGTGTCAAACGGGGTTGCAAGTCCATATCCGGTTTGTTACCCTTGTCCGGTTCGTCATAGAGGATCGCTACCAGATTCGGAATAATATGGGTGTTTGTCGCTGGTGACCAGTCGACGCCTAAGATAATTGTATTAGATGCCGCAGTGGCCGCATGCGGCAGGTACGAAATTTTCTCCCCGGTGACATGTGGATCAAAGTTCCTATCAACACGCGCAAGGGCCGCCAAATTATCCCCTAATTGCATAGAGCCAAAGACGGATCCAGCTAAACGCGCCTCATCCTCCTTGTCTTTACCTTTTTGGCTTGTTTTGTTGCTCATCAACAGTCCAAGATTCAGTTGATCTCTTTGATAACCCAATAGTCCATGGAACATGTAGTTACTGGTTTGATCAGTACCCGTTCCAAATTCACCGTACACTTCGGCAATTAATCCTTCGACTGGACGGGCAGTTAATGACAAGTAGGCCTTCTTATCGCTGTTGGCCTCGCCTTTGGTTCCGGCCCCGTTTCCCAGCATAGCATGATAGCTGAATTTTTTATCTGCATCGAAACTGCCCTTGACAGCTGCTCCGAAATCGGTACTGCTGCCTAGTTTATGAAGATCTTCCAGTGTTTTGGCCACTGAACGGTAACCCCAGATTTGCTCGACCGTGGCAAAAGTTGGTGTGCCGATAAGGCCGAAATAACTGGTTGTCCTCCAATCCGAATTGGACCACTTCAAGTACCCATGTTTGACAAAAGGTGCAATTTTTCCCAGTTCTTTGGCGTTGAAGGATGGACTATTCATTTCAAATCGTAAACGGATAACCAGGTCATCGGCAATGTCTTTATCGTAATTGAGGTAGATGCGCCGGTACTGGAATCCATGCCGACCTTGCCAATCTTCGTTATGTACCGAAGCTAAATAATAATAATCGCCAATATAATCACCACTAATTTTCCCGTTTTGGCTCCATGAGAGTGAAGCGGAACTTAGTAAAGTTGCAATGGACAGTGCAGATAACAGACACTGGCAATTCTTCAACACCCTTTTAATCGAGTGGTTGACTTTTAACTTCATTAGAATCTTCCTTTTCCTAAACGTAAATTTCAAACCAACATATAAGCTATTTCTTGCAGAATCGTAATATAGCCTTAGCGAGGTATACGAGGTCGAGGATGGAAATTCATTTGGAAAAGCAGCCAATAGAGGGGGAAATAACATCGAGTTTGGAGTTTACGTGGAGGGTACTGAAAGAACTCCCAGAGAGACAATTCTATACTCTACATTATTTCAGCTAATATATTAGCTGAAGCTAGAGCTTGATTGTAATGTGTGTTTTGGTTTATGTCAAATAAAATCGAGATAGTTTTTCTGGATCGGAGCGATGTCGATAGCAGCAATACCCAGGCCGACGATTCCCCCACGTCCGACCCAGTGAGTCTCCATCCACATTCGACGCCATATACGGTCAATATTGTTGGGATCTTCTTCTAGAAAAATGGGAATCAGGTATTGTCGATAATTTGCTTAGTAGCGCCCCATCTTTTCCGACTAGTGTAGGGAAACCGGCGCCGGTCAGCCCATCTTGATCCTCAATCTCGACCAGAGGGAACTCCATGGAATCAAAAGCCTGAATGGCATCCATACGCCGTACTTGCGGTAGGATATCGTAGAGTAAACTACGAACTTCTTTAGTTTTTACAGTTAGTTTTTATGATTTGGGATAGTTGGGTACTTCTTTATAAAGTTTCCAGCTCTCAGAATAAATTTTCCAAAGCCCATCGGATGGATCAACCATGAAGATCAGAGTCTTAGTGCCGAAGTCCTGATAGGCGGGACGTGAACCAGAAGCTGAAGTTCCTTTAAATTCTTGCAAGAACCCAACGTCAGCAACAGCATGATCACCGTTTATCTGCAAGTTTGAGATGTAAACCTCGATTTTGCTGTATGTTTTATTGACACGCTTCATGCTCTCACGGAGCTGCGCTTTGGTAAGAATTTTTGGATATTCTTTGCCGTTTCGGACAGATACTCGAGTAATTGCCGCTTCTTCTGCATACTTATCCATATATTGCTTCAGGTCTTTTGTCTGCCATGCCTGTTGCCAATCGCCGAGCACTTGGCTTAATTTCAGCTTGGTGTCCAGTGGAGCAGAGCCTGACATTGTTGCGCTAGATGATGTTAGTTGGGAGTTAACGGTTGCTTCTTTCGGACTTCCCAGGGTTGTTGCGACTCCTAGGCTGCCTGCCGTTAGCACCTCTTGAATTTCTTCTTCCGGCGGATTCTGCGCAGCCTCATGGTGTTCAATGTCTCCGTTAACCCGGTCTACTATCAACTGCCATTGTTTTCGCAGACCTTTTTTCTGGATAACTAAATCCCGATAGATCGTCATCGTCAGTTCATCGTTCTTGTACAATTTAACTGGGATTTGATCGATGCGTCTTCGATCCGAATGCCGAAAGTCTCTCCTGGGTGACACGAGACGGACATCCGCATCAACCTTTCCTTGTCGTTTCACCAGGTTTTCGGCCCGTTCATACTGAACTCTATTTCGCTTTAGCGCGCCCTTATCCCAAAGTTTTTGGTATTTTTCTGGTTGCTTCGATTCGACAGCTTGTTCCCACCTAGCAATAAAATCCTTGATATCCTCACCGGGATCAAAAATTCCCAGAATTAAGAAGGTCACTCCCAAAATCAGGATTGCTGAAACGAGCCCTACCATTGCATAGCTATAACTCGCTGGCTTTTTCGATTTGTCCCATGGTTTGGTTCCTTCTTGCATCGGCCCACCTCCTTGAGGATCAGTATCAGTATCTTGGTACTTCTTCGTAAATGCGCCAAATTTCACGATGAACCTCCCATTGACTCTTATCATTTTCACGCATCCAAACTTCTCTCTCCCAGACGTCATAGGTGACCGGTTGACTTGAGCGATTTGAAACTTTATTGAAACGGTATGTACCAATCATACTGTCACTCTCAGCTTGAAATGCCGAATCACTCGGTGTCCAATTTTGCTGTGTTATATTCTTAATTTCAGTCGCTAAATTTTTCCGGTTAATAAAATTCCGCTTTTCACCGTTAGATCTAATCAATATTTGTTCTGTAACCGTATTGGCCGTATAATTTTGAAGATGTCGTGTCATGTTTTTGTCGACCCAAGCCAAGTACCAATCAGCAATTGCTGATTTACCTGCCGACTGTTTTTGGGGACTAAGCGAACTTTTCCCTGTTTTAGAGTTATTCCAAGCCTTTTGACGTTGAACATATTGGCGTGCTTGGCGTGCTTTTTCCTTCAGTATGGCGGTATGATCCTGTACCATCTTTTCTTGTTTCAAATTGTCGATTTTTTGGGAGTAGCTTTGTCCTTGTAAAGCTGCTTTCGTGCGTGCTTGGTTAGCTGTTTTCTTGGCCTCATCCGTCACTGATTCTGCCATAGCCAGCTGACGTCGAAACTTGTAGATTTGTGTCTCGTATTCATCAATCTGATGAAGTGCTTGTTGCCATTCTGTCTTTGTCTCATCAAACTGTTCTTGCAAAATCGATAGTTCGATTCGATCTTTTTTACAGTCGTCTCTTGCTCTGGTCAGATTCTGTGCTGCTATTTCCGAACTGTGATCAAACTCCCGTTTTAATTGAACTTTATCAGCTTCGGCTTTTTGGATTTCTAGCCGAGCATCTTCAAGCTCTTGATTAATTGTGTCAAACATAGATTGCTGTCGCAGGATCTCCGTTTCTCTCCGCTGGATGATGGCATTCAAACTGGCTTCCTGTGACTTGTATGTAGCGGCCTTTTCTGCACTTTGTGCGTAGTTTTGGGCATCATAAGCCAAACGAATGGCATCAAGTCCTTGCTTGGCTTCTTTCGCTTGATCTGCCAATTTTAATGCTGTCTCTGCTTTCTGAAATAGGTCTTTAGACAACGATCCAGCGTTAGCCAACCGTGCTTGATCAATTGCAATCTCTGATCTGGCTGTGATTGCATCTACATGTTCAACATCAATTTTTCCAATCGAACCACTACAGCCGATGATGAGTAGTGGGAAGAAAAACCCCAAAACAGATTTTAGAAGGTCTTTCTGTCTGTTCCTGCAGATGATTAATTTCATTTTGCCTACCCTTATTATTTTTGTGTCGAGTTGAAGGATTCTATCATTAAGATATTACGCTAGTATTAAAAACACGTTTCCATTTTCTATAAAGGCTGTAAAATTGTTTTTTGTTTTTACGTTAGATTTGACAGAAAGCGCTGAAAAATGCTGTTATGATATAGCAAATCAGATTGAGAGTCTAGCATGATCGACGTGACAGAAGTGATCACATTGCGATATGTTGTTGAAGGTAATACTGTAAAGTGTTACACAGAAGGTTTAATACGTTTCGATCATCGCGAAATCCAGGTTTGGTATCTGGATGCTGTTTCAGCTGGTAAACTGCTCAATTTCATTTGTAATAAGATTATTAACGGTAGGATGAATTTGAGGGTTGACCAAACGATCGCTGACTTTGCACTCGTTCCTTTTCGGATTGTCGATGCTATCTCACCTCGGGGGAAGCCAGCTTTTCAACTGACCTATGAACGTAAACACCCTGCAGTTCGACGCAGCAGCTTACCAACGTTAAAAGGCATTCAGTCGCATGTAGAGGGAAGAATTATTTGCGACCGGATCGACTATACCGATCTGACGGAACTAGGTTAATCGGTGTTAGGTATGTAGCATAACGAAGTCTGAAGTGGATAGGCGCACGTGCAGCCGGAACTCGATTCCGGAATAATTACCATCCCGTTGGCTGGAATCATATTGATCCAACAACCAGGCCGATTCACTTTACTCATTGGTAAACCTGACGTTTCTCCATCTCCCAACTCGTAGAGCCGCGGGTTACCGCCTCGACCATATAAGTAATTCGCCGATCCAGAAAGCCCTCCACAGCCATGCCCACCGCGATGTAAGACATATGTTCCCTTCTGACCTGTCTGCAGATCAAAGTCGTATGGGCGGAGGTAGATCCGATTTCCGTTGATTACCGGGTGTTGCCACTGCTCACCGTGTGTGCCACCGGTTCCACCACCATCGTAGCTGCTTTCCCACTTTTTCTTGCCGGTATCGGTATCAAAGGCGTAGAGATGGTATAAAACCTTATCCTCGATGTTGTAGGTCCCTGTGGCCAAAACAGTTCCTTGGGCGTAAGACAGAAACATGATATGCTCGAATGGGAACTTAAACGGCTCTCTCCAGATTTGAGTTCCCGTCTGTTTATCTAGCGCGACTAGGTAGGTGTCCTGTCTACAAAAAAGATCAATTCGCATTCGGCCATCAGTGTTAGCTAGTGCCTGCGGGTTCTGACTTTCTACCAGATAAAATCGTTCATTGCCCACGGCAATCGTGTTATGGAAGATCACACTATCATTTTTGTATGTCCATAGATCTTTTCCGGTATGTCGATCTTTTGAAAACAGATAATCGCTTGTAACCATTTCACGATAATCACCTTCAAGTTGGTCACAGTTGAAGCGACCGATCTTGTAGAATGACGCACCTAACTTTTTACCACTACCGAATATTTGATCTTCGACGACTGAGATATATCCCCATTCACGCGTTTCACCTTCAACCAATTGTGGTGTACTCATATCCAGAGAAATGTTACCGGTCTCAACTTCGATGACTTGGCATTGATCTCTGGAAGCGATATATAAGAATTCATCACTTAATACCATTTGGCCGCTATCTTTTAATGCACCAATCCGTCGTGAATTTGGAACTTCTAATTCCCATAGAACAGTACCATTATAGGCATCTGCTGCGATAACCCGATTGTCTGCAGGTACAAATACCCTTCCGTTCTTTACAAGTGGGGACATTGGACGACTATGCCGGTTAACGATCTTACGGGGGCCGGGTTTGCCGAACCACTGTAATTTTGTTGGATTTTTGAGTTGATCGTTACTGCAACCTGTATTACTGGCATCGGCATAAAGGTGTGTCCAATCGCCATCGCCTTCAATCGCGCCACGACGCAAGATCTTGTCCTCGCTTTGTTGATTGAGGGTAATCATGACACCGCCGTATGGCCTGAGAACCCGAAAGACCTCTCGATCTGAGAATTGGTTTTGTGCAGTTTCATTAATGACAATTAAGTTGGCTAAGTAATTCGTGTAGGGTAACTTGGCATCATCAATGTGGTGAACTGATATGCGAATACCATATATCCCCGCACGATCGAGCCATTGACGGGCCTGTCGAATTTTTGTTTCGTCCGACTCAACGCAAATGATATGGTACTCTGATTGTTTGGCAAGTTCATACGCCAAACGACCATCTTCCGCACCCAAAAGGAGGCAATAACCTTTTTTTTGATTTGATTGCTGAAGAATCCATTTTGCAAGGCTACTTTCACTTTCTTGTGACTCCTCTATAAAAGGATTTCGTTCGTCAGCAACAATTGATTGCTTATTATCTTTGGGTTGACCAAAGCTGGTGATGGTTCCCTGATCAGTACTGACAATCAGTTGCTCGTTGGTTACCGCTAGACCGTATGCTTTTCCCTCAACCGATTCGGTCCAGACCAATTCTCCATTGTTGGCCTGATATACATCGACAAGATTGTTACCACCAATGATGACCAAATCATTAGCGAGAATCATTGCATACGATCGCTTGCGTGGTGATTGCCATTTGAAGCGGTCTTTTTCAATATTACGCAGATTGATTGCAATATCCTCAAGTTCCTGAGCAGTTTTGCCTATTGTCTCCTCAAGTTTCTCGAGGGTTCCCGGTTCTTGTTGACGGGCTGAGAACAACTCAAGTTTCTCCTGCAAATCCCAAAGTTGGTTTTCCTTCTCTAGATGCTGTGTTGCAACTGTGTTCCACTCTTCAGCGATTTGATGGTAAGTACAGCTGTCGATTGCTGAAATACTTTCCGCTGACAGGAGATAGGTCGTGTCAGCAGTAACAATCATCTGCAGACCGCCGAAGACGGCGAATTGATCTCCGTTTTTCGGATGTCCCTTGAACTCACCTCGATTTCCAGTGCCATGAACCAGAACTTCATCATCCGTTAGTAGTGTGTATGTGCCGCCTGGACCACTATAACTTTCCAGTTGATCGCCGTTGGCGATGTCGAACGCAATTGGACTTGTCCGACCGGTTGGTACATAGAGTCGGGTGTCAGAAGCCAGCATATACCCTTGAGGCGATAGCTCCTTGTGTGATCTAACCCACACTTCGGTTCCGTCATCAGAATTCAGGGCAACCATCTTAACACCCTCATTCGGGAAAAGCCCGGTACAAAAATAAGCGATACCATTTTCAATCAGAACACCTGTTCGTACAGGGGTGTTTGAAATGATTCTTTGGTTTCCTGGGATTCTTCGATCTTCGATCAGACTTCGATACTTCCACACGGGATCCCCATTTTCAGACTTAAGGCAGTAAACCACGCCGTCATCGGATCCAACGTAAACTTTGTCGTCATGGATAGTTGGGGCTAGGCGAACAGGGCCTTCGGTAAAAAATGACCATTTTTCCTGACCATTCTCAGCATCCAGGCAATAAATCTTTTCGTCTGCTGAGGAGGCAAAGAAAGCCGACTTCCCATCTGACACAACGTGATAAGCCCGATCAAAAACCACGCGTGGATTGAGCTTAGGGTGTCGATGCCATGGATCCTTTCGGGCTGGCGGTGGCCATGCGGGTCGTGGAGCATGTGTTGAGATGTAAGTCCAGCGTTCGTTCATGGGAAGTGACAAACGTTGGGTTGTTATACCATTCCGCTGGTTGTTGCCCTGATGTGTTGGCCAATTATTCATTTTGGTCATCTTTACTCCTGTTGAGTAGGGGGATTACAAGCTAATAGATGATAGGCGAATTATATCACAATTCTAAACATGACATGATGATAGATTGATTTTTTGTTCGTGTCTGGTTCAAAATTGAAAGGTGAGAAATGAAGGTAAATGGAATCAGTCAAAAGCGAAGGATTAGCGAAAGCTGGTTGCTATTACCTAGATCGTTGTTTCCAAGGAAAGCGTAATCGATTGAAAAAGCGGCACCGGTTACAAAACCGAGTCTCAACCCAACTCCTGCTGTGATGTTGTGGATGGTTTCAAACCCCTTTCGTTCCTGGATGCCGAAACGGATTGAGAGCAGATCTGAAAAAACGTATTCTGTCCCGTAGTGGAATTCAAAATCATAAAGGCTGTCGACATCTACAGAGAGGATCAAATGGCTTCTGAAAGATTCGATTTTCTGTCTATAGGCAAAACCCAACCGAAAATTTTGCATGATTGTATCGGTATGGGCAGCTTGATTGACTGTTTCCGGTGGCGTATTCCAGTAGAGTTTTGTGCGGAAAAAATCCTGTACAACCAGAGCTGCCGAAAAGCGACCTGATCGACGATCGGAACTTGTCCATAAGAATCCTAGATCTCCGCCGACTCCAAGTGCATTATATTTTTGATATCCGGAGATATAAATTAGCTTGGCATTAACGCCGACAAAGAGGCTGTTATACCTCTTTCCAAACGAGAGCATGAACGCATTATCAGTAAGGCTAAAATTTTTCTTTATCTCCGGTCGATTACCCGGCCCAACTGGTTGTGTTGGATATTTGACCGCAGTGACTGGAATGTCATCAATCCCAACTCGCATCCAACTCACACCTAAAGCGCTGTCCTCGCCAACCGGATGGATATAGTTGACAAAGTTATAGCTATCAAGATCATTAATACTTGAGCGCATAAAGGTGACTTCTGATTTGTGCAAATTACCAAGCCCAGCAGGATTCCAATATGCCGCTGTTGAATCGTCTGCGATGGCAGAAAAACTTCCTCCCATACCTAACGGTCTGGCACCAACACCAAGAGACAAAAAATCGCCTGCGTATCGGTCTGCTGCATAAATAACCCTGTTAACAAGGAAAAGCAAAAATAATACCAGTATCTTTTTTAGCATCTGGGTTGGTTTACGGAATAACTTTATTAAGTGGATATTCGATAATGTCTTCAGCTCCAACTCGTCGAAGTTGGGGGATCAGTTCACGGACAACGTGTTGGTCAATGATTGTCTCGATGGCGTACCATCCATCTTGACTAAGTGACGAAATGGTTGGGTTTCGCATTGCCGGTAAGATGTCCAAAATCGGTTTCAGATTCTCTTCGGCGACATTCATCTTCAGCCCAACTTTACTCTCGGCTTTTAATGCGCCGTTAAGCAGCATACGCAAATTCTCAATTTTTGTTCGTTTCCATTGATTCTGCCAAGCTTCTTGGTTGACAATTATGATGGTCACCGATTCCATGACGGTATCAATAATCTTTAAACCGTTGGCACGAAGTGAGCTACCAGTTTCCGTGATTTCGACAATGGCCTCGCAAAGGTGAGGGATTTTAACTTCCGTCGCACCATGCGAAAACTTGACAATCGCGTTAACGCTGTTCTTCTCCAAATATTGTTTGGTAGTGTCAATTAGCTCGGTGAAGATGACTTTCCCTTCAAGGTCTTTGACTGATGTAATCTCCGAATCCTTCGCCACAGCTAGAACCCAACGTGCCGATTGGTTGGTTGCTTTGCTATAAACTAGTTCAGCAATCTCTTTAACATCGGTCCCACATTCAACCACCCAGTCTCGTCCGGCTAAACCAACATCAATCACACCTTGTTCTACATAGAGTGCCATCTCCTGTGGTCGAAGCAACATTACATCAATCTGGTCATCATCCATCTGTGGGTAGTATGAACGGCTATTGGAGGTAATTGTGTAACCTGATTTTTTGAATAGGTTTATGGTTGAATCCTGCATTGATCCTTTTGGGATTCCTAACTTCAATTTATTCATTGTTGTCCTGAGGTAATTATTATTAGTTCCATGAAATAACTTCGCTATTTTGCAAAATGCTCGGTAGATCTTTAGGAAACCTCTTGATTGATCGGAAGTCTGGTACTTCGACTGGAATACTATCTCGATTAATGGATACTTCGGAAATCAAGCCTGGAACGGTCATGTCCAGAGATTCGTAAATATCGATTGGTGATTTGGTGTCGTTGATAATTGAATCGACAAATTCTCGGACTTCAAAATAATCGCCGCCACCATGTCCGGCTTGTAAGGCTTCCATAGGTGGATTCCTCCAGATTTCCGGCATGTACTGTTCTTCGAAAGCCGATAGAGGTTGCCAGACAGTTTGATCGGCGTGATCCTCCAGCCAGATTTTGGGTCGATCTCCAAGTCCACGTGCCGCTTCGTAGCACCCTTTTGTGCCCTGTAAACTATAATAATTGAGATTATGTGGTCGATCTGATAGCATATCAACCCGAATTTCGATCAGCCCACCACGGGTTGTTTTGCAAATCATCGAAATTGTATCCTCATTTTCGTACTGGTTACCACTTGGGTCTTTATAATGATGTCCCGATCCGAAACAGGACATAGTCTGCACACGATCTTCAAACCATTGTAAGACTGGTCCTAAGCTGTGAGTCGGATAGGTGCATCCATTCCGACCAGTCTGCCATTTGCGTCGCCATTTGGTGACCTCATTAAATTTCTTGAGTTCATGAATATATTGACCTTCACCGAAATAAATATCACCAAATAATCCCTGTTTTGCTAATTCACGGATCAGTATGTTTGGTTTGGTATAGACGTAATTTTCGGCCATCATATATTTATTTCTGCTATTCTCAACGGATTGTGCAAGTTCCCAGCATTGTTGCAGATCCGTTGCCGCTGGCACCTCTGAAATGACGTGTTTCCCTTCCTGCAAGGCAATAGTTGATTGCGGAGCGTGCGAAGGCATTGGTGTTGACACCACTACAATATCTAGATCAGATTGTATCATCTTTTCGAAATCGGTGTACTTCTGGTCGATGTTGAATTGGTTTGCAACTCCCTCGGCGGTATCGATATTCAGATCGCAAATGGCTGTAACATCAGTTTCTTCAATTGCCTGAAATGAACGAGCAAATGATTGTCCACGTGGTGCACCGACTATACCAACTTTAAGCTTATTCGTCATAGACTTGATTGCTCTCCTCATTGTAGTCGTACGGCTGATTTCGGAAGATGTAGTCGATTGGTTCATCAATGAACTCCACATTCGGGTCAAGATGCTCGCTGTCAAAGGCAGATTCGCAACCTCTCTCGAACTGTAATTTCTTACCAGTTCGATACCAACTGACATTATGAATCATAGCTACCATTTGCCGAGGGGTGTCTGAGTAATTCGGCATTCCACGATGCCAGAGTCGAATATCGCGAATTAATGCCGCCCCTTTCTTGGTGTTACCTCGCACTGGCGGCGCAAATTCCCGACGGGCCTTCACACGCTTCGGATCTACCTTGATATCGTCATATCGTGACACACTAATGTCAGAGTGAGAACCGGGCCATAATTCGATACTGCCATTTTCTTCGTTGACCTCAAGCGGAGCAACGTTTACAACCAAAGAAAATACTGGGTGTGCAACCTGAAGATTTTGCCATAGATGTCCGGTATCGACATGAACTGGCTGAGTGTCACTTCTAGGCAGGTTGGTATTTCCGCTGAAATAGCTATTGTAAACGCCGTCACCTAACACCTTGTGGGTTACCTGTATTATAAAGGGATTGGCTACCAGTTCGCGAAAAGTATAGGGTGCATGAGGTGGTGCGTCTTGTTGAATATGCCCTTTAACAAAGTTAATTGGCATAACTTTTTCTTTAGCTGATACCAGTGTCTGGAGATCTTCCAGCATCTTTTGACGGAGTATATCCAGTTTATGGTGAGGAACAACGTTTTCAAGCACAACATAGCCATCGTTGTGAATCGAATCTACTGCTTGCTGTAAGTGATCTTCTGATATTTTATGATCGACTAATTCTTCGGTACTGACTGTAACTTTCATCTTCCTCTTCTATTCAGAACACAATACAACTAAATGTTAGCAAATCTATCGATTTTAAATCAAGCCAAATATGCTGACAACTCCTCATCAAAACTGTGATATAATCATCAGTTACAAACGGTTCACCGTTAACCTCAATCGCAATTTAATTATCGTCAAGTATTAGGTTTACCATAGCTTATCGAAAGATTGCGGTGATGAATTGTTTCTAAATGATCTTGTGAGTAGGAGTATATTTAAATGGCTGACACAAAGAAGGACCTTCGGTCTGCTGCCTGGTTTGGTGGGAATGATCGGGATGGCTTTATTCACCGCAGCTGGATGCGCAATCAAGGATTCCCTTCGCACCTGTTTGAAAGGCCAGTCATCGGCATTTGTAACACTTGGTCTGAATTGACACCTTGCAACGCGCACTTTCGTAAAATCGCTGAGCATGTTAAGCGAGGGATCTATGAAGCGGGTGGTTTCCCTCTTGAATTCCCTGTATTCTCCTGCGGAGAAACGAACCTTCGTCCAACGGCTATGCTGTTTCGGAATCTTGCCAGTATGGATGTTGAAGAAGCGATCCGAGGAAATCCAATTGATGGAGTTGTGCTGTTGATGGGGTGTGATAAGACGACTCCATCTTTGCTGATGGGCGCGGCGAGTTGCGACCTTCCCACTATTGGCGTGTCTGGTGGGCCTATGCTGAATGGTAAATACCAGGCAAAAGTTCCGGTACAGACGTTTGGACCTTCATTGATGATGTTCGTGGTGGCAGGATGACACTTGATCAGTTTATGGATGCTGAAGCAAGTATGGGTCGGTCTGCCGGACACTGCATGACCATGGGAACCGCTTCAACGATGGCCAGTATGGTTGAGTCGATCGGTATCAGTCTGACTGGGAATGCAGCTATTCCAGCCGTCGATTCCAGACGCTATGTTCTGGCACATATGTCCGGTCAAAGGATTGTTGAAATGGTTAAGGAAGATTTATGCATGTCAAAAATATTAACCCGTTCAGCTTTTGAAAATGTTGTTCGGGTTAACGGAGCCATCGGGGGATCAACAAATGCTGTGATTCACCTCGTCGCACTGGCCGGCCGGATTGGTGTTGATTTTTCCTTGGACGACTGGGATAGGTATGGCAAGGATGTGCCTACACTTGTTGATCTGATGCCTTCTGGGCGTTTCCTGATGGAAGATTTCTACTATGCCGGTGGTATTCCCGCTGTCATTCGGGAATTAGGGGGATTGGGGCTGATCAATCGGGATGCACCGACAGTCAATGGAAAAACAATTTGGGAAAACTGTGAGAACGCCGACTGCTGGAATCGAGAAGTGGTCCGAACACCTGATAACCCTGTTTGGGAAAAGGGGGGGATCGCCGTACTTCGCGGTAATCTGGCTGAAGGGGGAGCTGTCATCAAACCGTCTGCAGCAACACCTGAACTGATGCAGCATAGGGGACATGCTGTCGTTTTTGAGGACATTGAAGAACTCAAGTCTAGAATAGACGATCCAGATCTTGAAATCGACGAGACAAGTGTCATGGTGTTGAAAAACTGTGGGCCTAAAGGGTATCCGGGAATGGCGGAGGTTGGAAACATGCCCTTACCGGCAAAAATCCTGAAGAAAGGAATAACCGATATGTTGCGGATCTCAGATGCCCGGATGAGCGGGACAGCGTATGGAACGGTCGTACTACATGTATCTCCAGAAGCTGCCGCAGGCGGAACGCTAGCCTTGGTGAAAAATGGCGATTTCATCGAGTTGGATGTCCCTGCTCGCCGTTTGCATCTCGATGTTTCTGATGAGGAGCTTGCGCTTCGCCGTGAAAGTTGGGAACCTCCAAAACAAACTAGGAGAGGGGGGTATCAGCAACTTTACGTGGATCATGTCATGCAAGCCGATCAGGGAGCAGACCTTGACTTCCTCGTCGGTTGTCGCGGTGCCGAAGTTCCACGGGAATCTCATTGATCTTACGGGGTTTATTGCCAGCCAAAAAGTTACTGCTCTAAGGCAATCACTCCACAGCCTATCCGCTTCCCGGCATCTCCGGATGGCTGGGATTTGAAGTCATCTCCGCCTGCGTGGACAATAATTGCCTTACCAAGTATATTAGTTTCTGGTGAGCCCCCGATTGACCAACGATCCTTTGCCGCTAATTCGAGGAGTCTTCCTACCCCATCCGATCCGACATTGATATTGCCAATATCTCCGCTGTGGAAAGGAGGAACTCCCCATTTTCCATGGGGTTCATCCGTTGGATTCCAATGTCCACCCGCAGACTTTGCATCATCTGAACAGCAATCCCCTGTTTTGTGAATATGTACAGCATGAAGTCCCGGACTAACATTCTCAATTTCAATTACCAACGCAATAGCATTATCATTTGCAGTAAAGACAGCTATACCAACCACGCTACTTCCACTTTTTGACATAATTTTAGCAACAGCACGTGCTTCACTGCTATCTGCTTCTAACTTTTCGGAACGGCTCCATAACCCACATCCGACTGAGCAAACTATCACGACTGACACCAAGCAAATTGAAGCAATCCATCTAACTCTCATTCTAATCCTGCCCTCTAAATTTAGTTTTACTATATTCTACATTTCGCGAAATCCAAAAGAAGTCACTCAAAGAAGCATTCAAATAACCTTGATATCTAAGTTTAACATATGAACATCGGCAAGAGTTGGCAGAATGTGGTGATAATTAAGGATTATCCGCCCCGGTTTTGAGAGTTTCGCCTACACTTTATCAGCAGGAGCACCTCTGAAGTCGGTTGTAGAGAGAATAAGCTGAAATACCTGTTAACACTGGACAATCAGCCTAAAAAAGGATGGAAAATACTTCCGATTTTTGGTGTAATGATCTCCAAACCGGCTATGATTTTGTAGGTGGTGTCAAAGAATCTTTCCATACCATTTCTTTCTTGCGAGGTATCTGATGTCCGATTACTCCTATTTCAATAGACCAGAATCTGGATGCCTATATTTTCGGTTGTCCTGTGTGCAATGAGGAAGCCAGAGGCAAGTTAGAACACATGGGATTGGAAGTCCCGGATAAATGTGCTTGTGAAAAGAAACAAGAATGTTGTCCAGCAATAGGCAGAATCTACCGCGTGGCACGAGACATGCTCTCCCAGATTGAGTGGGACAATCCTCAATTCAGCTACCACTTCAAACTGGTGTATACGTTACGCACAAAAATTGAACGCCTCTTCGGATGAATGAAGGGACGCTTCAAGATGAAGCATCTGTACAAGCGAGGTGTTGACAACATCAGAGGGCACATCCTTAAGTTCATGAATCTGATGCATATCCTTGCCAGTGTTACTGGGACCTATGGTGTTTAGGATGTGAAACCGAAATCGAGAAAAAGAGGAGCAAAACACATGGAGGAGTGCGCCCAAAAGACGACAGAGAAGAAAAACCCAGAGATCTAAAGGGGCAGCGAAAGCTACCGAAATTTAATTATTGCCGAAACTGTTATGAATGATAGATCTAAAAATATAACACCCTAGGCTCTCGGTTTTGAACATGTAAGCTGATTTCTGATCTTAGTGCGAAACCGTTTGACCATTTCAACAGCAAAATGATATACTTGCTAGGCTAAATTAGTGAATTCGGGTTTTAGATGATAGGTGTTTATCATCTATTTGTGCTTAATCATTTAATAAAACAAAATAAGGATTTAAGAAATGAAGAAATATTTTTCGATCTCTTTAGGCTTATTTGCACTGGCGATTATCCTGTTGAGTGCTGTTCCTGCTGATGCGCAGTGGCGCAGTAAAACACATGACAAATATGAAGCTGTAACTGGCGTAAAGATAAAAATTGATGGTAATCTCAGCGATTGGGCTGGTGTCCCCGTCTGGAAAGACATCAAAAATGTAACTGGACAAAACGCCCCTGGGCCAGAGAAGTCGTTTGAGCCATGGGACGGTGGCACATGGTCCGGTCCAGATGACCAGACAGTTGCCTTTATGTGGGCTTGGGATGCAGATGCGCTTTACTTAGGCATATCTGTGACAGACGACCACCATAACGCCCCACCCGATGGGTGGAACGGCGATGCCGTCCAGCTAGCCCTTGAAGGGACTGGTACCCGTAAGAAGGGACTTGATTTAATTCTCTACAATGTTGCTTTAGGTAAAGACGGTAAGCTTATTCAAGAAAATCAAAGACCTTCTGGAAAAGGACTAGGAACAGGTGATGTGGCCATCGTCCGTGATGGCAACAAAACAAACTATGAAATCCGATTCAGTGCTGCACAGCATGGTGCCATGGTGCAAGGCAGATCGGCTGGTGCCAGCATATGTGTTAACGATGGCGACGAAGGTGGTCAGGCAGGTCAGAAAGGTTGGGGTGGATGGTATCCTCACGCTATTGTCTTTACTGCGCAATCGGAGAAGACTGGTTTGCTGGTACTTTCCGGAGGCACACCAACATCTGTTGAAGCTAAAGGCAAATTGGCAACAACCTGGGGAGATCTTAAGCAGTAAAATAGGTTTC